>JAAUXT010023506.1_pt1 | contig 30534 bp, 32 predicted proteins | sample 7278171 | NCBI WGS metagenome assembly JAAUXT01 (sample SAMN14350112, study PRJNA611818) | marine sediment metagenome | isolation source: surface marine sediment (1.8m) | place: French Polynesia: Moorea | collected 2018-08
AGATTGGCAAAAGCTTGGAGACTCAAAGAAGTGGTGATAAACATGCAATGATCTGGGGAGAGTTCCTCCCCTGTCTGCAGTCAGTACACAGTTGTGCATCTGCTGAGGCTACGGTTGCAATATGGATGAAGTTTGTGGGTGTCCCTGATGCAAATATAGCATTTGAAGTGGCACATGTTGAAGTTGCAGTGCATGCTCAAGGAACTGGCAGTGCTACAAAAATTTTGTGAGTTCTCCTTTTCAGACTTCAAACAAATTTGTCCTTTTTATACACTGCATCCATCAGGCATACAAACACATGATCCTTTTGGCCATTTCAGTTTTCAGTTTTTGGATATCAATGGCAGACTGAAGGCAACATTAGACCCTGTGCCTTCAGACTGGTGTCACTGTGCTATGGTAGTGTACGGAAGAGCAGAGCTAGAAAATTCAAAGCTCTATGTGGATGGAATTTTCATATCTGATTTAACACATGCCAGTGATGAAGCTTATGGTCCATTTCGAAATGTCACTGTGATTGGGGGCTCAGTTTGTTGTGAGTTGTGGCAGAAAATAAACAGTAAAATGTTGCTTTTTTGTCATTGAGACCGTTCGTATTTGACAAGACTTCATATGGTAAAGTGTACAGACTTTGCAGAGTACATTTCAGAATGGTCATCCCCATTGACATCAACTGGCAAGAATGTTCATGTCAACTTCTGCAACAGTGTAGATGCACTGAGGCAAACAGGAGCACCAACATCAAGCCATTTGTGGACCAATGTTGTCTGCACAAGTGAGTTCACGGGACCCTTCCCCCCTCCTCCCGGAAAATGCACTTCGTACCCAAGTTCTGTGTTGCAGGTGCAAACGTTTCGATTGTCGTATGTTGTTCTCCTTTTGGTTGGATTTGGGTCACTTCCTCAGTTCTGTCTTTCTCCTCCATGTGACCTCCATCATGGATCTGCTGGACGTCTGCATCATGACATCGGAAGCTGCGATGTCTACAGACCCACCCAGGGACGCAGCATCTGGTGTGAACCCTGGATCAAACGGCTCTTGTTCCCCTTTCATCTCCTAATCTCTTTGGCCTTGTCCTGATTGGCTTGTGATGAGCAAGTTGTTTACGTCGCAGCTGCCATGCAGCGGACAAGACAGAGAAGAGTCACTGGAATTCAATTTGACCCCAGTGCCCACAGAGTCTGGGTCGTGCCCGCCTCTGTCTGGTCTCCTGTTGTTTGTGTGTAGGTTCCCAGGGAATGACACTGTGGGTGAGGAGACTTCAATTGGGAGATATTTTGCACGGCCCTCAAATTTAGGTAGGTTGCGCCAACGCCAACATCCAAAAAGAGCACACCAACTTAATGCCATTGTGAACAGTACATGTATCCGTGGCACTGCTCAATCAGCACACACAACTCGACCTTGGCGTTGACCCGACGTTCATTGAAATTGTCGTTGCGTAATAGTGAGTTTAAACAGCGATGTTTGGAGAGAAAACTTCAACGTCGCGTCAACTGCAAACCCCCTCACACAGAAAAATTCTAATTGAGAAACCCTGGTTCTTTGTCAGTTTTGTTCAACAATGTTTTGTGAAGGCAGAAGTACTTTCAAAATGTGGAAAAATCAAAGCACACAAAAAAATATTTTGACATTGAGGTTAGTGTTTTCAATTTCAAACGTCGTGTTTGAACTCCCTGATGCCCCCAAGTTTTCGGATACGGACGTCGTTGCACCGGGTTCTTTCACGTGCACGTGTTGATATCCCTACATCTTGACTCAGAGGACATGGGGTGTGTCGTTCTGTTATTTGGCTGTCCACCCGCTGTCAACATCCTCGTCCCCATGCGAAAATGGAAAACGCATCTTGAACAAGGGTGTCCATGAGCCCGAACACTGGTGGGAGGGGGTGCTCCTTTGAATTGGGAAAACAAAACAGCAGGCGCTAGCACACGAAATTGTGGGAAGATAGAATTTCATTTTTGTGAGGGGAAAAGGGTTGGCGTCACAGGTCGAAAACTGTGTCTTCTCGCACCGCGTCGTGGTGCAGCACGTACGAGAACGCGGGTTTCATCTGCAAAAATCATTCCGCGCCACAAAAGCTGCCCAACAATTTCTCACAGACGGCCGCGAGAGGTCAAAGTGGCTTTGCGTGTGAGGCCGGTCTCGGTAAGCGGTTTAATATGGTCATTTTCTGATGGATGCACGCGAGCCAATGCAGGCGAGGGTCCAGAGGAGGGTCCAGGGTGTCCAGAGAGGGTTAAGAGAGGGCCCAGGTTAGCCTTCAGGGGAGGTTCAGGGAGGGTCCCTGAAGGGTCCAAGGTAGAGTCGAGGGGAGGATCTTGGAGAGGGTTCAGGGAGGGTCCAAGGAGGGCAAAAAGAGGGTCCAGGGAGGGTTCAGGGGCAGATTCCCTGGGTGGATCTGGCATGAGATCCAGGGGTGCATCCAGGAGTGATGGGTCCTTGGACAGATTCTTGTGACAGTCCAAAGGCAGAACAGGGTTCAATCAAGGGTTTGACCCAGTCCTGAACAGATTCAGTGCTTGTCAGGTCAAGGGATAGACACAACTACAGACCCAGAGGTGTTATGCAGAAAGCAAACTGAAAATCTCCTCTCTTGGTCACTACCCGACCACCCGACTTTTGTGGGGTGAGGAGTCCAAACTTGAGAGTCCCCTGGGTGATTGAACCCACACATCACCCTGGATCCACCTGTCACATACCCCGGGCGGGAATTGCTGTCACGACCCCCCCCCCCCCGCCTAATCACCCCATTCACTGGGCTCTCAGTGACCGGGACGGGGAGACGTGCGCCGCCCCCGCTGATGCGACGCACGCGACGTGTCACGGACAACGACACGTTCTCAAATAGGGTCAGTCTGCGACACAAATGGCATTTTTAATGCAGGCAATGCAGGATCCAGGGCCTTGACCTCTGGAAATGTTTGTTGGATGGATTTCCTCGTGTCTTGCTTGTTTTCTAACTCACCTGGGAATCCTTTGTTTGGGTCGCTTTCAAAGTCGCACACACACAGACAGACAGACACACACACACACACACACACACACACACACACACACACACACACCACACGCCGAAAAGCCAGTAGGCGATTTGATTTGGAAAAGTTAAAACTCTTGTGCCAAGGGCAAGAACTCATTTAGCAGCCAGTATGCCGCACTTCCAAAGGCAAACCTGGATCGACCACAACTTGCAGTCCAACAGATTCTGAGTGAAGTAACGAAAGAAGATGGGGACAAGTGCTTGGACCTCGTGGAGTCGTTTAATGGGAGTCCTTTGTCACCAAAATCACATTTTATGCTGGAGTGATGTTCCTGCGCAAGGAAACTCCAGCTTATTGTGGGGCGTCAGTTTCCTGGGCCGGGTGAGCGCTAGATTCGTCACGTGACGCTTCCCTGTGCAGCCAATAGGCGCTACTTGCGCAAGTCAACAGGTGCAGCATCTCTGCGCATGTCAATGGGCTCTCCGATTCTGTTCAAACACCCGCAGGAGCACTGCGTTTCTACACCAGCCAATTGGCACTGAGTTTCAGGTCAAGTCATAGACTGAACAGTATCTGCTGTTGGTTTGTTCTGACACAGATGCAAAATGCACCTCATTGTGCAAAGTTCCTTCAGGGCAAGCACCTTGTGGAAGTGCAGTACAGGCAGCCTTGGCCACATGTCCCTGTCCCCACTTTGTCTCCCCCCTGTGGACATTGTCTCCTCCCTGCAGACTTTGTCTCCCCCCTGTGGACCTTGTCTCCCCAGCAGACTTTGTCTCCCCCCCCCCCTTGTGTATGATATGTATTCAATGCAGAGCACCAAGAGCCTGACATGAGATAAAACAGACGCTACTCGGGACTTCGCACTGCAGTTGCCTTGAGCACTGCTTCTTGTTGATTGTATACAAACCGTGCACCGGTTGACTCGCCTGTGACGCAGCGCCTATTGATCTGCACGGAGACACTGTGCATGGCACCTCCACCGTGAACCCGGCTTCGCTTATGACCGGACGTGGACTGTAGTTCCTCCGGTCTAGATCCCACACAGCCATAGCTGCGGAGCCATTCAGGAAGCGAGAGCACAGGGACCCAAGACGCCTTCCTGATTGGGCCGCGTATATCAGCTGAGGCGTGCGCATGCGTGTGAAGTATGGTTTGAGTCTGGATTCTCACTCTGATTGAAAATGCCCCTCGCCACATGCGGCAAGGAACCTGAGGGGTGGGGGTGGCAGGGCCCAGACAACCTGGAACCGCTAGAGAAGGCAGTCACGTGACGTGATATGTTTGTTACACTGAATGTGTGGTCTGATAGAGCATACCGCTGTCTCCACCATTGATGCATCCTCCGGCCGAGCCTCGTCTTCGATGTGGAGACGCGTCCGCGTATCGTGATTGGGTCGCGTTAATTTTACTGAGCGCACGTGTGTGGAGTCTGCTTTGTGTCTGGAACAGATTGAAAAACTGCGACAAACGTGTGTGTGTGCGTGCGTGTGTGTGTGTGTGTGTGTGTGTGTGTGTGTGTGTGTGTCTGTCTGTCGTGTGTCTGTCTCGTTTCCTCTGTGTCTCTGTGACCTCCTCCTCTCCTTCTCTCCCTCTCTCTGTTCTTTCTATTCCGGGCCCCACAACCTTGACCTCGGTTAGGTTCTGTGGACAAAACATTTGAAAGAAAAGCTGGTTCTGTATGTTTGTCCACGAAAGGTGGGTGAATTGATTTTGCAAAAGGGAAGGTGGTCAAAGACATTCCATTCCACCAAGGACCCTACCCTCTCCCTTCCAACAAAATTCTGCTCTGCTCGAACACAAAACGCGCTGCGTGCAACGCGTCTGCTGAGAACCCCCCTCCGCCCCACCTTGAACCCCCTTTGTGGGTCTCTGGCCCAAGAGCCCCAGGCCCCGGGGTCCCCCACCGTCCCTCTCCCCCCCCCCTACGACGCCGGTCTCGTGCTCGGGTCAAATCCATCACGCGAACCTCGCTGCGTGCATCGTCTGGTCCGACTCGAGGTCACTGATTAAACTTCGGCTCAGATGTCAATCGCTCCCACGCGATTCCACCATCACTCACCAGATCCACATCTAGTGGATGCATCTCGAAGGCTCCAAGTTAGGGATATTTGTTTTTGATATGGGGGATCAGGGGACAAGGCAAGAAAAGGCAAGCAAACAGAATGTGTGCCATGCAACAGGGCGGAGGTTCGAGGTCGACTCCCCCGGATCACCAGGCCCCAGTTTCAGAGAAGATCAAGGTTCTTTCGTTGAGAAAACTGCAAAACGTCACGCGACAAGGAACGGTGTGCTTCTCCCCTCACAGCAAAGGAAGATTAGATCTACCAACCAGTCTTATTGAGTGCACTGCAGCCCACAGTTGGACTTTTTGCAACGATAAAATTTTCAAGATTGGTACTTTGGCCCCCCTCACTCAAAGTTTGGGCTCATGCAACTTCTAGATCCGTTGCTTCTAAAATCTTCAGCCTCTGCTGCAAAAATTCTACTCACATCCTTGCGAACAATGTTCCCACGCGATGTCACAATCAGTCTCTGTTGGACTTTCTATCAGGCTGATTCTCTTCTGAGCTGTTGACTCAAAATCACGCATGCGAATTCTGACCGAGACAGGCCATGCAGGCTCGGTTTTACCCATCACCTCCTTTACCACAAACAGATGTGGACTGTTTCCTTGTCTTCTTGCCAAATTTGCTCCTACCCTGTCAAAAAGACGCTCTCAACTCGGCTGATCTGAAAAGTATTTTCCCTTTGGAATTTTCCAACATTCAACGACCAAACCTTGTCCTCTGGGAATTATCGGAATTATCCAGGACAACGTGTTCACCAAAGCTGAATTTGCCAAAATTTTTGCTTTTGAGTGTGTCTGCATCTCAAAGCGTTGCGTTTCCACATGCCTCCGCTTTTCATCCGTTGAGGCCCTGGCCATTGGCTTCCTCCCCCCCCCCCCCCGCCTCCGACATCAATTTGCGACGTTTGCTGAAAGTACTCTTGTACCCGCCATGTTTCCAGGGTCTTCCTCTGCCTCCAAGGGCATCGACACCTTCCAACCAAAACTCGCAATGGCAAAGCTGCAGGATTTTGGAGTTCCAGATACCCCCCCCCCAAATGTATTGTTCCAACTCGGCCTGCATTTTATGCTGCAGGCGCAAGCATTTTCCAAAGTCAACGTTTTCAAAGATTAAATCCCTTCCCCGCCTCAAGAGCTCGTCCCCAAATACCAAATGCTGGATTTGCCGTTCCCTGCACCTATAGATCTGCCTCTGCAGAAACAAGCTATCAGAGTCCGAATTAGCCTGTTCTCTGTGTTGTGTGTTGCACTCAGATGGATGTTCCTGGTGCGTGGGCAACATACAACAGTGGGACACAGAGGGAAGGTTTCAGGCCATGTTCACACTGGAGTCCCCGGAAGGCGTGTTGGGGGAAGGTCCATGGGCGCTGCGTCGCTTGAGTCGCATGATTCACACTCAACACAACATGAATTGTCCCAGAGCAACGTTCTCCACTTGTCTGCAAAAGAAGCACGGGTTGTGGGTTTCAATGGAGAAAGGGACAGATTCCTCTTGAATGCACCATGCGGTGAGTCCCTGCAGAGCCTTTCAACATTGTATCATATGCCACTCACACAGGATGTATCTCACGTCGCGTCCTGTGCAGGTGTGTCTGTTCAGGTGATGTCTCTGTCTCAGTATTCACGCAAGCAGGAAGGAATGAGCACGTTGAGATCCTCGCACACGTTTCTGGACTCCACGCACACATATATGTGTGAATACAATGCAATGCACAGACGCAGCCAGTGTGAATCCGGCTGAGAGCTTCACACAGAGGTGGACGGTGCGGCCCTGGATAATGGGATGAGAGGCAGTGGATCCAGGATCCTGGTCCAGGGTCCATGGTCTCCAACCCTCAAACTGGTCCAGGGGCAAATTCAGGTCCTCATGCGTCGCCACCCAAGGGAAGCCGATTTCAACTGGGACACAATTTACGATTGAACGCAAAAACAGACAAATTCAGGAGCTGAACGAATTTTGAAGTGCCATCCCATGGACGACAATCCCAACCCACGGCCTGCTGCAGTTGCTGTGGTGCTGTGCTGTGGGTCCTCCCCATGACAATGCGATGAGACTTGTGAGCCGCCCTCCGGAACCAATCCAATTGTGGGTGAAACATCGGGCCGGGTCTCAGACAGGGAGAGGGAGTGCCTCCCACACGCACAGTTCAACACACTGGGGAGGTTCAGCAAAATGCTCCGCAGATGTAACCCGTGCGTGTTGCACGTAGCTTGTTGATGCGACTCCCCTGTCTGCAATCAAGTTCAGAAACAGTTGCAGAATCAGATGCTTGAAGTACTGCTCAAAGTATTGACAAGATATCAATTTCTATCAGAGTTCACAAACCCCAGAGTTATGTCTTGGAAATAGCATTTATTTTATCTGTTTCATTTCTGTGAACTCTTCCAAAATAGGGGAGTTGCATCAACAAGCTACGTGCTACGTGTACGTGTTATGTCTACGGAGCATTTTGCTGAAACTCTCTACTGTGAGGACCTCCCCGCAGAGTGGTCTGGTCCAAATCAAAGAACAGTTTCGACCCTACCTCTCAGATCCACTACCTCCCGGACACACAGTCTTGCAAACACACCCAAACACCCACTCACCCCAACTACAGAGTAAGCCTGACTGCACACCTCAGAGATCCACTTGAATCCACTGATGCTTTACGAAATACACAGGCAAGAGGTGAATCCCAACCAGGTCCCACCCTTTAGACTTACATGTGCGCACAGTATGCGTCCTGCCACCTCTCAGAGCCTACCCTCCAGACACACAAGGGCTCCACTCTGGAGGGTCCACCTGTTGTCAGCGACGCCTATGAATCACAATGCGTAACAAATCAAATGTAGGGGGCGAAATGAGGTGAGAGCTTTCAGTTGCAGGTGGGGTCACGGATTTCACCCTCCAGATCCACTCCACCCCACCCAAGCAGATCCGCCGGTGGTGGTAATGGAATGAGTCCTGTGAGCCGGCCGGAACCAATCCGATTGTGGGGACAAACAGCCACTTGGCTTCAGTCACAAGACGCCACATGTTGGCGCCCACGCATGCACCACATGAGCCCCGGGGTTCCCAGGCACACAGACACACACACGTACACACACACACACACACACACACACACACACACACACACACACACAGGACATCACTCTCCAATGCCTGTGCGTCAGAACAGATCAAGCACAATGCTAAAACCATGTGATGTTCCACACAACTAACACGTGCAAACAATGCAAATATTCCTGTGACTCTACGTATTTTCAGAAGCAGACTGGTCCCATTGTCCCGACCCACCCACAAGCCTAACCCGCACCTCATTCAATGGAACTCACCCTCCCCCCACCGGACCCCACCGTCCTCTCTGGTGACCCCACCTTGGATGATCCACCGGCATCAGTGGAATGGGATGAGACGAGTGAGTCGACCTGCAGAACCAATCCAATTGTGGGAGAACCGGCCCCGATCTGGATTCTCAGAACATTGTAAATTTGGTTCACTTTTCAGTTTGATCATGTGATTTTCACGGAAGTCGGAAATAGCCAATGGACTGCCGAAGATCTTTCTCTTCCTCAGAAACACGTGATTTGCTTACAGAGTCACGTGCTTCAGATATACCCGTGTGTCCCTCTCTCCATATGTTTTGGTGAAGTTTATTCCACATGAGGCCACTGCTGTTAAATACGCTCAGGACCAACAGAAATTGATGTGGACTGCCTGACGGTCAACCGTGCGTGGGTTGGACCTGAGTCGCACTTTTTGGATGATTTGAGGAAGCTGCTCAATTGTTCCAGGTCAAACAATGAAGCAACCAGACCAATGACCGGGTTGGGTTCCTGGCAACTGTGCGACATGAAAATAATTGCGAGTTATGAAACTGGAAACAGGAAACAAAGTGTCACGCGCAAATTAAAAGAACAAACCATGTACTGTGTCTGAAGGTGTCGCGTGATTCTCGTGGGGTAAACCTGTTGGAATAGTCAGGTTCATTTCTGGTGTGGACACACACTCAGACAGATCCATTTGTGATGGCAGTCAATAAATCTATTTGTTTTCAAAGATATAATATTTAAAGATGTTTATTAAATATTTGCATTCTTTATCCTGCAATAAATATTGATTGTTATTATTCATTAATAGATTTATTATTTTATATTTTGAAATATTATATTTTCTGCTAATGCTGCTACTCTTGCAAGAAATATTTTTCTTTGACTTCTGTATTTACTACATTCAAAGATGTAATGATGCAAATTTTCTTGTTTTTGTAAATTACAATTTGCACAAATATTATCTGAAACAAAACCCATTTTGTAACTGTCAATTTTCAATAAACTGTTTCTCATTCTGAAAGATAAATTTGTTTTATCCACATAACTCTCACAATGAAAATATTATTTTGTTTTGTGCTATGATTTCTATCAACTTAATCGTCTTTGAACTCTTCAAAAAAAATTTTCCCTTATTTCAATTGGAAGTTTGTTCCATTTCCTAAACATTCTAATAAAATAGGAATTATAATAACAACAATAATAATTCTGTTATTCCGCGTCTACAGGTGAGTTGGAAGGAGCACGCTCGGAGCAATTATCTGGTCCATTTAAATTACAGCAGCAATCACAGATAACTGCGCAGATCCAGTTGAACTGATGTCCACACAACAAGGAATACACGTGATTATCCTGATCACGACACAAATGATAGTATCAGAGTGAGAAAATCCAAAACATCATTTCAAACTTTACACTAAACAACAGTCTGAAGGTGAACTTGGTTGAAATATTTTCAAGCCTTCACAAAATTCCTTCTGCAGACAAGTTTCTTCAAGAGTTGTGTGCGCTGTCAGCAGCTGGTTGTTTCAAGATTACAAAATGAATGCCTACCAGCCAACCCTGTTGATGTCTTGCTGATATGTTTATTTCAGGAAAAAGACATATGATGAAGGTCAATAATTTGGGTCTGATTTGGGTTCTTTACACTTCATGTGTAACGCCAAATAAAAATAAATACAGACAACACAGACAACCACTTCCGATATTCCAGAAGAACACTTTGGACAAATATGTTTTTGATAAGTCACCAAAAATTTGGTTGAAATATATCCAGGCATTTCTGTACTCCACATGCAAAAAAAACTTCAAGAACATTTCACACCTGAAACACAAAGTTAAACCTTCTTTCCTTATTGATATTTTCAAACAAACTTTAATCAAATGTAAATCTTTTTTATTGGTTAGGGAAAAGCCCAAAATTTATGAGTATGAAACTGGAATATATTTGGAGGGCATTCAAAAACAAATTATTACATACACTCAAACTAGGCTTACCTGGGCATTTATTTTTCCAAAAGATGAAACCCAGCAACTTGCCTTCTACTACGTCCATTTGAGTCCTACTCTTGGATTAAATGTTACATTTAATAAAGTGTACTTTCCTGTTTCTGTTTTTGAAATGTGTGACCAGACAAAAATGTTGGTGTGTGATGACAAGGCTTATTTTTGGGAAGTAGACAAAATAAGAAATGTGATGATTAGAGAATTGAATGACATTGGTGAACTTCTGGATCCAGATGATGTGAACCATTGTCATGAATTCTGTGGTGTTTACTCAAAAGGAAATGTTTACCCACATGGACAAAAGCTTCAACTGCTTTTTCATGGGGGAAGTACATCCCTTGTTGATTTACTATTCAGTGTAGTAGACCAAAGTAGAATATACATTTTCACTCATGAGCACCACGAGAAAACACAAGACCTGTATCCAGAATGGAGAATATTGTTTCTACAAAAGCAAAAGTATTATTTTTACTACTTGTCTGTGATGAAATTTCAGATAATTTTTCTGAACATAACATGTGGTAAAACTTGGGGCTTCCATATCTATGATGGACCATCTGCATTGTCCCCTCATCTTTTACTGAATCATTACACTGATCTATACCAAACAACATCTTTCCACTGCTCAATATACACTATGACTTCCAGTGCTTGCGTGGTCAGACAAAAGCTATCTGCCAAATTCCATGCCAAAAGGAGTGGAAAATATATACACAAATTTGTTTCTACAAATGAGACTCAAAAGCTTGCTTTTGGTTCAGTTCACTTTCATGGTGATTTCCATCAGCTTAACTTGACTTGTGATTCACCATCTTTTTTAAACATTAGTATTCTCAGTGTGATTCCTACAGGCCTTCTTTCAGCTGACTGTAGATTTAGTGGGATTGCTTTTTATGAAAATAACCAAGGTACATATCATGAGGACAGCAATTTTTGTGGAACTGAATGGATAACTGACAGAACCTGGAAATACAGAAATGTTTTCTCTTCCTCAAGCAGCCTGTTAGTGATATATTACAGGCAACTTACCCAAGGGTCAAGTGAAATATATATGACAGTATCTTCCACATATTGTAAACCACTCAAAATTAATATTTGTAAATTTGGAAAATATATTGATCTGTTTGCCAAGTTTTTTGATGGAAGTAGACCTGGCCATATGTCTTTCAGAATAAGCAAGGACAAATGTCTCCTTCTATTGATTGTAAAGCCAAGCTTTTTGATAAAGAGAAGAGGATGCTTGTTGTTCATTAAATCAGGAGACATTGAAACTTCAGGAATGTCAGTCAAGCACCACATCAAAGGGTATTTTGCAAAACCTATCTATGGTATGTTCTTTCTTGAGAATTTTGTTCTTGGTTGCACTCTGACAACAACACAATGTGTGTTTGTGTCACCATGTGGAGCAAAATGCACAATGTAAACATTTCCCGTTGTAAACGTGATGCTGTATTTGACATTGGCTTGAAAACTATGATGTCTGACAGCATGTGACCCTTGGTGCAAAGCCTTTCACCTGGTCACCACCTAGTCTATTGCAGCAAACTTCTCCCTTTGCCTTCAACATCTGTACAAAGAAACAAGCGATTTTGGGGGTTGGGCGGAGAGACATCACATCATCAATTGCTTTTGAGTCACCGATAAAATTGTATTTTATGCTGACAACTGCAATGACAGAGAGATTTCTCAAAGCCAATTAGGGCTTTCAGAAAAGCCAGTTTGTCCTGCAGAAGAAATACCTTTCTTTCTTCAGGTGTTATTTTCTGTTACAAATTAACCTTTCATTAATTTCAGATCATGGATATGGTTTTCCTTGGTGTGACAAATTTGTAATTTATGGAAAGCCAGATGAAGTACTGTTCCTGGAAGAAACACATCGTTGTGACAAAAACAATGCAACAAAAAATACCACCATAAAAAGACAATATTCTACATTGAAAATTTGTTCAGCTTACCCTTTCCTGGTCACAAAAAAATATAATGAGATGTACAAGTATTGTACAATTGAAGTGTCTAGAGGAATCAATTTTGATTTACATATCAGATCTAAAACTCCAACCCATGACCTCAGCCCATATTTCTTTTTACATTTTTTGTCAACAACTGCAGGAAGCTGGATAAGCATTGAAATCAATCTCAGAGATGATGAATTCTACAAAAAGAACATTTCCGTGCTTGAACATTCTTATCTTCATGAAACTTTGCTTCATGATGCTCAAGAAAATATGCAGTCCCAAACTTTGAAAACAAACAGAGACTGTTTTGTTCTTTTCCTTGTCCCCCATGAACACACTAGCTCTCCTCTGTCCCTGAAAGTCAACCTCACCTCAACATTTTACACTGAAACTTCAAACAAATTTGAATTTAAGTTTTCAAAGCTCAAGTGCAAATCAATACTTTGGAAGTGGGTGAAGCATTGCAAATGGATGACATTGGAACAGAAAACAGAAATAGATTTTGCCATCACAAGAAATATATTCTACAGAATGATGTCAGTAGGTGGTTCACCTTCATCCATCAATGTCAGCATGAAAACCAAAAAGCAGAATTCTAAATTGATATTGTACTGGATGGATGGCAACTTTCTAGATTTCCACTCTTTTCTACTGACTGAACCAAAAGTATGCCACTGTAATCCACATTTATTTTACAAGTATGACTTTTGTCTCAGTTTTAATTCATCAAAACAAAAGTATTATATTTTTATCAGAGGTCTCTATGTTGAGCAGTTCTTGGTGAAGAGTCAATTTTTAAAAGAGGTCCACCTGAACAGAAAAAGAAAATCTTGGAGGTACTCTCTGAAACGATGTGAAGATGAAGGTGGAAAATTACCTATGTTTGGCAGTAGGCAGGAACTGAATGAATTTTTGGCTTTGATAAAGCTATCTCCATATCTACCTCCAGTTGTTGCTGTGTATCTTGGAATGAAGAAATCAACAGAGGTAAGTCTTACTGAAGTACTCACTAACACCAGCAAGAAAACGCACCTTGAAAGGACACACAGAAATCCTGATGTATCTTGGAAATAGTTCTGTATTGTTGTAGAATTGGATAAAGACGGACAGAGTACTTGTTCTGAAACACACAAGCACACCAGAGCTGATCAAATCTTGGAATATTTTTTGTGTAAAAATTGGAATTTTTCTCAGTTGCAAGCAGGTGGAAAGTAATTTTGCGGTCTTGCACCAGGAAAATACAAATGTTTCCTGTGCACTGATGCTTCTCAACAATCTCGCAGAGCCAAGTCTGACATTTATTCATTGCAATAGAAAGTATGTCAGAGATATTTTCTGCAGTGTTCAAGGGCAAGGATCTGACTATGAACAGATTGAAAACACTGCAATGAATTTGACCACCTGTGAAAAAGATTTTTTCAGAAATCATACTTTGTGCTATTCTTGTTCTTGGTCGAAGCTGGAACACATAGTGAAAGTTCCAAAAGGAAAACAATTGGAGTCAGACATAAATACAACAGCAATATTTCTGGACATTTTTGATGCTGTTGAAACACTCTCATATCCACCAATTATAAGCCCTAATCTTTTCACAAAAGTATATTTTATAAGGTTTTTAAACATTTACACATTCAAATTGGAAAGAGCAAGCAACATGACATCCAGTGCTTTAACTTTGGTTTTCTTGCCCAGGAAAACTCTGAAAACAGGAGGCAACCTTTTTCTTTGTAAAAACAGTTTCTTTATTTCAATACTTTACCTGTGTAATGGAATAGATGATTGCCCAGAAGGAAATGATGAGATGAAGTGTGACTTTGGAAAAGGAAAAGTGTGTTCAACACTATTTTATATGACATCAAATAAAACTTGCAAAATATTTATGTACAAAAATCAGCTGCAAAATCATAAAGCAGTTTGGTTTTCAGAGTTCTCAGGTCAGAGATGTGTTGAGCATGGAATGCTTGCATGTATGCATCGTAAAGTATGCTATCCCCTGTCACGAGTTTGTGTCTATGAATTAAATAAAAATGGCATTCTTTTCCCTTGCCACCATGGAGAACACCTTCAACTTTGCAAAAAGTTTGAGAGCAACATGATGTTCAAATGCCCAGGATACTATTGTATTTTCTGGGGATACACTTGCAATGGTAGATGGGATTGCCCATTTGGGTCTGATGAAACAAATTCATTGTGTGATGAAAATAAAAGATGTGCAAACATGTTCAAGTGCAAAACCACTGAAGTATGCATCCATCTGGGTGACCTTTGTGATGGCACAGTGAACTGCCCTCAAGAAGATGATGAACAACTTTGTACATTGAATCAGCATTTTTGCCCCCCAGTCTGTATCTGTCTAGCACTTGCCATGCAGTGTGTGGACATCAATTTACCAGTAACAATCTTTCAGAAGTAAAAGCCACATTTCTTATTGTACATTAAGAGCTGCAATGGACTGGTGGAAGACAAACCATTGTGGATTATCTTTCCAGATCTTTACATTGCCACTGTCATAAATTCTGGGCTTTCAGTAGGTTGTTCTTTCATTCAGAAAAGCAGGCAGCTGGTGACTCTGAACTTTAGTTTCAATTCCATTGAGAAATTGACAAAAAACTGCTTCTCAGAAACTGTCAATCTGAAAGTGGTTGCAATGAAGGACAATCTGATGAATCATATCCAAATAGGTACATTTGAACCTTTGCATTTCTTGCAATTTCTTGATTTGTCAAACAACTGTTTTACAAATATTGCAACTTTGAGAGAACTTGGCTTAAAAAAATTGAGGTTACTTTCATTAAATAATTTCAGTTTGAGTTCATTGAAACAAAATATTTTTCTTGATATCGAGGTGAAATTCTTTCAAACCAATGATTTTTTCCTCTGTTGTTTGATGTCAATCAAAACACACTGCACTCAGAAAAAGCCTTGGGTTTTTGGCTGTGAAGGGTTGTTGCCAACCCACAGCCTCAAAATCACTTTCTATCTTATTTCTGGCACAATACTGTTGGCAAATTTTGTGTCCATGATTTTACAGAAAACTTCACATGATGGAAATGTAATTTTTCAATACATAGTTGCCTTTATTAGCACAGCTCACATATTTTGTGCAACCTCCCTTTTCATTTTGTGGCTGGCTGATCTTGTTTATGAAAGTAATTTTGTTTTCTTGCAGTTCTCTTGGAGATCAGGATCAGTGTGTTTCTTACATTTTGGTGTTTGTCTTTTATTTTCCTTTTTGTGTCCTGCCCTTCTCTCATTTTTATCTTTTGCAAGACTGCAAGTTGTTATGAATCCATGTTCAACTGATTTTAGAAGAACAGGATTTGTGCTGAAGTATCTCCTTTGGATTGTTGCTGGAGTCTGTGTGGTTTCTGTTGGCCTCACTGTACAAACCTGGATTATTACTAAAGGCTATGGTCTTCCATTTTCTCTTTGTTCTCCATTTGTTGATCCCACCAATTCTTTAAAAATAATAGACATCCTCACATGGGTGGTAAGTCTCAGTAAAACAGCAGCTTGTGTGTTTATCTTCATCAACTATGTCAAATTAATATGGAACTTCAAAGCATCTCAGCAGAAAATTGCAAAGGCAAAATCAGAAACAAAGTCCAATATATCTTTGATAGTACAGCTTGTCATTATTACAGCTTCAAATTTACTTTGCTGGATTTCCACCTCTGCAATTTATCTTGCAGCTCAATTTCTTGAGAAATATCCAATTTCTATGTTGATTTGGACCACAGTTTGTGTTGCACCCATCAATTCGATTGCCAACCCTGTTATATTCATAATGACAACCTTTAGAAACATTAAAAGAGCACAACAAAAGAAGGTGTACAGTGTGATTCTAAGAGAGATTTCAGCTCATTCTAAGGAGTCACAGGCAGTGCCAGGGGTTCCCCATGATTCCATGATTTGTGGGTAGATTTCAAATGATACCAGGGGTTTAAGGAGAACCAGGGAGTCCTTGGTGTTCTGAGAAGTTCTTTGGTGTCAACCTATTTTTAAAATTGTTGAGTGGAAGGTTTATTTGGAGCTTGTCATACTTGGTGGAGTTTAAGTGCAAAAATGTCTTCACTTTGATTTTAAATGAGGCAAATCTATTGTGATTTTAGTTATGACTTGGTTTAGCATTTGAAATAAAAGTGAATATGCACAAAAAATGGACTTTTGTTGGCAAGGATTTCAGTGGTTTTTCTTGATCAAAGTGAAAAAGATTCACGCTGTCACTTGGCAGCGTGTATACACACAGTGTGGCTTTGACTGCAGTGCAGGTCAACGAATGTAATGTAGCTTGTTCAACACAGCATTGCATGTTCACAGAGGATGTGGTAAAAATGATCTGGATAATAAAAAGTACAATTGTCGTCTTTTTGACACACATGCTTGAGTGTGCATACCAACATGTGTTGCACTCACTTGCACACTGACAATTGCTGTGGACACTGGATACCCATGCAAAATGCTGAGTGTTGAGTTCACCTTTGTGGCCTGCCTTATCCCTCAGAAAATGAATGGACATTCACAAACACATTGCAAAATGCTCATGCACATGGAGCTGCCACTCGATGCATCCTGTGAACAAAAATATCCACCTACATTCAGGGATGTCATGTTACCAATGACAAACCCAATCTCTGGTGGGCTTCGTGCCCTGGTGCATGGGGTCTGGACTCAAAGATCATCCCCAAAATACTGTGGCTTTTAAGCATGTGAGTTATAAGTTGCATAATTTGTGTGAAATTTAAGCAGTGCAAATTTGCACAATGTATAATACTTTCAGCTGCAGAAATGACGAATTTGTCCTTTTTTGTTGGTCGGGAGTCCTGCCATCAAGTGGGCAAGAACTGGGTTTTTTGAATCACTTGATTACCTTTCTCGACCATCCGGCACTGGAGTTCCACCCAGCCTGTCCACTGCTTCAACAGACACCCTCAGTCCACCCACAGGTCTAAGAGAGGCAGCATGTGCACACCATTCAGACTGGACGCGTACAGAGTGTAGCGAACCGCTTTTTTCTTCTCTAGCTGCAAATAGCATTTCAGGCCCTGTTTATGTGTGATGAAAAACGAAAGTCCTTGCGTCTCTTCTCCAATGGTTTTGGTCAAGTTCGTTGCGCGCACGCTGGATGAGAAAGAAAGTCAACCTGGCAGTCGGGACAAGATGGAGACTGGGATGGTATATAAGTATACACTTGGGCCTGGCATTACGCTTGACGATGGGTGGGTTTGATTTCCGTTCAACCTTACTTCCTGGATCAGCAACTAGGATTGTGATCCAACTTCATGGAGCAAGATCGGGCCAAGGCCGGACGGATTTGGTCTGGGATCAGGAAGCTCAATCTTGTCCTCAGTGTGGCCCAATCCTGACAGCTCAAGCATCCACTCAATTTGACACATGAAAAACCCAAAACTTCACTTTCTTCCTGTTTCACAGAACAAAAGTACACATTCAAAGGGATTGTGCAAGCCACATGAGAATAATGTGGGGTGGGCTTTAGTCTATTGAATCTGCCAGAGAACAAGCAAAAGTCACCCAGAAATTGGACACAGCCGCCAGAGCATGATGAACACTTCACCTTAATTCTGGACACGAGCCTCAGACGGAGACGTGTGGACAGACAAAAGAACTCGGCGGAAATAGGCCCAGCGGTTTGGAATCTCTCGAGTCGCCGGTGTGGCGGTTTTGAGAGGCTTCAGTTCTCAGAGGCGTGGGGTTCCGCAGAACCAGGTACACCGGCAGTTCTGTGAGACCTCAGGCCTTGCAGAATGTCTTGTGTACCCAGTTTTGTGAGACCCCAGATCTTGTAGAACTGGTCCTGTGAAACCTGGGATTTCTTGAACTGGTGGCGGGTCAAATTCTGTGAGTTTCCCGGAAATGTACGTCTCGTAGAACTTTCAAACCGGTGCGGTGTCGTTGTTCATCCTCATTAGTGGGAGTTGTGTTCGCCCGGCTCTGGCCTGCTCAACTCACCAGTGTTTTCCTTCGTCGATGAGAAATCACTGTTCACATGTACATGCCCATTGACCAATTGGCATCAATTTTGAGCACTGCACCTCAGGAATTTACGTACTGCAGGGCTCCCTGAGTGAGAGTCTTTGTTCCACCTGCAGCGTAATCCCTGACGAAAGCCTGAGGATCATGACGCACTGGATGCGCGTTGCCCTGCACGCCGCGATGACCGAGGATACGGCGTGGCCCGCAGCATTACGGAGCCCTGTGGTTCCCCGACTACAGCACCGCACTCACCTGCTCCTCCGGCCCAATCCACCACAGCCGCGTCATGTGTTGCGTCCCATGGTTCTGCAGGCAGGACTGCAGGGACAAGTGTCGGGCAGGTGCAACCCAGTGACCCATCGCATAGAGTCACAGCATCAGAGACCCATGTTGTGTGAAACAAGCAAGTCAGTGAAAGACGCGAACTGGAAACCGAACTCACAAGAAGAGACCAAAATCACAAATTGAATATAACGTAACTTGTCACAAAGACGTGACCTGCATCAAAGGTCCTGGTTTGGAAAGAGGTTTATGGTGACACTCACCAAGACAGCCACACGCACGCGTCAGTGAAGAAATTTCAGACTCACATGACAAGAACAATTATTTACACTTCCAACACGTGAAAAATTCACGCCTTTGATGCTGAACGTCACTATTGACTTACATCATTGACCAAAACGTGAGAGTCTGGCGTGAACGAAGCCCGGACCTGTCGTGCTTCGGCATTCCCTAATAAGGGCAATTAGGATCTCTTCCAGAAAAGAAGGACGCTCCGTAATTGAATCACGTGATGCGTCGTTTCCCGCGGAAACGGGACGCCGGCGAAACGCCTAATCGAATAGCGCGAGTGTAAGTCAAGTGAATGGATGTCTTCGTATCTGTAGAATTCGGTCAGGGTTCGCTTCACATCGGATGCGTCACGCGTGACGTCCCGCAGAACAAACAAAGTAGGGTTTCAACAGCGCTATTTTGTTTTTTTGCAGCCTTTCAAGGCCAACGCATGACTGTAGAGGCGTCGCGTCTCGTCATTTTCACATTGGTACCGTCGGCGTCAAAGTTTGGAAACCGCTTCTGTTTGTCTTCGTTTGGGACCACTTCGCACTGCACACATTGTCCTTGGCGTCAATGAGAACATTGTTGACACAGGGAGCCTCATGCGTTCTGTTCTTGCCGCAATGGCGTGTGTAGCATTTGTTGATGTCAGAGGCGTTATGCACGACGCATTCAGCGTGCGACGTGTCGCCTGTTTGCGTGGACAAGGACGCGACGCATGCAACAGGGTGACACGAGCGAGAGTCAACCAAGTCAACTCAACTTTCCATTGACACGAACACAGGTCTCGTACGCCTCAACACGAACGCTTGTGACTCAACCCTCAAGACAATACAACCCATGCCCCAGTCATGGACGCGACACGTGACGCATCCAGCGACAATGCAGAGTATCAAAATTTACCTGAACATTGCATCCAGTGTAGAACCGCTCGTAACCCACTTGCTCGCGCACGGACACCACGCGCGGCGCATCCATCGTGAAACAGGCGCTGGGGCCGGAATGGGCGCAGCATACATTTACATCAGGCGTTTATGTCTGCGTAATAGGGAGAAATCTCCCCTCCGAGCTCTCCGATGTTTGTTTATGGTTATTAGCCGTGCCGGGTTCACACCGGATGGTGCGTGGGGTGGGTTCACACCAGACGCGTCTGGCGTTGCGTCCTCACAAAAGACAACGCGTGGACGCTGTGGTTCGTTCTAAACGATGCAGCGTCAGAAAGTCACAAAGTCTTTGCACAAGATGCATTGTGGTTTGTGTAAAACACGTCAGAAGTATTCACGTTTCATCAGTGAAGACAAAAGGGTGGTGTGCCTTTGTGGTTTGATTCACATTGATTGGGTCTTGTATTTGCATCCCTGTCGCGTTCAATGAGTCCTGCATGGCTGCCACCGTCTTTTCCTTTGACCCATTCTGCTGTAAACACGAACCAACCCATTCGATATGGAGACAACATGAGGCCTGTCCCACACTGTTTCACACCAATCCAACGTTCCGCCTTGTGCGGCAAAGCGGCATCCACTGACATGTATTTGGGCGGAAACAATGCGTGACTCCTCCAGTATGAATCCCGCGAGGGGTGCGCAGGAATGCGACGTGCAACGCAACTGTTGTGAATCCGGTCTGAGATGTGTCGGGACAACACTGGTGCGTCCAGGTGTGAACCTGACCCAACTTGCTCAGGGGTACAACGCGTGACGCCTCCAGTGTGAACTGGACCTCAAGTTCCGGGAGCAGGATTCTCGGGCACAGTTCAACAAGGAAGGTTTGTCGGAACATGAAGAAGAGACGAAGAAGAGTGTGAATAGAAATGCTGAGAGACAGACGCAGATCTACGCGCACTCGTATCACTTCCCACTGATGTGTTGAAGTCTACTCCTGCGGATCCAGGGTCGAGTTGAAGCCGACTTCTGTTACCCGGTGTCCGGTACTGCGATGTTTAAAACAGAGGACGGTGGTGGGGTGAAAGCAATTATCCTTATTATCCCAACCTGAAACTTTGTCTGCTCATATCTTCTGGGGTCCAGGGGATAGGAAGCCAGCCCCTTCCCTGGATCTCAAGCCGTACTTTGTTGCAAGTGGTTTCGTTTGTTGTGAGTAATGCAGGATTGGGGCGGGGCCATGATGGCAGACCCAAGGTGGTTGAGAAAAGGGGATCAAACAGATCTGACGCCAGCAGGGTGGACAGATCCACTGACCTGGCCCAGGTTCTTCCAGGCGGGCAACAAAGTGCGAAGGGCCAAGGAAAGCAACAAAGGTCAATGGCCGGAAGACCAGGGTGCCTGGGTGCCGCCATCCAGAAAATGTTCTGGTGTTCTAGACAAATCCAAATTTTCACTGGATCCTGGCGATTGCGATCTGCTTTGCAGTTCTCGCGCCTCCGACAATCAGCTGAGACGAATGTCGGTGTCGGATGCAGGTTGATAGACTTTTGCGATGAAAACGTTGATTGCGATGTTGGTATGGATGAAAAAGGAAAATTCTGCAAACTTGATTCCGATGGGGACGGCAGATGTCGCCTCTGAGCCAAGCCTTTTATGGCTTCAACTGTGCGAGTGTCAGATGCTCAACGCCTCTTGGAAGAAAGAAAGGTGTAAAAAGCGAACATTTGTGTGTTTATGTTTCCTGCATGTGATAGAGAGCAGGAACAAGGGTGCACGGTGTGTGTGTGTGTGTGTGTGTGTGTGTGTGTGTGTGTGTGTGTGTGTGTGTGTGTGGGTGTGTGTGTGTGTGTGAGGGTGAGTTTGTGCAGGGTATGTGTGCGTTCAGGTTGTATTTTCGAGTTGAGCGTGGTGATGTGTCTGTCTGTCTGTCTGTGCAACATGGAAACATTTGTTTGTTCTTGCCGCTGCCCTCCACAAAGCCCCCCCCCCCCCGCAAGAAAGTATGAGGCCTTCTACATGATTGCAAACGCTCGTTTGTGAATGATGTCCTCAGAATCATTTCACCTCACATCAAGTTATTTTGCACAACTGGCCTTGCAAGTACTGGGGCACTTGTTCTCACTTTCTCACGATTTGTTACAGCAACGTGAAATTGTCCGCTTGTAGACCAGTACCGGAGAGAACGGGGGACGGTGACACCCCTGGATTATGCCCCTGCACTCAATTGAAGCCCTATCTTTTCTCGAGTAGTCTCCCCCCTCTGTCCCGTGTATGACTGGGCACCACGAGATTAATCCCAACGTCAAACACCGGCCAAAAAATCCCGCCAATTCTGGCGAGCCGTGCCCAGCCCGAGGCGTCGCATCTCTCAAGAAAAGAACCCCGCACCACTCAGCCATGAATACCCCACTAAGATGTTTTTCATCGTTGAGAAAATTTCTTAATGCTTACCCATTCTTAGCCAATTTCACGGTGAATATGGCGATTCCATTTTAATTCTTTAATTATGAGACTCAAGAATTCAGGCCACAACTATTTCACTCGCGGGGGATTGGGGGTGTCTTCGCGGGTGGATCTACCATCGGGTCTCGGGGCCTGAACCCTCTGAAGATGGGGAGTCGGGCAAGTCTGGCTGTGGAGCCCAGACAGGAACAGACATGGATCTTTGACACCCGTGAAGAGTTGTGGTCTTCGCTTTAAAATTTTGTTGTTTGGAATGTCAAATGCATTGCAGTGATGCACAGCAAGAAAGGTGTGGACATCGGTCATCGCCCCCCCCCCTCAGGGTTCCCTCCCCTGGACCCACCTCTCAACCGCGAGCCTTCCCAGTCAGGGCAGTTTGCAATAAATGGCAGTTCTCATATTGAATATAAAAAGGAAGTGTTAAAGCAGGCATAAGCAAGCATAACAATGTGTATTTTGGCATTAAATTTGGCATACGAATTTAAGTGCACGGTTGCAGCGGAATTCTGTTGATGCTTCGCATTGTGGTTTCGGCAGCGAAATGTGCGCTTGTGTACGTTACCCACATTTAATGTATATTAATTGTATGAAATACCTGCATTAACAAGTTAAGCGTGCGCAAGTGGTCAAAATGAAATTCCTAACTCTTTCCTCAAATGATTTCAGGTGCTTTGTACGCAAATTTTGAGTCTTGATAAATACAACAAAAGGACCAAAATTGTGGTTTCTGTTCATTCCAACACTGGAATGGAATGCAAATAAAAACGTGTTTCCGTGGTACTCTGCTCTTTCCTTCCTTCAGCATTTCGAAGTGTTCAAAACGTCCAAACGGTCACACACACACGCGCGCACATACACACACACACACACACACACACACACACACACACACAAGCCAGTCACAATAACCCAAAACAAGACACCCAGTGCCTGCCCCACAAGCGTGAAGCCAACCTCAACGTCACAAGTCTGGAAAGGACCCCTTCCCCCGAGGACCCTTGGGCACAACTTGTGACGCACCCAATGCCTGACGCACCCAATGCCTGACGCACCCAATGTCTGACGCACCCAATGTCTGACGCACCTAATGCCTGACGCACCCAATGCCTGACGCACCCATCGCGTTGATGCACCCAACACATGACACACCCAACCCAGCCGACGATGCGTCGGGGTGACGGTGGAATGGTGCACCCAATACAACGCACAATGCACTCTGCGCATGACGCACCCAGTGTGAACCACATGTCTGAAGGAAGGAAGGATACCTTCCTCCTCCTCCTCCTCCGCAGCGGAGCCTTGGGCCACAGTTTCCTTCTGAAAGATCAAAGGCCAGAAATATTTTAGTGCCGTGGATTACCACTAATCCTAATCCTACAAGATGGCAAACACTCAAACACATTGGGGGATAAGCCCGAAAGAGCTTCGGTAAATAATCTATATCCCACACACAGTAATGGGTTATTATATTGGGCAAAACGTTCTGGGAAATTTTGAAGGAGTGGAGCAGGGATTTGGTTCAAGGGAGCCAAAACATCCCGAAATGAAGGGCCTGACTATGAGCAAAATGACACGAGACAACTTTTGTGCCTTGTGACAAGAAAAAAAAATTTTCTTTGTAGTTGGAACAGATATGTGAGTGTTGAGTTTCCAAATGGTACTGGTACGAATTGGTGTCATGGCTTGTGTCATCTGTCTGTTCCCTGTTCAAGAATGAAGCGGACAGAGGCAGGCTCACAGAGAAAGGGACGCAGACTCAAGCTGGGCGCATAATGGAAAATGCTACCTGCAACTCCCCTTGCTCACTGGATACCCTTGGATACCCCCTTGAAACTTCGCGTCTAGATCGTGTGTAAATCCTTGACAACCACAACCAGCCCGCTGAATTTAGAACCTTGACGCTGAACTTCGGTCCCCCCCACCTCCCAAGATGTGTCACCAGAAACTTCACGGGGAAGTAAGTTTTGTGTGATTTGGTTGGTGCGCGGCTCAAAGTGATTTTTAAATGGGGTCAGTATTGAACACGACACGAGAAGCTGTTAAAAAGCTCCTCATCTCCTAAACAAGTGTTCAGCGGCTCCGAATTCTCTCGCTCCACACATCAGAGACATCAGGGGCGGATCCAATGAATAGGACCCCACCCTCACCCCCCCACCACCCACACTTTATCTCCAGCAAACCCTCGCCCTTTATGTCCAGCCGCAAACCTACCACCAGGTGAACACTTTGGTTTTGGAGCCTTTCATGGGCGCAAACAGGGGTCTCAAATTCTCTTGTCCACGTCAGCTTTGTTCCCTTGTTTTGAAAAAAGTTTGACCCTCAATGATCACTCCTGGATCTCCTGACGATAACTTTGCAGATCTGGAGATTTCAGCAAGTTTTTCAGCGGAAATTTGGTGAAATTTTGTACTGCTTCGCAGTCATTTGTGAGGAGAACTTTTGAAAGCTTCAGAGACCCATTGCAGAATACTGACTCCCATATCAGCGATTGCTTTTGCAACACAATTCTTCTGTCTGACAAGATCTGTACCACCAATAAAAGGCGGGAAAACAGAGGCTCCGAAAAAAAAAATCACTCGCTTTTCACCTGTTTCTGATTCACCGTCGCTGCAACAGGCTTTTGGTAGAGATTTCAAAAATCATCATCATCTCAACTGCCAAGAAAAACGATACCCTCCAAAACAAATTCGCAAAACCTTTTTTGACGCCTGATTCACAATTGAGGAATATGTTTCTCTGTCTCTTCATTCTCTGCCAACGCTTTTCCAGCCTATCAGATTTCGAGCCAATAAAAGTGCTAACTCACTGATTATTCGAGTTGCAAAAAGTTGACCTTTCTCATCAAACCACCCACAAAGGGGCACGAGTCTTTTGTAAACCAACACCCTCCCCCACTGCGAGTGGAGAAACAAATTTTCCTATTTACCCTTTTACAACGAACTTAAATGATAAAAAAGACGCCGGGGTGCTTTGTCCCTTCTAATGAAGGTTCAATATTGGGTTGAGCACTTGTATTGGCCGCAAGCGGAAGCTCGGCTTGTTTTACAAAGGACCGGGGTGGATCCAGGGGGGGGAAGCACCCTGGCGTTGACGTCTCCCACCCCGAACCCAGACCTCATCTTGCTGTCCCAACTGAAGACCCCAGGCCCCAAAACCAAGATTCCAGACCCTGCACCAAAGATCCCTGTCTCCCCAAGAAAAAGTCTCTGTCCATTTTCGGTTCTCGTAAATGAATTTCTTGGCATCACCCCCAGCCTCGCGGTGAAAGGAAGGTCGGGATGGTGGTCTATCCCTTTCAACCCCTGCCCCTTGGAACTCTCGCTGAGTCGGTCCCCGCCCTTCACCAAATCCTGGGTCCACCTCTGGTTTGTCAAACAGAAAGCCTCAAATTAAAGAGAGAAAAGGATAATGTGTTGAGTGGTTGGTGACATATGTCAAAAGATTCTGAAGAATGAAACGTTAACTTGTAATTTGTTTTTGCCTGGTGGGCCTCCACGTTACGGTTGTGACTGTTATCGTGTGTGCACACCACTCCAACACCTACAATTAACTCCGCGGTGGGCTCTCTGGGTGAAGAGGCCACAACAATGGATTTGAATGGGGCAAAAATGAAATTTTCGACTTTGCGCCCTTTCCTCTTAACAACAGTGTGTGTGGGAAATGAAGAGGAAATTGTTGAGCCTTTCTGATTGTGTCTGAAAAGAATCGTGGACCTTCTTTCCACACATTGTAGAAGCTGCATGTCCAGAATGTCTGGTTCGTGTGTGTTTTGTTTGTGCCCTGTCAGATTCAAGATGTGGACCCAGTCCACCCACCCACGCATCCACTCACACCTGTAGACCTCACAGAACATGCCGCGGACACCTGGCCTCCTAGAGTGGCCAGCACAACACACACACACACGTGCACACACACACACACACACACACACACACACACGAGCACATGAACGCACACGAACGCGCACGCATGCACACCGACAGACCCACCACCGGCACACATTCACAAAACACAGCCTGCATGAACACACACACAAATACACACTCTCTCTCTCTCTCTCTCTCTCTCTCTCTCTCTCTCTCTCTCTCTCTCTCTCTCTCTCTCTCTATCTCTATCTCTGTCTCTCTCTGTCTCTTTCTCTCCATCTCTCCCTTTCTGTCACACACACACACTCTCTCTCTCTCTGTGTCTCTCTCGGTCTCTCTCTCTCCATCTCTCCCTTTCTGTCTCACACACACACAAACACACACAGACATGTGGCTCCACCCCTGGGCCCGCCCGACTTGCCTCATCTCGTGTAATCCCCACGTACCCACCCACACGCTCACCAACCCACCGCCCACTCTCTCTCTCACACGCACACACACACACACACACACACACACACACACACACACACACACGTGGATCCAAACCAGGGCCCGGCCCACCTCGCCTCATCCCTTGTAATCCCCCGTCTCTGGGCAGTTTGCAGGCGACAGCTCCACCTAATCCGGTGTAAATCCTGTGTGTAAGCCGTGCGTCCCCCGGCCCCGCCACTGACCTGTATTATCGCCCGCGCTGATGTATCAAGGACACGCGACTAACATTTGGCCCCTTAAACGGCCGGAGAAAGGGCTGAAGGCGTGAAGAGCCGGAGCGGATCGGAACTGGGAGCAAAAGTGGATCCTGGGGTCCTTGCTGAATGCGTCTTGCGCTGCCTTCTTGTTCAAATCCATGGCCATGGACATCGTCAAAACGACCCACTTCCATTCGCATGGATCCAACGCTTGTTACACAACAGTGTGACACATGGCTCTCTGTCACCGCTCTCTGTCACCTGCTCAGAAACTGGCAAATTTATTGGGAGTGCAACAGAAAAAGCAACCAGTGAAATCGCAGCTTTGCGAGATACCCCACGCATTGCGTTCCCACACGTTAGCGCATTTGGAGGTTCGAGCGTCTCATGACCCAACGCAGTGCTGTCCTGCCCAGGCAAATTGAACATGCAAAACGTCCTGGTTGGTAACCCACGCTTTAGGTCTCTGGCCACCCTGTTGCACCACAATTTTGATATTTCTCATTTTATCAAATTTGTGTTCCATGGTTGTCCACAGTTGGCCTGTCCAAAGGGTTCTCTCACCTCTCCCTCAGTCCGCTGCAATCTGTTGAGTCCCCACCACCCTGAAGGGTTCCGAAGCAAAGCGCGGCGGCCGTGGGCCCGCGGGCCGGAGGGGCCCGAATGATCACCTCTCACTGGATTTGTCAGGATCAAGCGGCTTTCAGGGCTTTTCTGGCCATTAGGAGCTGATGGCCCAAGAGCCAAGGGGCACGACTTCTTGAGTGGAGCACATGACACTCGCAGATTTGGACTTAACTTGTGCCTTCTGGGAGCTGATCCAGGCCAGGGGCTCCGTGACCTTGTCGGTGCCCCATCTCCAATGCCACGAGCTTGGACCGGCTGCTGACACGGTTCAGAAGGCAATGATCAAAGATCATGTGACGCCAAACAAAATTTTCAACACTCGCCCCAAATTGGATAGTTCATGTGTCAAAATATTGTCCTTTTCTGAAATTTTGCAAAGTTAAAGTTGCTTCCCCTTTCCCCCTTTCTCGACTGTGATTCGCCCGACCAAGTCCACCTGTTGCTGTCCTCTCATGAAAAATGTCTGGGCTCCTTGAACAGAATGCTGGATCCGTCCCCGCAGGCTTCTTAGGCCTGGATTGCCATTAAAACGGTCATCAGAAGTCAGCACCTCGCTTTCTGCGGGGCAAGGAGCTGCCGGGAGGGAGAGAGGCTGAGATGGGGAAATCCTGGGGGCGGTCGCGGCTTGGGACGCACCTCTGACCCTGAAGAAGAAAAACTGTCAGACGCACGGCGCGACGCGAGCTTTTGCGGCTGAAGGATTTGGTCTGAAATCCTGCAGATCGGGATGGGATCCAGGTCTTTGTTTGTCGGGTGGGAGTTGGCCTGTGCCTGTGGATATGTGGGAGGGATCCAGGCTTTTGGATTCGGATTACCTTTGTGTGTGTGTGTGTGTGTGTGTGTGTGAATTTGAGTGGGAAATAGAGTCTACATTTGAAGAGAGAGACAAAGAAAGGGTGTGAATGTGTCTGCATCAGATGACATGGTGTGTGCGTGTTGGTGTTTGTGGTTGCTTTGATAATATTAATTTTTCAGTGATCTGTGAGAACCCTGTCTGTTGCTAATCAACAGTTGCTACGTTGCCTGATGAAACACCTCGAATAACGCAACCAGTGTGCAGACAAACAGACAGCATTTTCAAAATTAAGTCTTCTTCTTCCTGCAGAATCTGCGTGCATAAATTTTCACCTGCAAAATACAGCGTTTTGACGCCTTTTCACACGACATACGCCCCAAACCAAATTTTTGCTTCTTCATCTACAGCATGCAGTGGGCTTTTTCCAAGACATGCGCCTTGCATTACATCACTGTTGATGTGATGCGCATGGTACCACGTCCCACCCCATGAAATGAACCCGGCCTCACACAATTCACATCATATTGATGACCATTGTGTTTCAAGGGTTAGGACTCTCTCAAATTTCACTGACCTCCTTTTATCCCAGGGGTTCCCCTCTCACAACACGTGTTGATTCAGTTGTTTTGGGCTCGTTTGAATCAGTGAAAAGCTCCTATTGAGGGACAAGGCCCGAGCCCCAGAAACTCTATACAAAGCATTGAATTTTTAAGCACCGATTATCTCCCATTTGGACAGGAGCGGTTCCAGGGGTTTGGTCAAAGGGGCTCCATCCAACCCACGCAAGACCAATAGAAAATTTGGGAACATTCAATAAGAAATGGTGAAACCACCAATGTGTGATGACTCAAAACTGACCTGGTTTTTTTCTTTTGATGACAGTCAGAGCCCCTGAGGTTTTCCATCTTTCCAAGTCACGTGTGGAGTGCTGTTGTTGGGTAACTCCCATGTTGTTGGGTAACTCCCTTTGGTTGTTGGGTAACTCCCGTGGGCACGAAATCCAGAGAAATCCAGGCGAGAAGTGCGTGGCCTTTGGGCTGTCAGTCGCAAAGATCCATGGTCCACAGACACATTGGCCCTGGATCTGCATCTGATGATGTGGGAGACAAAGCTACTGAGAACTGTCCGAATTTTGCCTGGTTTTACCCGGGGGTGGTAATGCGTGGGGTAAACAGGGGTGAGGTCGGGTGTCGGGGCGGCGTGAGGGGGGCGGAGGCACCCCGGATTATCGTTAATCTGCCCCCACTGCTGCTGCTGCTGCGGCCAGGGCTGGGGTTCCCGTGAGGAGGCAAGTTCGGTGAGACTGAGAGCTTTGGGACTCGGCCAGCAGAAGAAGCGTGTTGACATTTTCTTTGGTGGGGGGGGGTAGTCTACTCATTGTGCTCACTGTAATTTCAGTTTCAACTTCTCAACACAGACACAGCCACAGAAACACTGACACACACACACACACACACACACACACACACACACACACACACAAACACAAACGTGTTTTTTCATCCTACAGAAACAGGCACAAACATGCGACATCTCATACACTGCACTTCTTCATCCTGCCAGCACAAATGCAGTGACGGTCTCACTCAAAGTAGTTCGTCACAGTCTCACAGATCCTCACCCCTCACTCGCGCAGCAGACACCACTGCAGCAATGATCACAGGTCTCTTCAACAGAAATGGAATATCTCCCCCATTGTCTTCTGAAGCACTCCCCTATTTTCCAGAATCACATAACATTTCCAAAGAATCTTTCAAGAAATGCCAAAAAAAGGTAATTTGATCCACTGTGTTGATGTTGTCGGTTTGGAGTTGCGTGAGCATGGTGCTGGCTGTTGGATAAGGAGGAATTGGGTGGATTATTTCATGGGCAGATCCAGGATAAGGGTGGAGGGGGTGGGACAGCCCTTTAGGAGCTTCATGTGGGACAGGTCCCAACAATTGCTGTGCACTGAACCTGAAGAGTCTTAACCGTGTGGGGGGGGGGGGCAGGTGGCACTGTGATAAAAAATACGCCAAGATGGCGTCGCGGTGATTTTCGGGCTTTCCTGATGACGTCAAAATGTTTTGGGCTTGTGAGTTTTGAAACTAAATCTCTCGGGAGTTTCTATTGCACTCAATTTTGACAGACCCAAAAGAACAGAAAGTTACAAAAATGAAAAATCAAACATTCTTACACCTAATTACAAACAAATAAACCCAACTCTATCTGTTTTGAATAGTTTCAAAAAGTCTCAAATTTACACACCTCACTTTTCATTTGAAAAGCACTTGAATAAATACTGAAATTCATAAAAATATAAAATCTAAGAATTTCATGTATAATTAC
>JAAUXT010103264.1_pt1 | contig 30532 bp, 34 predicted proteins | sample 7278171 | NCBI WGS metagenome assembly JAAUXT01 (sample SAMN14350112, study PRJNA611818) | marine sediment metagenome | isolation source: surface marine sediment (1.8m) | place: French Polynesia: Moorea | collected 2018-08
ATAGCAACCAATCACCAATTCTAAAATTTAGCCCAGGCAATTGTCTACTTTGTCTCATTATACTTCCTTCAGCAGATATCAACCATTTCCAAGCTATAATTCACCATGTTGGCCATATTGGTTTTTTGGCTATAAAAACATGTAAATCAAAAATTTGTTCTTTTGACACTTTGTGCATCAACTACAGCCTGAAAGTGAACAAAAAAAAAACAAACATGACTAAAATTGAACAAATAGGAACACTTTCAAACTCATGTTCACACATTTTGCCTCTTGATGCCTGTCAGGTGATTTTCACCACCACACATTGTACAATGTATGGTTCAAATCACCTAAACAGTGAGGATGCGTCATGTGCGCATGAGCCATAGTCCTCCAACCACCACATTTTCTTCTCAGTCTGCTGGTGTTCACACGTTCTGCCCCGGCAGAGGTGACATCCCTGCATACAGGCTCAACAGCGCAACGAGTGCGACCTCTGAACAAAATGATCGCACCCGAGGAACAAATCAAGACTTGAAAGAGATCGCAAGCGCCTCCAAACGGTTCCACTTCATGCACCGTGATGTTTCTGTGAGGAAGAGAACCACCTCAGATCAGACTGGCTCAGGGCAGGTGCCATGTCGAGATTGCCCAATCCCAATCTCCCCAAGAGGTTACCCCAAATTTGAACGTTTTCGGGTACGAAAACTCAATTGTGTTTTTGGTACAGAAAGAATTTGGAGGATGAATTATATTTGTTCAGAGGCCAGAAGGTCAGTGGGTGATCACCGGGGGTGTGGCCAATCCCGTCTTGATTTTAGAGGATCAAAAAGGCTCAGTGCCAATGGGAGGAATCCATTCTCATTTCGGAACATTGTTCGTTTCAAAGTGATAAAACAAATGAAGGCGTGCATGACCCACAGAGACGGATCTGGAAAGCAAACAACTCACGTGTGCTGGCCTCTCGGCTTTGCGTCTTCAGACGATTACGTTCTTTCTCCATTTATTTTTCTGAAGTTTGGTTCGCCCCTGATGAAATCCGTGCGACACTGGGTGGACCGGTGCATGGGCCGACCAGGGGTTCACATTCTTGTTCCCGTCAAACAAGGCTGAGGAACCATTTACGAAAAATTCTTGAAGGCGTGTTGAGTGACACTGTGGTCACCAGGTGCGACGACGGATGGTGCTTTCAATGCACAGAGAAAAAGAGCAGCAGTGGATGAAATGTACTCAGGCCAACTCCGTCTCGATGACTTTTGTTGTTTTGATGGGCTGCATCACGTTTGCAAAAATAAAACAAAAGAAATAGTGAAGAGCAATGCCACATGTATTTTTCTGGCCTCAGAGCAGAAGGGTTGCAGGAGATCAAACCTCCATGCAGAGATGCGAGCGATTCAGCGACATCCTCTGTGGAAAACAGTCGCAAACAATCACAAAGAAACATCAATACATCACGTCACACAGGACACAAAATGAGTTGAACAACCGTTTACACAGTGTCTTGTCTGATATCGATTTTTTTTGTTCTTGTTCAAACATCTTCCCATCAAAACGAACGGCAAAATAAGTGTTTGTCATTTGTGTGAATGACGTGTCTCCTTCGTCAGGGTGCTTTTGATACAAGCGTTTTTGTACCGCTGATGATGTGTCCAACTGGAAAATGTTTCCTTCAGAATGCAACAGGGTTATGTTTTTTGTGTATTTTTCAGCACAAGCCGTGGTCACCTCAGGAGAATCTTGTTGACTGAAAACATTGATGAGGACATCCAAACAGGCTTTCAGAATTTTGTGGTCTCTGCTGAATTTTAGAAACTCAATCCTGTTATTGTCTTGGTTGTTTGAAACAAAACTGTTCATCGGAACATTGTCCATTGATTTTGTCACAAGAACGTCATTCCTCAGGTAAACTCCACCCAAGACGTACACAATAGCCAGTGGGAAAATGGATTTGATGTACTTATGCATCAACAAAGAAAGGTCAAATTGGACAGCTTTTTGCAACTTAAACTTCAGATTATCTGGCAGATCATTGACAGAATTTATCACTTTCACCTGGAACCCAACATCTGTCAACACATCAAATTCAGACTGTTTCAAATAAACACTGTGGATGTAAACCCTATTGTATGGATGGTGATACAGGACAGATTCAAGGCTTCTCCACTGATACCATTTCATAGAACATCTCTCTTCTTGGAGGGTGGAGCAATTTAGTTCAGACAGTGCAAAAACAAGGTGAAAGTTTATTTTGTCACAAGCCAGATATTTTGGAGTTTTGAAAGGGATGACACCAAATCTAAAGGCTGTGTCTTTCAACTGAGCATTCTGTCTGATGATGTTCCAAAATGTAGCTCTGATTCTCATAACTTTTCCATGATTAGGGTTTGGTGGTGGATTGTCCCAGTCAAAGTTTTTCAAATAAAGTTGGGCTTGAGATTCATCAATCGTTGTCAAATCTATTGTGTGAAATAGATCCAGCAAACCTTTTGTCCTTGTTGTTGCTCCTCCAAAAAGTTTTTTGTCACAAAGGAATATGACAGGTGTTCCCATAGCAACACATGGTAAAGCACAGTGAATTCTTTGGGTGATCACAAGCTTGGCTTCAGAATATTTCCGAATCAAGTCATGTGCCATCTGATATCTTTCCAACAGGGATGGGATGTTATTCCTGGAGATGTCATGCCCAACAATGATGGATTCGTCTTGAATCTTCTTTGGGAACATGTTTCTGTAGTTCGTGTCTCTGAGATCCACCATGTATATTTTATCATTTCTGTTTATCTGGGTTGGACATGGATGTTTCAACATCAAAGTCAGACATCCTGAAAAGAAAGTGTCAATGCCTTCTGACTGAAACATGGTCAGTGTTGTGTAGTCTCGGGCTCCAATTGGTCCTTGTTTCTTGAAGTATTCTGTGTGTTCGTGAACTTTACTTTTGAACACCGGATCGAAATGCATGGAAATGGACAAAGGATGAACATTGTCAGGCGGAGGCCATTCAGTTTTTGGGTCGCCCCACCATGCATTCAGGAAAACTGTGGTGTTCCCAACGGGAGGTGAAGACCTTAATTTCTCACGGTCAAGAAATCGGTCTGAATATGGCAGAAATTGCAGTCCAGAAAAACATTGAATTTCATCTCCCAAATTGGCGATTCCTGTAAAATTTATCCTTGCATCAAAAGACAGAATCCCGTAGTGATGTGTCGGTCCATGAGCGTTGGATGAAAGTTTTAAGGTGGTCAAATTCAAGACAGATACAACATGTCTTGAATTCTTGGCAATGTGTTTCCTTGACAGATGTGCAAAATTGAAATCCTCAATTTCAGTATCAAAATGGACACCAGCTGGCCATTTGTTCCTTGAACTTTTTTCTGCTGAATTTTGTGGAAAAAGTTGTGGATAGTGCTCCACAAACATTTCCATGAGCTCCCAAATCAGTGGATGGTGCGTTTGGAAAAAGACCAGGTCCATGATATCTGAGTTTATGTCATCCAGGAGTGACCTTGTGAACCATGAGGACACATTTTTGGAAGGCAGATTCAACTTTGAACAGGACAACCAAGGACTGATGTAAATACCTCCAAATCTCCAGAGTACAGCCAACTCAGTGGCCATTTGCAAATGGTGCTCAAACACAGATCCCACAAGAACTTTGTGAATTGTGTGATTTTGCTGCCATTCAATCAGTGGTGTTCCACTGAATAGTTCATTGGTCCGAACAAATGTCCCTTGAACAGAAGGGTTCTTCAATTCAGCAAATGTTTGTACACACGTGTTTGTCCCACAAAATACGTCAATCACAGAACTGGTATGAGAATTGTGCAACTGCCTGACATTTGAAATCACAAATGACGGTACTGGTTGATCATAAATCCATGCAGTTGAAACATGAAAATGCTGACTTTCTTCTGCATCTCGAGTGGATCTTTCGACCTTTGCATTCTGAAGAAGCCACACAAAGTACACAGCCAGAAGCAAATTCCCTGGTGATCGTGCCCTGCTTGGTACTTTGATTGGTGCCCTTGTAAAGATTGTGTACAAAACAAGGCCAACACAGAAACTGAAGAAGCCAATGAAAGCATGAGATGACACTGCATGATTGAAGAACACCAGATTGATGACAATTATTGAGAGCCTCTTGCCCATATTGAGCACAGCATGTGTCAGTGGGGACACAGTTTCAAGAACCTGAAAAGAGGCCAAGTTGTAGAAACAATGGAAAAGGGCAGAGAGCAGACAGCTTGGGCTTCCCAATAACACAGTTTCTCTCACACTCCACAACTCACTTATAGCTAATATGGGGAGAAGGATAATTGAGCTCAACAGTGAAATTACAACATACTTTGGAAGTGTCTTTTCCTCTGAACTTTTCAACAAAATATTCCTGATTGGGAAGAAAATGTTGGACAGTATGGCTGTCCCAATTCCCCAAATATTGAATGTTGAATCTGAGCAAATAAACATGCAACTTCCTGTTACCATTATTGCAATTGAAAAGAAAATATTCCATCTCAATGTGTGAGAATTTTTGTTCAAAAGACAAGTGAAAGCAAATGTAGAGATTGGCTCAAAAGACTTGACAATCTGTGTGATGGCAGAACTTACCACAGAAAAAGAGGCATTTGTTGCTGCATTGGCAGCTGCATTTGCAAAAGCAGCAATCAATAGATTCTTTGAAAAAGGCAAAGAAATAATATTTATCCCCCTAAATTGAAGCCAAATCATAGTAACAAAAGATCCCATAAGGTGTTGAGCAGCTGTCAGCTCCAGCCACCTCATGTCACTGAGGGCTTTGGTGACTCCCACAGGTGACTCAGATATGTCAGCTCCTTTCATCAGATTTTTAGATGCAATCACTGCAAACAGGTTGGACATCCACCACACCACAGATACACAGGCAATGCTTCTCCACAAGACCACCGAGGAACCTGAATACAAGGCCATCGTCGTACTCCAGTGGATGAGGTCACTGTAAACAGGTTGGACATCCACCACACCACAGATTTATGGACGTAAACACAACGTGGACAACAGCCATCCTGGGAACAAAACCTGCCGTTGATGGCCTTGTGAAATGTTCAAAAACACCTGGAAATTATCCTTGGAACCATTTTGTCCTTTCATGTTGTCAACAAAAGTTAGTTGTGAAAAAACATCAGATCGAAGTTTTTCTTTGGTAATAAGTGCACTGTCTTTGCTGAAATGGATAATTTCCTTGTGTCATTGGGTGTTGCCGCAAATGTCGAACTGGGTTCAAAAGATACAAACCATCCCAAAGGGGGTGCGTGTGCGTGAAGTACGCGTGCAGAGCTGAGTGGCTTTTGTTGGCCTGTTGATGCGTACCACCAATCAAAAATTACACAAAAACAATCCAAACAAATGAAAGACAGACCAAACCTCTCTCGAACAGAATGCTCTCGGAGGATCACTGTGAGAGGTTTCCTCAGTTGAAAGCAAAATTTGAGTCGCACGGACACAACAGATTCATCAGAGTCGACTTTATCTGACTGTTGGAGTGACATCTTGGACGCACACACGTGCATGGCGGTTTTACTGTCTTGTCATCTTTGTTGCTTGAGGCTGTCACGTTGTCTTTTTTCTGAGCCGATGAATTCCTCCGCTGAACTAGAAACCTCCCAAGATGCGAACTGAATTGATCATCTCCACACATAAACTTTCTGGAGTTTTTTGCCACAAACATTTCAAATGAGTCCAAACAGGTCACTTGGCAAACCTTACTTCATCAACAACATTTTAAATTTTTCTGCTACTCCTCAAGCAATACTACACGCACAACAACACCTATGCTGTCCGTTCCTTGTGCATATATCTTTTCCACCTGCAGAATTCTTTTCTTCCACACAAAGGAAAATATTGTGTTCGCAAGAAATTTATCCAAACCTCCGAAAACCAAACTTTTCTTTCAACAACCTGGACAGTTGCAAAAAGTTGCACCACATGTGAATAAACACCCTTTGAATCTCCCCAAAATATGACAAAAACCAAAAAAATATCCTTGACCAAATGATTGTTGTGTTTTGAGACAAAAACAACACAGACAACTGCATTCAACAAATTGAATCTACCTTTTTGAATTTCAGGCTCCAAAAAGTTGACAAATGTTCCTTTAATTCTTTTGATATCTTGAGCTTTGTTGAGGGAAAAACACAACAAGTGGGCAATTGAACCACAAATTTGAACTCAAAATCAACCAGCTTCGATAGAATCAGGTGATTTGTTCAGCTTGACTCAGCATGGGTACAATATATTCGCTTCGGAGTGGTTTCTCTGAGGTCGAGTAGACCTCTACGTGAGGATAGACAGACATTGAAATTGTTTTCTACATTTTTTTGCTCTCACGCAGTCTTGGCGCACAGTGGGCACGGCAACTTCTTTCCCTTTTTAGCGAATTCGAGAGATGCTTTTTCTTTGGAATGAATTTCTGTCAGTGTCATCGAGAGATACCCAAGAGATGTTTGTTTGTTTTCTCTTCAGGCCGAGAGGCTCTTTCTCACTTTCCGTGCTCGGTGTCACCTACTCGCGAATACATGTGTGTCCTCAGGCTGGACCTCCTAGGAGCCCGCTTCTCGACTCCTGAGAAAGAAACGTTTTCAGTCTTCAAAGTTTTCTTTTTCCGACAAGATTTGTGCCAAACCATCCCGCAGGATCAAGCGGTTCCAACACACACACACACGCACACACACACACACACACACACATGCAGACTGCTGCACTAAGCCAGGGCATATGCGGCTTTTCTGGGGCCACGGTCTTACAAAATGGCAAATGGAATTGGATTCGTAATTTCTTTCTTCACAAATTTGCAAGAACTTGCTTTTGATATTAGGCAGATGAAAAATGGTTCCTTTCTTTCGAACGGATATCTCGCGAGCAGCGAAACAGAGCCTCGGACTCTTGCCTTTGGAAACAAGATCCAACACCACGCGTCGTTCGGGTTGCCGCACAAGCACGTCCTTCAACGTGTTGCATTTGTCGTGCAGATTCCGTGGAAACAGGTGAAACCAACACCGCTGTACTTATTCACTCAAATCTCAAGAAATAACAGAGAGGGACGCTTCTGCAGGTGTCCAGACAACGTGCGTTTGTGCGCATTTTTCTTCAACTCCGCGATCACAAAACCTGTTGTACGATGTGCTCGCATTGTCGCAGAAACGGGTTCTCACAAAAATGGTTCCTGTTCAATCACACAACTCTTTTCGCGGTCGCAAAAAGTCATTGTGTGATTTCACAAAACCATTTTTGCATAGTGTGAGAACATTGTCTCCTGAAACTCACCTTCTTGCCAAGAGACGCCATTTCTGACTCAAGACTGGAGAGGTCACTCCTTTGTCCGTCAGCCATCGTCAGGAGTTCGCTTTCCTGAAACCAAACACAACACGTGTGTCAGGGATGTATTCCAATGAAACTTGCAACAGCAGCAGTCACACACTTCACTGCAAGAGAAAACGAGGTGCAGGCAGACTTCTTTCTGCGCGAAGTCTTGTGAGAAGGAAGACATTGTTCTGCCTCAGGGTGGTTGTCCCAGAAGTCCTTACCAAAACAGCTGCGAGTACAAATCCCGAGACATGAGGTTCCATCACTGTGTGCTTAAATTTGCTTGTTTTTGCGTCACCGCGAATGACAATCACTCTGCTGTTCAGCTGTCAACGATCCGTGCTGAAGAAACTCGTGTGACAAGAGAGCGCGCACTCGTATAGTTTGCAAAGTTTCAGTGGGATTTAATGGCATCGGAGGAATTCAGAGCCCATCCACACACAAACACACAGACGTCTACACACACGCACGCACACACACACAAACGCACGCACACACATGAAACCAAACCTGAAGGGAATCGACACACATCAAACCGTTCTTTTAATTTCCAGATCACCGACCCATAAGACAGATAAAAGTTCGCGTGTGCAGTTGGATCCAGGAACGAGCCAGTGTGTCAGCTTCTTCAAGAATTGCACCGGAACAGCGCCAAATTTCAGCAGCGGAGAGTGGAAACCTCTTGGCTTTCTGTTGACCACTAACGCATTACAAGCAATGTATATTAGGATCGTCACCTTTCGTGTTCACTGTGAGATGAAAACATTCACCAAGGAAGGCATAAACACTGAATATCCAAAATCAAAGCAGCTCTTCGAATTCGACGAATTGACTTCCGGTAAGTGATGGAGAGACATGCGCAGTGCGAGGGATTCCCTTGTCTGGCTGTTCCGTACCCGCCGCAAACTGCCCAAATTTTGCTCCAGGCACTTTTTTAAACAAACCAAATGTCACACAAGATTGTCCATTGACCACTGAATTGTATAAATTTAGTTCTTTCTGACATTGGATTGAGTTCATAACAAATTTCGTCCTTTAAGCACATTTTTGTGACCGGCTGCAGAGGGAGGGAGAGAACAGCCAGGTGATTCCCAATGATCTAGCAGGCCTGAGTAACTTCAGTTGTGTTTTGCTCGTAAATTGGGCCAGGATAAATATAAAGGCTGGTACAGTCTACTTCGCCGCTACTCAGCTATTTCTGTGCCTTTCTATAAGCGAGTACCTGCATGTTCCGGGGTTGAGTTAGCAGGGAAAGACAAGCATGGATGTTTAGCCGGCTTTTTGAGAAGGTAAAATCCTTGGGTTCAATTCGAAACTCAGGGGAGAGTTCTCCAAAAGCCATGGCTTCGAGACGACCACAGAATGGAGCAAGAGAGAGAGTGAGAAAACTCGCAACCACCAACAATTTTCACGATGCTGTGCCTTCATCGAGCTGTAATTCTGGAGCTGCCATGTTGGACGGAGCTGCGGATGGTCCTGATGCCGCGGACTACAAGTCCCTCTACAGACTGCAAGATCTCGATCTCAAAACCACCCTGGGTAAGAAACTGGGAGTCAACCGGTGAGACTGTTTTTGTAGCTGTTAAGTGGACGATTTGTCCACACGCTTTGTTGCTTCATCGTGATGTTGGCGTTTCCACTTGTTTGCACTAACCTCACCACAGATCGGGACAAGACCAGGACCAGTGACATCTGAAAACGGGCAAAAGCAAAAACAGAATGGGATTCTGTGATCCAAGGCGACCAAAGCAAATGGAAAACATGAGAAAAGGAGAAAAAAGCTGACTCATTTAGGAGCTGAAATATCAAAACAAGAATGTTTCTTGGCAATGGTATTCTTTCCAGCAACAGTGTAAACAGAAAAGATTTTGTGGTCCTTGCAAGATGATTCCAACACAAAAACAATCAAAGTTTTGAAGCTTTTTAAGCCAAGAAATCACCGGAATAACGTTTATCTGAATGTTGGAAGAACCGAAGCTCCACGACAGTCTTCCCCAAACAATGAAATTCTGAGGTCCACGAAAATTCCAGCACAACAAAAACACTCGAGGCAAGATGATTCCAACACTACCAATACTCGTATAAGTCGCTATGTCTGGTGGTTCCTTTCAATGGGGGATGTGACTGGACAAGGGACAACCAGGCTCAAGTTTGTGCGCACCAAAGTTTGTACTCGTACGTACCTGAGGGTGCAAACTATCTGTTCGTATTCCAGGAACGAACTTTAGCTGTAGAGGCAGGGGAACACTGGCAAGTCACGAAATTTTGAAGTGAAACTTCCTGACACGTTTTGAACCAAAGAATCAATTTTGTCTCGGAGCAGGGGTGATGCCAAAATTTGAAAGAGATTAATTTCGCGTGTTTTGCTTCCTGAAATGTGTGCAAGGTGGAGGATGCCTGATTGAAAGTGACGGCAGGGTTGGGCCTTGCAATCACAGGTGTCCTGGCCAGGCTCGCTCGAGGACCAGAGCCAAAACCCTTTCAGTTGGCACACATACATGCATACACACACACACACACACACATACACACGTGTAACTTCCTTCTCAAACAGTGTTTACCATCTTTCCAAGGCTACTGGGTTTGGAGTGTCGGTGAAGATTACCGGTAACCGTTTGAACAGATGCTCGCACGTTCTGGAGTTTCAGTGACAACACAACATGTTCACTCATCTGCACCAAAGAACGCCTTGTTTGGGACGCCTGGGCTTGACACACGGTCTTCAGGACCCCTCCCCCGTCCCGCCGCACGCAGGGTTCTTTTTTGAAAGCTCTCCTTCTTGTCAATGCTTGGCGTTGCCGCCGTACACTGTCCACTGGTTCCGATTTCAAGCTGTTTGTTTTCTCTGGTGCTCAATCCTAGAATAGAAACAGGCGAGTGTGATGGTGCTGTAGAAGACAAAATTTCTCACACGTTGCACGTGTGGCACACGCCGGTCAACCAAGATGAACTGTGGGCTCACCCGTGAGTAATTGTGGCCACCTTGGATCAGGAACGTACACTTTCACCCGGACACGGGAGAGTCGTACGTGGCGAGTGCTTGTGTTTTCTCACGCAGTCGCGTTCTCGAGAGACCCTCGACACACGCTCGTTGCACGTTGATAATCTCGTTGCGATTAGCAGCGACCCATCTCTCGTCAGCATTTTTCTGTTGACATCCTTGAGATGAGATGCGAATCGTGACCGGATGTGGGTCATCTGAGTGGTTCCAACAGGTCCACGAAGCAGATGCTTCTTGCGCAAGGGAGTGTCCTCGAGACGAAAGTTTTGCGACGCTTCCCTTGATGACCTGCCACGTTTTGGTCCGCTTTTGCAAGCCTCCACCACGAGCCTTTCCCACTCCCCACGTCGCAATTTGGCCTGGGGCGTTTGGGAGGGATATCTGGGGTCATTCCTTTAACTTGCTTGCTGTCGTGCTCTATCCTTCAACTCGCTGCAGCTGTCCTATTGGAGTTGGTCAACTCCAGCTGGGCGCACACATACACAAACCACACACGCACACACTCTTCGCATTCACAAGGTTGCGTACGAAATTTTGTGGTGCAATTTTCAAACAAAATTCAGAGCCCTTTCCCCGCACAAACTCCGAGGTGCATTTTTCGTCCGGAGTGTAAGTGTGCGCCTTGTGTGATTTCAGGGACGGGGACGTTCGGGCGCGTCGTGCTCGCGCAGCACCGCGGTTCCCTCGACTACTTCGCTCTCAAGATGCTCAGCATCTCGGAGATCCTGCGGCTCAAGCAGGTGGAACACGTCCGGAGCGAGAAGGCCATTCTCAGCACCATTTCCCACCCCTTCATCGTCAAAATGTAAGTGTCTCAGTGCCAGTGAACGGCAAATGCACAAAGGTTGATGAAGAGAAGAGGGCATGTGTGAGTCTTGATATCAGGGAGAAATCTTGATGTTGTTGGTTGCGATGTTGTTTGTGCGTGTGTACTTGTCTGTATTCGTCAGGAGACATCTTGGCACTGAAATTTCCTCTTGTGTCCACAGTGTCCAAGAATGTTTGGAAACCTCACAGCTCAAAGTGGCAATTCATCTCAGGAATTCTCGTGAAACGGATGTTTTCTATCGAAAAGGAAGTTTTTTGAGCACTCGAGCTCTACTTGGGAATGGGCCGCTTTGAATCTCGTAATCTCTGCGACTCGCTGGCGAAGAAGTGTGCATGGCGTGAACTTGTAGCCTTTGAGTGGAAGAACAACCGGATGTTTCCTTGCGATCGATTGAGTAACTTGTGAGGAATGGCTTACTCAGGGTTTTCATAACAGCAACACATGTCAGATACAGTAGCGTGTCTGAAGACGCTCCACAGTACTCGCTCGTTCGGAGTCCGCTCAATACGACATGAACAGCCAACAATATGTTGAATTTTCCTGCACGCCGTACCAAGGCAATCTGTTTGCATGATGAATATTGGTCTTGCTCAGACGAAACCAGAGCTGAAGCACAATGCCTGGTTCAGTAGCAATTTCTCGGACATTTCTGTTTACTGAGCAGACTTCAAGAAATCTACATCAGAGTACACCTTGCGCACAACATAGCTGAGGTTAACTTGTAGTTGGTCTGTATCGTGAAAGATTCCTAAATGCTCGGGACTGGAGTGTTTTATCTCCTACTTAGAGACGTGGAGCTGTTCGGAAATATGTTCTGAATGATTGTGGATCCTCAGAACCTTTGTACGATCAGCAAAACTGCACTCTGGAGAAACAGCGGAACCAAGCCCGTGTTTCGGTGTTGCGTTTGTCATCAAGAAACCTCTGCCTCAAATCTCCCTGTTGTGAAACATGACTGACAGACTCTCCTCCCTGTGACGTGTGAGACCACCCTGCACTGGACCTGCACCTCTGCTTCCAGAAACAAAATAACATCCGAAGTGAACTTGGGCTCGTGCTGAAGGTTTTGCTCGGAGAGGCACTGACCTCAAAAATACGCTCGTAACTGCACCGTTTTTCCCAAGAGGGAGAATTGAACAAAACACCGCGCGTCGTAAATGGCGCAGTCTCAAATTTAGTTTGAACAAGGGAGGCCGCTTGGTATGGACCCTTATCCTCCTTCGGTCCATGCATACGCGAAGCGAGTGGACGGCAGCTGCAGCATGCTGCATCAAGATTACTCTGGTGAACCCAACACACGCGTTCGCGGTGGTCAGGTGTTCTGGTTTCTGTTCGACCTGATTCAGAGCAAAGCTTCTGTCAGCTGGAGTTGATGAGTGCCGTCCCAGATGTTCACCTGCGCAGTGGATTGATCCTGATCCAGTCGGACTGTTCTTCGGAACGGCATTGGTTGCTGATGTTTCACGAACAAAGGCCATACCAGAGTGGTTGTGATGACTGGGACAGCGTGTGCGTTCCCAGGAAGGTTCCGTACTGCCCTGCTGTCTCCTTTAAAGAGCATTATCTGCCTTCCCCAGATGCTGTCGCCTTCTTCGTTTTGTGGAGTACGAGTACAAGGTTTGTCCACGAATTTTCCACTGGAGGTCTGGATCTTGCCAACAGTCTTGATGTTGTGACGCAGCGGGAAATTCGTGGACAACCCTCGTACAATCTCCCCCCTTGAATGAAGCGGTTGACTCCCAAACCGGGGCGCAGGTCCAGCACGAGCAACACTCCTGGTCGCTTTTGGTCGTGACGAGAATTTGCTTTCAAAATCCGTGTGACCGTATTCTGCGAACAATTACTGTTCTGTCCATCATGAGCCTCAATTGATCCAAGTTTCACACTTGTTCTCATTCACAGGTACTGGACCGACCATGACGATACTTACCTCTACATGTTGCTCGAGTACATCTGTGGTGGTGAACTGTTTTCCATGTTACGAAACGCTGGTCGTTTCACCATGTACACCGCCAACTTTTACGCCGCGGAAATCGTGTCTGCACTGGACTACTTGCACGTACGGAGTATAGTGTACAGGGATTTGAAGCCAGAGAACTTGCTCATAGACAGACAGGGTCACTTGAAACTGACGGACTTCGGTTTCGCCAAATTCCTTTCCGACAGGTAGGTGCCAAGTTTTGTTGCAAGCTGAGTTCATGCGTGTGAAGATGTTTGTATGCGTGTACGTGCACGTGGTGTGTGTGTGTGTGTGTGTGTGTGTGTGTGTGTGTCCTTGGCAGGCAGTTTTGCGGGACGTGCGTGGATCCGAAGCAGAAGAAGTCTCTCAAGGTCTCTCGCACAGTCATCCGTGGAATGTGCGCTGCGCAGCTGTGCATCTACTGTTTGTTGTCGTGTACATTACCAGTTCCTGGCAGCGCATCGAGTCAGCTCAACCCGAATGCAGTGAAGTTGGGTCATGAAGCAGACACATTGTTCTGACAAATCGAGAGGACCTTTGGTCGGAAGACAATTCCGAGTGCGAAAAATAGTTCCAGATTGATTGACGGACAAGGTGGTGTTCAGGTGAAAGAACAGGTTCCTCCTTCCGACGTTTTCTGCTGGCATTTGGTCTCACCTGAGCTAGTGGTGCGATCGCACTCAAGATCATCTGGCGCACAAAATGTTTTGCCTGGCAACTCGTCAGCAGTTGGCGATGTTGCAACTGTCTTTCGATAAGCACAAAATCTTCAAGTGGTTACTTCACACCTAAAGACGTGTCAAGAAAGTCCTACCTCGCCGTGAGTGAGATAATGGCCTCCTCTTGTCTTTATCTTGCGCAAGAAAAGTGTGAAAAACGTCACTTATTAAAAGTTTTATCTTTGTTGTTTGAGGATATTTCGTTTTGCGAGGTGATCGATTTGTTGACTTTCTGTCTCTTGTTCCTCTCGTGACGTCAAACGCGTGGCTTCTGTTCTCGAATATCTGCATCGTTTTGCATCCGTCTGTTCGTCAAACGAATTGAAATGGACAGGTCGAAATTATGAGACTTTGACCTGCATGGTGACAACAGATAAAGACCTCCGGCACCTGCAGAAGTCATTGTCCTGCACAAGACCGACAGCCAAGCGAAGACGACTTGGTCTTGGTGGGCCAGCCTGCGGGAGTTGAATCTTAGACTTCAAAAATATGAGGAATAAATGGCCACCAATGTCACATAATGGGCACCATTTCTGAAGACCAGAACCGCTGCGTTTTCCTGAATCCACCCCATTCATTTTCCGAAGCCACATCAGAGGATGAACGAGAGGCCCTTTGTCCAGTGCGAGAACCAGATATGACTTGGTGCAATTTGACTGACCGTTTCTGGGTTGAAACTTTGAAGAATTCCACTACAAAGTGTCGTGGGTTTGTGTTTGTTTGCATACAGTGCTTGGAAACGGCTGGTATTTTCGTTTTACACAGGCGCGTCCTTTCCTGTGAGCCCCCCCCCCCGCCCCCCAGTCTCAGGTGGGTTGGGCCCACATCCATCTCGAAATGCCACGCGCAGCGGACGCCCCTGTGTTCAGTGCTCCGCTTTCTTAGGGTTTTCATCTTTGTTTGCTCTGTCCCTTTTCGGGAATTGCAAAGACGATTTCAGTTTGTGCAAGTGGTCGACAAATGGTGCAATGTAATCGAAGAGAATGTGTTGCCCGAAGCACTGTCCACCTTGTGTTGTGAGAAGCCTGTGATCCATAGTGTGAGGTGGTGCACAGGACGGCCTCTGTGGAAAGACTCTCTTCATGGATCATTGTTTTCGTCAGGCAGGTATGCGTGTTCTAGCTGTTGTTTCTGGACAAGGTTTGTGTGTGTGTGTGTGTGTATGTGTGTGTGTGCGTGCGTGTTTGTACGTGTTTTTGCGTGTGTGTGAGACATTTCTCATCAATCCTTACACCGCTAGAGTTCCTGTGTGCTTCCTTTCATTTAGTCAGAGCGCTCTTTCGTGTGTTTCCCTCTCGAAATCTTTTGTGCATTGTGTTTTGTTCTCCTTGTCTGGTCCCCACGTGCATGTCTTTCGTTTTGTCACAGGGATCGTGTGAGGAAACTGTCGTTCTCGTTTCTGAAGGGAGCGCCAACGTGAGTCCCTTCGGGCCTGTGGTGCATCTGAGGGACAAGCCTGCAGAACCTGAATGTCAAACTGTTCAACAAAGTTGGAAATGTTTCGGGCCGATAATGGTCACAAACTTGAGAATCGTGAATTCAGAACGGTCTGTGTTTGAAAGGCTGTCCTCCGAGCCTCAGGTTTGACATTCAAGTTCGTTCGTTAAGTTTCTCCCGCACACGAGCTCATTCAAAAAAACTCGTACAATTTCACCCTTTAGCTCTCGACAGAGACAATTTTCTCTTGAGAGAGTGTGTGGATCCCACAGGCTGAGATCTTCAGGCGTGTTGACCATTTGTGAAACTTAAGGCTTGCAGCAATGTGCAACAGTGACGGTTGACTGTGGCATTGTCGACCTCAGCTATCAACCTGCTTTCAAACCTACAAAATCAGCGGTATTCCATTCACTGAAATTATTCAATTAAAGATTTCCTTTTCCTGAGTGATGGTGCGTCAGGGAAGGGCTTTCGGGATTCTGCATTAATTTGTGACTGAATTTCGGATTTAGCCATCATAGCTTTTGGTAAGACTGCTCCGCTATGTCATGAAGCATGTTATTGGTCAATGTGAGTGACAATGACACTTCACGTCAAAATCCGCCCTGGCCAAGTTGTTCACCAAAGAATGCCAAAATAACAACAGCTTTCCACGCGAAACGCACAACCTGCAGCGCAAAGTTCAAGCATTAAACGCAGCTACAGCACGCTGCCTATCAGAACGCGAAGACAAAAGAATTGCATTCTGCTATGTCACACGAATGAACTGTGCAACAACAAAAAGCAATTCTGTTGTCTTCACATTCTGATAGTCAGCATTGTGCTGTAGATTAGGTCAACCCACTGACAGACTCATATTCAGAGTATCAGAACTTGCGAGTGTGCTTAGATCATTCGAGACTTTGTGCTCCGAACATTCGTCTGCAGTGCGTTAACCTTGTCTGCAGACACGGCTGTCCTTGACATGCCTGTTGTTATTGCTTTTCAAGGGACACTGCAAAAGTCTGTCCTTGTCTGGGGCATCAACGTTTGTTCTCACGTTTTTCGTGTTTGTGACGATCCACGTCTGACGTCTGTGTTGCGGTTGCAGAACGTGGACGCTATGCGGCACGCCCGAGTACCTCGCCCCCGAAATTATCCAGAGCAAGGGCCACAACAAGGCGGTCGACTGGTGGGCGCTGGGCATCCTCATCTACGAGATGCTTATCGGGTGAGAGGTTTTGAAACAGCAATTCACGTGTGCAACGACTCTTGGTCTTGATGCCAATATTTGTCAACAGAAGTTGGTTGGACGAAATTTTGTATTTGCAGGTACCCTCCTTTCTACGACGACAAACCGTTCGGTATTTACGAGAAAATTCTTCACGGAAAAATCGAGTGGCCCAAGCACATGGATCCTGTGGCGAAGTGAGTTTGAACGTGCGTTTTCTCGTTGGAGGAAAGAGACCATGGTCAGGGACCGCTGAAGCAGCAATGTTGGTCTTCAATGCCAGAACCAAAAGTCAGTCGAAATGTAACAACGGAAATTCTTGTGTTCTCCGGCCCTTGTGTGATGAGAGTCTCGCTCTCTTGGTTTTCTTCCATTCTCGACAGGTTGTTTTGTTCACAAGACTCTGTGTTCAGCAGATGTTGTCTTTGCAGGGATCTCATCAAGAAGCTGTTGGTTCAGGACCGGACGAAGCGACTCGGCAACATGAAGGTGGGTTCATCAGATCGCAGACGTCGGGATCGTGTTGATCTCTGTGAGCGCCGATTTGCCTTTTGGTAGAATGGCACCAAGTGAGAACAGGAATTTCTTTGTTGCTACCGTGCGGTGATGTTCGTGTGTGTTTCCATGGGTGTGCGTGATGTTTGCGTGCGTATGTGCGGGTACATAAATTGCTTGTTGGCATTCTGACGGATTTTGTTCCTCTGCAGAACGGTGCAGAAGACGTGAAGCGACACAAATGGTTCCGGTCGCTCGATTGGGACGACGTTCTCCAGCGAAAACTCAAGGTTCGTGCCTCCTCAACCTCCCTCACAAGGTCACCTCAAGAGCACCTTTTGTTCATTGTACTGTCAATCGGCTGAGCACTTGTGTTCGTTCTCATCAGAGCTGCACATTGCACTGAATTGGCCGTTCGATTTGTGCACCGAGGTGCAGTCCAAGTCACATCAGCTTTTGTGAGATGCGCCTCGTAACGTACGTGTCACTTGTGTCGCCCTCGGTTGCCCGGATCGAACATGCCCACTGATTGACGGTACCAGTCACTGCAAAACGTGTGAAGCTTGAGATAACAGCCTCGGTATCAACGCAGACAGATAAAACGTGCTGCTGTTGGAGGCGAATTGTTGGATGGAGACGTTGTCCATCGTGTGTTGGAAATATTCATGTTCTTCACCTTGGAGACAAGCAGAGCGCGTAACCTGAGACGAACTCTGAAATCACATTGACCGAACGTTTGCCCTTGTCCACCTATTTTCTATCGTCCAAAAAGAGATCATGCCAATTTCACTGTGTTGCGGAGACCAAATAGAATCCACCAACATCTTTCGTGGTAGTTAATATTCTAAAATTATCCGAATTTGCCCTGGCCATCAATTTTTAATTTTCTTCTCGTTTACAGCCAGAAATAATTCCCCGGGTCACCCATCGAGGGGACACACGGAATTTCTTAGAGTACCCTGAAGAATACTTGCGCCAGAAAATGCCGGTAAAAGAGACTGCATGCAAAGCCCCCCACACCCCAAAATCTTCTGCATGTTCCGAGTTTATCATTTAATATTGTATCAATATGTATTAAATGATAACGGTTGTGACCACAACAGTGGAGCTCTATCAATGCTTGAACATCTCGAGTGGCTTGCTTACAACAGAGAGGAGAATATGACCTGTTTTGATTGTGGGTGGAAAGTGTTTTGATTGCGTCTCACAGATCCACAGATCCATGCAGAGCCTTTAAAGAGTCGTCTTGAGTGGAGACGCTCAGTTTGGTTTGACGTCGGTCAACAGCTTTTGATCAAAATAAAATGCAGAATTGTCAAAGGATTGTCCTTCTGGGTGGCTTACAGATTTTCGTTCGCAAAGTGTAGATTCTGCATTGCATTCCTGCGAAGACATCTGGACCTGTTGCCTCAGATTGCATGACAGAACACTTGTTTTCTGTTGCATTTCAATTTAGTTTTCCGAAAAAAATTCTTCTCATGTGTGATATCTTTTGTTGAAACTGCACCCAAAAGTAACCATTTTTGAACAATCACGTGTTCATCTGGATGTTGAACCAGAAACTGATCTGGATTTGTCGGCCACAATAGTTGTTTGGAAAAATGACGAGGTGCTTCGGCAACATGCAAGCGGTGTGTTTGGGACACGCCCTTTAGAGCTTGTGGTCCTCGTTTTCATACAACTCGAGCACGTCTGCCCACAGTTCTGGTGGTCCGTTGACGAGCTGCTTCAGTGCTTCCCCATTCCCGAGCTAAAATCTTTACTCAGGTCCAGGTTCATTTGGTTCTGCGTTGGAGGGGTGCGTTGCACCACGTTTAGATTTAACCCTTGCAACTGCTTCACAGTGCAGGAGTCACAAATGCAGAGGAACTGCTCAAGAACTAATCGAAACAATTGTTTCACGCAGCCGCCTGTGATTCCGCGCATGGACGGTGACGGCGACACGTGCAACTTCGACGATTACCCGGACGACAGTTGGAAGGACCACGTGGCCGTTTCCCGAGAGACGCATCCATTCTATGACTTCTAGAGGACGAGCGAATCCCTGCCGAGAACGGAGTCACCGGACACTGACTGAGCTGCTGGATGAGTGCGTCCGCCAACACTCGTGTGAGGAGAACCTCTCGCATGCATCGTTTCTTGATGTTCGAGTTGGGCGGACACACTGACCCTGTTGCAAGCACGGGAGCGGTTTCACGGGAGACGGGAAATGAGTGGTTTTCTTCCTGTGAAGGACAACTGTTCCAGCACACGTTTGCAAGTTTGGTGCTCGACATTGAATGTGGACCAAAGACACAGAGCTGAAAACAAACAAAGTCGGCAAAATAGCCAAAGAATATGAGTGACACAGGCCGATTTCAGGCAAGTGCTGCCATTGTGAACGTTGGAAGTTTTTGTGTGAACCAAATGCATGTTACAATGAGTGTTTTTCTTTGCACCCACATGCCAGCATCCAAATGATACTTGTGCTAACTCCAGGGCCAAAGTTTTGTTCACAGGGAGGACCCCACCTTGCGTTCCGGACAGACACATACTGACAATATTAGTCGCGCCTTGCGCAACCAAAAAGCCGAAGCTCAAGAGTGCCAAGCCCAGACCTTACTGGTCAACTTCACCTCCTTGGAAGAAAGTCTCGAAATAGCTGAGAGTCGGAGAGAGGCACCTTTTCCTCGTTTGAATTCTTGTTCCATGATCCGTCCTCCTACCGCCAATGACACGTTGGGGTCAAAGTAGGTTTCTAGCAGTGACCTTCAAGTTTGTCATTCACGCGTTGCCTTCTCCAGTCTTCATCAAAATCAAGTCTTCAGGTGCATACTACTGCGATTGAACGTGTCTGATCCACACGCGACCCAAAAGCTTTCACCTTTTTTCACCAACACAGATGACTGAGAAAATTCACCGTTGAGTGGTAGTTTAGGAGGCGGTGAGTCAAAAGGGTAGGAAAATACAGTATTTTACCACGGTCTCTCAAGCTGTTGGTGAGGAGGTGCTACGAATCATGTGTACTTTAGTCATGCTGCCCACACTACCGTACATTGTGTTGGGTGGAAGCAAAATGAAAACAATGTTTTGTAAATAATATTCATATTTTATCAATTTGCATATTTGTGACTTGTCGGTTTCTTTGTAAATTATGCAATGTCTCTGGTGTACAAACTGAGTCGAGAGAGGGCGAAAATTATGTTTGTCACACAAAGATGCCAATGATGTTTTTGGTGCGTCCATGACAATGGACAAATGTGACGCACAAGATGTATTTGCACAGAAAAGTCTTCGAGTGCCATGAAGGACTTCTTTGCGTCTTTTTCAAGTGGAATCTGACGAAATCTGTCGTGCATGAAAGCATTTTTCTGTCGTGCTCGAAGACATTTGAGATGCACAATGGAACAGAAAGCACCGGTATTTTAGTGTCGATTTGGATGAAGTGGCCGGCCACTGCGAAGGTAAATTTGGTGGGAGGTCAGTTTTCGCTGTTTTCGGTTTATGTTCTGTGATATAGTGATGCGCACGTATGTATGTTTGTTTGGCTGTCGCCGAAATTTTGTCGCACGTCATGTTCGCGCGACTTCGGCTCCTTTTCTTTGTGCAGTGAATACACCTTCACGTGCAGAGTGCCGTTTCACCCTTTTGATTTGACATAATTTCTGGGTTGTGCGAGTGGTTGACTTGTTTGTGGATGACAAGAAATGAGCGAAGTATTGTTCTTACGATTTGGGGTGACGAGATTTTTTGTGGAAGTCTGCTTCGTGACTTCAGCTGGACGCAAGATTTCCTCTTTTTCCGGCTGCGTATTCATACGACGCACCCCGACTCCTCTTGATCGGTGCAGAGTTGCTGCGGCGTAAAATGGACATCAGTCGGGTCAATTATTTCATCAGAGTATTTCAGTGTGAAATTTTGTTCACATTCAAGCAAGTGATGAAATAAAGTTTGAAAGAATTTACGCAAAAACATTGACGTTGCACAGGCGCTTGTGTCGATAATAATGGAGGAAGAAATCGAGCCAGATTCAAACGCGCCAGACAGACTGCAAACCATATGTTGCAAACACGCACCTTGCCATTTCGAGTGGGACAAATCAAATTATCTCACCCCAAAACAAAATTGGATCTCCCCCAGCACAAAAATTTTCTGTTTCTGCAGAGAAATGTTGCACCTTCGAAACAGTAGCGACCACCCACACACACACACACACACACACACACTCACTCACTCACTCACTCACTCACTCACTCACTCACTCACTCAAATACAACACACCTGAGGAAACATTTGACAACCCAACCCAGTTTATAATTTTACCTCGCCTCTGACGTCACACCCTCTTTCGTTCAGACAAAAAGCCAGAGAATCCCCTGGTTTGCAAAAATGTGAACAGAATTTTCACAAACTAGCAGCTTTCACAAGTAGTGAACGCAGAAAGAAACTTTCTTTCAATCGCAGGTTTATGAAGTCAAATCGAGCAACACGAGAGAATCAGGGTCGTATTGTGGTCAAGATACGAACGCAGAAACATTTCTCTGCGTCCAGTATTCCCACCAATTCCTTGCAGACAATTTTGCACCCCTCCCAAATACAACGTAACAATGGGATCTGAATATAAATCCGATTCCTCATGCACAGGGAATGAGCAGGAGACCGCTGGGGATGTTACCACTCCGTCTCGGGAGGCGAGTAAATTTTCGCGGTTTTGAAGGGCCAGAGCGCGGCTTTTAATGTCCGCTGCAGGTGACATCGTAATGGTAAATTCACGAACTGACGACGCGGCGTCAACACTGGCAAAGGTTCTTGTTCAAAGAAATTTGGCATTGTGACCCTCCGGGAGTTGGGGCTTTCCATGCTTATATTCGACTCGTCCCTGCAATTTGATGATTTGATGTGGCACTTCCACATCTCCGACATCAAAACCATTGAAGTATTTTGGCGGGAAGAAGTCGGTGGTGCATCGGTTAGCAGCGACCTTAATGTTTCAAGATGGCGGACAAGGAGCAAGTTGCTGACACGTCGAGTGCTTCTGCAGCGAATAATCCGCTATCCAGGAAACTCAACAAAATACTGGAGAGCAGACTGGACAATGACAAGGTACAGAACGTAAAAAGTAATCTCTGTAATGCATTAGGGTGACAGTGTTGTCAAAATTGTGCTCGAAAGTGTGGTGTTGACATTTTGTATAAGGTGGCTGTTCACTGTCTGCGCTTCGGCTAGTTCGCAATAATTAGGAGTGCTTGCGCGGACATGAAAAGCTTTTCCGTGCAAGACTAAGATATTTTCAAACAAAAATCAAGGCACTGAATTGCAGTTGTAATTTGTGAGAGTGACATTCCTTCCTCAATCGGGTGTCTGCAGGACATGCTGGAGGCGCTCAAGTCTCTCTCGACATTCTTCGAGGAGAACAACCTGCGGTCGCGGCGCAACCTCCGCGGTGACATCGAACGCAGGAGCCTCGCGATCAACGAAGAGTTCGTCGACTCCTTCAGACTCGTCAAGGAGGTGAGTTAGTCTGTGCCCAGTGTGTTCGGAAGCCTTTCGGACATCTTTGTGACAGAAATGCGACGCGTTGTGAAATGCGACGCGTTGTGCACACACACACACACACACACACAATCTTTTCCTGGTGTAAAGGTTCCCAGAGACCTCCGGTACCCAGAGGCCTCAAGTGGGACAACCATGGTCTACCGCAAGTGATGAGGCCTCCCGGTAAGGCCAGTTGTACCGCTTGAGGCCTCCTGGTGAAGGTGGTAAGCCCAGTACCGAGAGACCTCAGGTTTGTGGTTTGTGAGGCGTCCCGGTACCGTGATACCGGTAATGTTGTGTAGTCTGCACACTGAAAAATAAATATTTGCTGCAGCAATTGGACAGCGTGTACGAAGACGTGAAAGCGATGAACGACTGTTGTCAGGACATGACCACCCGACTCAAGGTGAGACGCGAACTGACATTTTCTGCACTGATAAATAATCCTTTTGCAACGACGTACGCATTGTTTCTGCAAATTTGATGCGTGTTCACTCAGCATTCACTCGATGAAGGCCACTCAAAAAAATAGCCGCTGTCGGAGAATTCTGCTGTGAACCAAAACGAAAGATTTGCTGCCGTTCAAATGTCTTCATTGGCGCAGGGATGCGGGGTAGATGCGGCGGTGTTGTTTTGCACACATGACGATATCAAAAAGATTTCTTCAAGGGCCACAAAATCAACGACAAGAAGCGAGAACCAAGCAACTGAAACTTGTTTTTCTGTCCTTCAGACAGCCAAAGAACAGACTCGAGACTTGATCAATCAGACAACTACACTGCAGGCAGAAAAGTGAGTTGATGCGGAAGAGTACTTTTTTTCATTTTGAGCCAATTATTCTGTTTCGTGACCCAAAATGGCACCAGAAATGTCTTGTTTTCAGTCAGAATCTCGCGCTGCGTGCACAAGTCGCCGACGCTTTCCTCAACAAATTCCAGCTGAAACCAGAGGAAATCAAAGTGCTGCGGGGGACGAGGGAAGGACTCCATCCAGTGAGTCTTTGCCTTCACTACGTCTCGCTGTTCTTCTCTATCAAACAGTGCTTCTGTGAATTTCTTGGTCAGCAGACCCATTGAGTGAACAAGAAAGAGGGTGAAAAATGTATCAGCTGCCACTGGAGAACAGCCACTGGAGAAAATTCAAAACTAGGAAATAGCAACGGCGACATTTTTTCCCTGCTCCAGGATTTCTTCGCTGCGCTAACTCGAGTGAAGCAAATCCACAACGACTGCAAAGTCCTGCTTCGAACGAACCAGCAAACTGCAGGGTGAGGAGTGAATCCAACGAGGGAGAGTGGGAAGGGGCAGACTGTGCTCAGAAAATAACTTCTATCTGTTGAACGTTGGGCTTGAATGCTGTTTCCGTAAATTGTGGTGAAAACCTGAACTTTACGGAAGTACAACTCGAACATTGTTCTGTAGGCTGGAGATTATGGAGTCAATGGCCCTGCATCAGGAGTCGGCGTACGAGCGTCTCTACCGTTGGACGCAAAGTGAGTGAAAATACCGAAATTGGTTTGTGCCGGGTGCAACCTTTAGTTGCAACTGCAAATACCCACATAAAGCCACTGTGCTTGAACGGTCAGCAAATCGTTTCAGACGAGTGTCGGCTGCTCACCGGAGACAGTCTGGACATCAATTCGCAGCTGTGTCAGGCGATGGAGGCTCTGCAGGACCGGCCTGTCCTCTTCAAGTGAGTGGCGCCTTGGTTGCGATGCCAATTCTTCATCGGAGAACAGTCCGGGATGGTCCTGAAAATACCCCAAAGAGTCCAGCGTGTCGTAAATGAAAGCTGTGTGGTCGCAATTGGCTGATGTTTCTGTTGGTGCAGATACTCGCTCGATGAGTTCGGCACGGCTCGCAGAACGGCCATCGTGCGCGGCTTCATCGACGCGCTCACAAGAGGCGGTGAGTGTGTTCAACTGATCTCAAACTCCAACACCACGTCTTGATGTGTATCAGTGACGTTGTTTCTGCCTGGGCGCTTTCCCGACGCCAAACGAAACGAGCAATGGAACAAGCCAACGAACACTGACAAAGATCGTTTGAATTTTGCAGTGCCCTGCAGTTCTTCGCAAGACTTTCCTTCTGTTCTCTGTAGTCTTCTACACTCTGTGTGTGTGTGTGTGTGTGTGTGTGTGTGTGTGTGTGTGTGTTGGTGCGAATCAGCTTGCGCGTTCAAGTGAACGGTGAGATTTCGTGCACAGGTGCGGGCGGGACGCCGCGTCCCATCGAGCTGCACTCACACGACCCGCTGCGCTACGTCGGTGACATGTTGGCGTGGCTCCACCAGGCGACGGCGTCCGAGAAGGAACACGTCGCGACGCTGCTCAAGCGCTGCCGCGCAGGCTCCGTGGAAGGCCACGTCCAGGACGTACTCAGCCACGTGACGGAGGGCGTCTGCAGGCCGCTCAAGGTAACACGAGGACTAAAACCTGGCACAGTGCGTGATAGAATGTGTGAATGAAGCTGCTTGTGACTGACAGACTTAGCATCGCTGTGTTCGCGCTTCAGGTCCGTGTGGAGCAAGTGCTGGTGTCGGAGCCTGGCGCCGTCCAGCTCTACAAACTCGCTAATCTCGTCAAATTCTACCAGACCACCATCAGGTACCAATCGCAGTTGACCCGAGTTGCCAATCTTGAAAGATGCCTGGGTGTGACAAGAGACACACTGAACAGAACAAGTGGAAGAAATGTTGATGTTCGCCTGCCGTATTCAGACAAAAGTTGGGTTTCCTTCGTGGAGAGGTATTTGTTCCAAACTTGTGTGAAGACAATTGTCATTGAACCCTCTTGCCCTTGCAATTCAGGCAGATCCTGAAAGAGAACGCGTCTCTGTTGGACACGCTGGAGGAGATGCACACACTCAGCCTCAAAATGTTCTTCAACAGCCTCAACTACAATGCCAACAAACTTCTTGAGAAGGTGCCAGCAAACTTCTGATATTTTTGCTTCTGTGGAGATGATTTAAACCGGAGCTCGAGCTAAGTTTTTATTGTTCTGCAATTGTGCGGTTCATGGCGAAGAAGTTCAGTGTCCAAAAGACCTTCCAGCTTTGTGTGCGCAGTCAATGCGTGTTGTTCGACGTGCTCTGAGCCGCGCTCACTCTGCTCTCCTCGCGCCAGGTGGAGCTGCCGCCGGCGGATCTGGGCCCCGCCGCGTCGCTCAAACAGACGCTGCAGCTGCTGCAGGACGTGCTGTCGTCACACGACGCGTCCATCGTGCCGCTCGAGGCGCGCAAACACGACTTCCAACAGGTAAATAATACAACCAGCCTGCAGCCAAAAACACAACTTGTCACCGAAGGATCTTGGGGATCAAGGGAAAAGTTATCTGATTTCTCCTTGTCCTCGTGCTCAGTCTCCTGACTTCTTGTGCTGGCTTTTGGTGCATTGTATGTGCGGCTGTCCCTTTCCACTGTCACCACACCGTTGCTTTTGTTTTCCGTCCGCAGATTGTGAGCTGCGTCGTGGAGCCTCTCGTGCAGATGACGTCGGTGTCTGCGTCGCGTCTTCCGACCATCGACATGGCGACGTACATGGTGAACAGCGTGCACGTGATTCACAGCGCGCTCGCGCTCTACGAGTTCACCGACCAGCGCCTCGAGATGCTGCAGGCGCAGGTGCGAGAAAAGGCCTCCAAATGACCCCTGTGCACTTGTGCTCAGGCGTTTTACAACGGGTCTGCTTGTACCTGTTCCTTTATCATCTGAATTTAAGCAGTCAAGATATCAGCATCCCCAGTGAATGCAGTGTAATGCTTGCAGATGGATGCGCACGCAGACACACTGGTGAGCGAGCAGGCGGCGCACATCCTGAGTCGCACGAACCTGACGGAGGTTTACGGGGCCGTGCAGCAGCAGCAGCAGCAGCCGGGCGCAGCGGCCGCGCTCTCCTCGCTGCCCGGCATGGACTCCATCAGCATCAAGTCTGCCATGGTGTGTGTGTGTGTGTATGTGTGTGTGTGTATGCATCTGTATGCGTGTGTTTGTATTTGTGTGTGTGCCTCTCTGTGCCTTTGGTGGTTGTGGAAGTGATCGATGAAACTTGAGTTGTCTCTGACGTATATGTTTGGTCGTCAGTGTTTGACTGGTGTGCAGGGCTTTTGTTCTGATGACTGTGGAAAGCAAAACACGATTTTCGTCGTTGCAGAATCACTTCGACAGCTTCCTGGCCTCACCCGACAGCTTGATCATGTCGCAGTGCACGCTGCTTGTTTCAGCCAAACTCAGGTGAAATTTGATTTGTGATTTGTTTCTTTCAACTGTCAATGATTTTTCACAGCAAACGTGACGCGAAAAACGTATTTCTTCTGTTCTCACGCACACCACAGGGAGAGGGTGAAGAAGCAGTCGATGGAGCTCATCTGCGCCGCGTACCGACAGATGTACGACGCTGTCACAAACCCCGCGAACGGCTACACGGACGCGCGCGGAATCGTGCCTCGAACTCCCGACCAGGTTCAGCAGCTGCTGTCTTAGCGACGCGCAGCGGAGGACGCCAACGTTCGGACTTCGGGGTGCCTCTTGTGAAGCAAGCGACATGTGCAGCTCGACTGAGTTTCCAGCACGTGGTGTCACTCGACGGTTGTCTTTGCGGACATGAACTGTTTGCGGGAAAACGCTGGGCTGTACAAATAGCGCCCAAGCACTTTACGGTCGGACCCACCAAAAGCGAAAGCCGCACATGACCAAGTCGCAACGAAGCGACTGTGTGACACAGCTCACTAATTGTTGACTCTCTCGAGGCAGCAGAGCTGCACGGTCGGTTTCTGTTTGTTTTGTTGGTGAGTGGGGAAGGTGAACTGCAAGGGAAAATAACAAGGTTGCAATTCGAATCTTGGTGTCTGTTTCTTTGGAAAAGAAATATTTTGAGAGATCGCACAGTCGTTCATGATGCATCACAAGCTGCAGCCATGCGAACTGCATTTTGGGACTGATTTTCGGTCAAAAAAATTTCAACCAAAGCGAACTGGGAAGGCTTTGTTGATGAAGGTTGGGACGGAAACACTGCCAAGGCGAAATGTAGAGCGTCCAGTCAGTCGGTGCGTGCGCAAGACATCAGGAAAGACAAAGTGAGCTCCGTGCAATCTTTGCGATTGCGGAAAAGGTCGTCTTCGATAAGCAAACACAGATCCACTGTCCTTTGTCCGCAATGCGTTGGGCTGCACTCGCGCACGCGATCCACGAACGGACCCACACACGCCGTGCTCGGCAAGTGTGCGGTGTGTAATGAATGTTAATGAACGCAATTAACAGTTGAAACGTTCTTCCGCACGGCTGGTGCTGGTGTCAATTTTCAGACTGAAGGAGAAACGCCATGCATGCGAGCAGCGCAGCGCACAATGCTGCTTGTTTGGCAGCCAGACCGCAAGGTGATCAGGCTTCGTTTCTCTGCATTGCAGCTGGCTTCGCAGTGTAGACAGGGCCACGGTCAACTTGAAACGACCACCAATCGCAGTGCTGGCGATCTTGTTCCCCGTCGCAAGGACGGCGCTGCAGTTCCCACATGAAGCTTGCTGGAGACGCGAACACCTGTGTGCGCGCCGCGGGATGTGAACTTCGGAAGCGCAGCGAATCCAGAGCGTGCTTCGGAATCCGATGCGCTTGTTTTGACCCTGCATCTGAACAATGGAAATTTGGGCGTTTTGCCCCTCGCTCGTTCTGCAACACCAACAAGAAGTTCAAGGAAATGGGAATAGATTTACTTCTGGTGCCGGTGCATTCGTGTTTTGGCATTTCTGTTGAACTTTCCATAAAAATTAAAAATTTGCAACTTGGTTTGAACGACTTGAAGTTTGACAAATCCAAAGCTTTGCATTTTGTTGCCATGCGTGCAGATGTCTGTGCATTCTTTCAAGAGAATGAGTTTGATATTTATTCACACTCCCTGACAAAAGTAAACGCTGGGCTCTGCACGATCACAGTTCAACTGTGAAGCTGAATTCTGTCATACCTTGTGCAAATGAAACAATCGATCATGACTGAAGCCTGGCGACATATGTTGCTTTTTTCACCTGTAATGAACAGTTGTGATGCTCTGTCATGCAGGCTGTTTCAGTCCTGTCTTTGACACAGTTTGTTTCAGTCACGGGTGCGCGACCATAATTGCGAGCTCGCATTGAAATCGACAGAAATTCGTAATTGCGGTGTACTGGTGGTGACTTTGCACGCACATCATTGTACCCACGCGCACATGCATGAATCTTTTCATCAACCGCCAGTTGGAAACATAGTTTTGGAAATTCGTGTGTGGCATGAGAATATTTTGAGCAATTGCGCGTCACACACCTTTGAGTCGTGAAAAAAAAGAAATGCTGTGTACCCTCGCACTTTTTCCTGAGCTGTCCGCGTTTCATGACATCACGAGTCAGTGACGCTTTGGCTTGAAAGCTCAATCATCCACACTGGATTTCACGAAATCAGCAGTCAGTTGATCATTTCAAAACAAAGTCCTTTGACAGACAGAAGGTTCGGCCGTTTGACATTTGTTGGACAGGAGACCCCGCGATCAATTTGGCGTGTGTTTGCTCCCCGACAGGTGTCTTTGCTTGTTTCGACTCTTGCTCAGGCAGAAAAGTGAGATCGATTTTGCGTTTCCGTTTGTCAAAGGTGTCGTTCCAGTCAGGCCCGTTGTACCCTTGCGTCGAATCTGTGCATGTGGACAGAAAGTACGAAGTGCGATTGTGTACAGCAGAAGCAAGCGCATCAATTGGTGACACGCATGAAAACGCCGTGATGCGAAATCAGAAGGGTGTAACTTGTAGAACATACATTTAAGATTTTGGTGTCAATTTGTGTTGAATGACTGTGGATGAGTCACTGCAGGTGTGCTATTGTGCATTGATCAGGTATATCGGCACTCACATTGCATCACTGCAGCTGGATCATCGACGTCTAAATGAACTCAAATGCAACCTTTTGTGATCACGATCGAAACAGACGGAAGCAAAACATTTGCTCAAGCTGGTAAAGTTCTCCCGCCAGGAAATCTCTTTCGTCGAACAAATTTTGAGGGACAAATATCCACGACGCTTGCCGTGCCAAACACAAATATTACCACCCGAAATACATTTCCCTCTGATCATGACAAACTACTCCATGTTTTGGTAACATTTTGTCTGTGTGTGAAAATCCGTTGGATCTTTTGGAAACTGCGTATTGAAGGTGAGAAATGACAACCTTGTTGGGAGCTGACAGCTGACCCGGCACGAGATGCGCTCTGTCACGTTTTCAGATGACACCAGCGCGAGGAGCTCGGTCACTTTGAGGACAGAATTTGAACACCCCGTGTGTTTGCTTCAGCAGTAAAGTCCCACAGACTCTACCCTGCATGGGAACTCATTCATGATACGGTTCGGACGCATTTCCTCAACAAAGAAGTCCAATTCTGTTTGATCTCAGTGGATGGCCAGTCTGAGGGTACACGCACAGCTGAGGGGAACCACATGGTTTGTTTTCTTCCGCAAACTGTGCAACTGCATGTCTGTTGGTGGTGGGGATCTGACATTCCAGGTGAGTGGGCTGCAGGGGCAAAGGGAGATGCAGAATTATGATTTTCTCAAACATTTCCAAGTCTGCACCAGTCCTGCAGGTGACAGCGAAATATTTGTGGGTACGTCTTGACAAGAAAGCATCCAGAGAACCAGATCCTTTTGGTGGTAGATGCGGTTTGAATGAACGGCACGCGCAGTTTTGGGTGCGGACCTGGTTCCTCGAACTCACTCCCTGTCAAACAGAATTGGCGCGTGAAATTTGGATTCGGGTTTGGTTGTTTGTTGAGTTTTATATTTGTTGTCAGAAAGTGCGGGGTTATTTCGCTGGCACGCGCAAAAACGCACACATCAGTGCACACCCAGGAATGGATTGTTTGATGAAATCCCCGAATCCGCACAGAACCAAACATTGCTAAAATTTTGAAAAACTTCTTTCGGATTTTTTTATCAGATCTGTATCTTCCATGAAATTTTGCAAATGAAGGGGGGTGGGGGGGGGGGTCCCATGTTGCCGGATCAGCATTTCGGAAAGACACGTGCGGACAATGGTGTTCGCGG
>JAAUXT010044129.1_pt1 | contig 30520 bp, 36 predicted proteins | sample 7278171 | NCBI WGS metagenome assembly JAAUXT01 (sample SAMN14350112, study PRJNA611818) | marine sediment metagenome | isolation source: surface marine sediment (1.8m) | place: French Polynesia: Moorea | collected 2018-08
CACAGGTCAGTGTGAGGGGTGTGAGCAGGGCCCACAGGTCAGTGTGAGGGGTGTGAGCAGGGCCCACAGGTCAGTGTGAGGGGTGTGAGCAGGGCCCACAGGTCAGTGTGAAGGGTGTGAGCAGGACCCACAGGTCAGTGTGAAGGGTGTGAGCAGGACCCACAGGTCAGTGTGAAGGGTGTGAGCAGGACCCACAGGTCAGTGAGAGGGGTGTGAGCAGGGCCCACAAGTCAGTGTGAGGGGTGTGAGCAGGGCCCACAGGTCAGTGAGAGGGGTGTGAGGACACTCGCTCGCAGGTCAGCCAAGGCGCCACTGTGGACAGATAGATCTATTGAGCGTGGATCGGAGTCCGTCTTTAGCTGCTTTTGTTGCGACATGTGAGTGGAGTGCTTGACTCTTTTTACAGACACATCTGCGCGCTAGCTTCTCTGGGTCAAATGAGACAAGGCCCGTCCCTCTCTTTCCTAAAGTTACTCGTTGGAACAACCATGCGTGACACCTCAAAGCTGCTCCTGCAGCAGAACAGTTCCGGCAAAGATCCTGCTTCAGAACAACGGATTCCCTGCATTATTGATGAACCGTTTGTCGCTGCAGGTGGACGATGAGCAGATGCGCAAGATTCTGCGCTACATCGACATCGGGAAGAAGGAGGGCGCCAAGCTCACCACAGGCGGAAACAGGTACTCACGCGTGCGCACTACTTTTGACATGGAAACTCTGGGAACATCGTCCCACAGAACTTCATGAGCTTGAGACTAACTGGCAGTATTCCATTTGTGTGTGCCCACTTCACCCCATCTCTGAGCCAGGGGTGCAGTGGCGCCACTTCGCCGTCTGCCAGCTGCACGCGCAAATGGAACGCGACAACGGACTTGCGTTGTGTGTTTTCAGAATCGGAGACAAAGGCTGCTTCGTGGAGCCAACAGTGTTTGTGGACGTGAAGGACCAGATGGCCATTGCACGAGATGAGGTCAGGTTCCACTCTCTTCTGTTCTTTTGATGTCCCTCAGGGCAGAGCACCCAGTGCTGGTGCGATGATGGGAAGGTCGGTCAAATGCCCCACCCCAATCCCCCCTGCCCAAGGCTGACAGGTTGTGCATACAAGATGCCACCCAACAACCCTCTGCTGCTGGAGCATCGCACCCGCAATTGCATCGAGCACTGCTGTTTGTTTTGAGCCCGTAAAGGCTCATCGAAGTTCACACAGACAAGATTTGACTTGCTGCAGCAACAGGCAACAGTATGCTCTGCTCAGAATACAGAGAACGTAGTTCAACAAGGACGGACGATTTGGTGTACACACCGCATCATTTGAATGCCACCTCCGTACGCAGATTTTCGGACCGGTGCAGACGATCATCAAGTTCAAGTCGCTGGACGAGGTGATCGAGCGCGCTAACAACACGTGGTCGGGACTCGCGGCCAGCGTCGTCACCCCGGACATCGACAAGGCCATCTACGTCTCCAACAGCCTGCGCGCCGGCACCGTCTGGTGAGGGCCTCCACACACCACACGCACACAGCAACACGCCACACACACGCAGGCGCAGACACACGCACACGCACCACGCACACAGCAACACGCCACACACACACACACACACACACACACACACACACACACACACACACACACACACGGCCATCAACAATCTGCATGCCGTGACAGTCCTGTGCGAGCCGAATTCATGTCTTCTTGAGGGCGGCACCACAGAGCCGAGTTTGCAAATCAAGTCTCTATTTCCATTTCTTTCGGTAATAGGCCCACAATTCTCTCTGTCAAACTGATGTCAGCCCTTCGTTTGAACACAAGTTGCACGTTTACCACGGCTGCTCCTTGCCGGTGGGTGGCGGTTTCGTGGCGTTCTGCACGTTCTCAGAACACGTCTGGGTTGACCTGAAATCTGCTTGACGCTTTGGCCCAATGCCTGAAGTCTTTGACTCTCTTTTCTCTCGCAGGGTGAACTGCCACAACGTGTTCGACGCCTCGATGCCGTTCGGTGGCTACAAGATGTCGGGACACGGACGCGAGCTCGGGGAGTACGGCCTCCAGCAGTACACCGAGGTCAAAGCGGTGAGTACACAGAGGTCAAGGCAGTGAAACCCTCATGGTCAAAGTGTCTGGAAAACACTCCACAAAACTAATAATCCTGTGTGATAGAAGGGGCACTTTTCAGAAACAAAATTTTTTGTGGTCCAACTTTGAGTTGGTGAAACCTGTTTCTTTCACATGTGTGAACCACAGATGGGTGGTGACGTCCCACAGACACCACCCCTTTATACTCTGCCATTGTCACCTGCAGATTGATCGTGTGTGGATGCACATTGTTGGGCCTGTGCTGAATTGTTGCTTTTCTTTTCAGGTGTGCATCAAAATGCCAGCGAAGAACTCGTAGAAAGAGAGGCAGGCAGTTATCTCCTTGTGCCATATGTAATTTTACACGTGTACAGGAAAACAGAGTTTTGTGCATTTCTTGCCAACGCTGTCAGAAACGTGAATACTTGTGTACTTGTACACATACTTGCAGTATTGAAACGGTATCAGTAGCGGATATCAATGCGATATTGTGATCGGAAACTTGCCCTGTAAACTTCTTAGTCTTTTGACAAAGTGCACTGGGTCTGTGAAACCACTCGTCGCATCAATGTTGTGTCCTTGTAGACCCAGACTCTACCTGTTGTGTCTGTACCCTTTGTTCCGCAATCAGGACTACACAGTGTTGTGCTTTGCTCTGGCATCAGACGTGTGGTGACAAATTGACACCGGTAGATCTGGAGCTTCGAGTCTGAACAGCTGCAAACGTTTTTGCAGAAACCGGGTCGAAGTGCTTTTTTGTCACCTGAAATATTTTTTGGAAATAAATTAATTTCAGGAATTCGTTGTGGAAAGGACGAGGTCAGATTGGCTTTGGCTACGCGAACAATCGAGGTCCTCGAGCGCAAGTTGACCTGAACGAATCGTCACGTCGGAACACACGCTTTCGTGTCAATGCCCAACTTGGGGTTTGCAATCAAAACGAGTCCGCTCAAGCCATCAGTTCGTGTTGTGATTTGCTCAGTAAACGTGCCCCACAGATCTCATGCTGATGGACAGAAAATCACACAGCTTTCAGCTTCGCAGTCCATACTGAGCTGGGGATGAATGAGCTCCGTTTGGTCACGAATCTCTGCACAGTGCGCGCGGTGGAGCAGTCGTTCACAGAGCGCACTTTCTCTAATTGGAGCTGCTGCGTTATGGATCGAACTGCGGCCCAGGAGAAGCAGCTTCGGCTCCTCACACGGGGAGAACAGGGAGCGGCCGCCGCTGCAGTCTCCGAGTCTCTCTCCTGTCCTCATCTGGAAATCAACAATTCGCACTTGCCTCACAAAGTCGCACCAAAGCACACATTTTGATTGGCAGCTTCTCAAACGTGCAAATTGAGGATTTTGCGCAGAGTTGTGTCATCAACATTAATCTGCGAACAATACTGACGAAATTAAGGCTTTGAAGTGAAGTCATGCCGACAAAAGAGCAGGTAAAGGAGCAGTTCAGGGAGTCGTTCAACAGGGCGGACACGGACGGAACGGGCAAACTCACCAAGGACCAGGTAAGCTGTGCGCTTTATTTCCATTCCTGCCATTGACACTCGAACCCATCACAGGCATCTAATCTCCATTCCAAAATTGGAAAATGATCGGCTGGTCCGATGGATACAATCTCAATCCATATCTCAGCCGCGCATCACGTGATTCAGGTTCTCAGCGAATCTGCAGCGTGAAACGTGACGGTCGCATCTGAAGGATCTGCGCCCTCTTTATCCCCCTGGAGAGGCGCGTCATCTTCCTCCCTATTCTCCCTGCAGGTGGCTCTCATGATGGGGACAGCCGAAGTACAGCCAGACCCGCAACACATCACGGTGAGTTCTCCATTCACATTCACATGGAAAATGTTTAGTTTCTGTCATTAGCAGAGGATGGTTCGTCCATCGCACTAATGATGAAACGGGATTAGAACAACACGGCAATGACAACCATTGCAGTCAATGGAAACCGAAGCTGGGTGGTCTGAGGCATAGGCACGCAGCATCCATTCCCTTGACCATTTGTGAGTGTGACAAGCGAAGCCACGCAATGCAGGTCTTTCAACCCTCTTGCAAACCTCGTGTTTGCGCATGCCACTCTTTCCATGTAGCGGTCGTATTTGCACAACTCGGAAGTCAACGCATCTGCTTTTGCACGCAAAAACAGCAAAGAAAGCAATTCAACATCCTTCCTGCCTGCAAAGACGTGATTTGTGCGGAGGTTGATGTTGATGGAAGTGAACACCGCTCTGATTGTTCAAATCTAATTTGCATCTGTACTTGCCAGAGTCCTGAGGGAAATTACCTGAGAATCCACCTGCGCGGACAAAGGCAAAACAAATGTCTCAGTTGAACTGAGGCTGCTGTCCAAGTCACAGAAAACGTGGACGAAAACTTGTGTAATGAGAAGAAAAGAGGAAACTGCGCCCATTTGGCTGCAGAAGGGAATCCAACGTGTCTGTTTCGTGCGAGTCCACAGTCGTCGGCGACAGAAGTCGTAATCACCGCTGTTGAGTGAGATCCATTACGTTTGCGCAATATTGATTCTGTGTTCATTCGCCACAATGTAGCTTTTCTCATGGAGATTCGGATTCAATCAGATTCCCATTGGATCTGTACACTGTGTTCGTAGCAGCGCTTTTTCGCTTTCTGTTCACCGACTTTCCCGTGCCGTTTTCGTTTGTTGGCGAATTTTGTCAGGACTGCAGATCAGCTGACAACTGTCCCACGTGAAGAATCAATCTGGATCAATGAGAAAACATGTTCTCGCATGCACCTGGAGCCGGTTGATTCCAACATAAGGATCTGTGTCACTCAGGTAATCCATCAAGTCAGTCATGTCCAAGAAAGAACAGCCACATCAAAGGGAAAATTTAGAATCCGGTGAAGTCTTTCTGAGTCCGATCATCGTGGAGTGAAGCTCAGTCTACGCACAGAGAGAACCGAGACTGCACCTTCCTGCAGGCACAACAGAACAATTGGGACGAAATTGAAGTTCCCCACATCAGCAAAGAAGCCAATTCACAAACAGCGTGACGAAAACTGCATTCATCGCTTCAACAGAAAGACATCAACTGAGACGAAAAATCCTGCACTTTCTGCGAAAGTATTTGCGATCGATGGGCGCAGAAACCAATTGTTGGAGTCTGTGTAGAGTCAAGTTTCCACTCTTCTGTATACAGCCAAGAATTAGTCGATTGTGCCTGTGTTATCCTGAGTCTTCTGCAGGTTCAAGGAAACGTTTGGTGAGATTCGCACTGTGTGTCAACAGCAGGCAGATCTGCCAAAAGCACTTGCCTTGGGTTGAGCCTCGGTTTCTGCATTTATAAGGACAAGATTGCTGTGAGGCGCGAAAACTCATCACGTGCAAAACAGGCAGCGATGTTTGGAAAAAGCCAAAAGCCACCTGACGTGCACTGCAGACAGACGGGAAGAAACCTTTTTCTTCAAAACATTTGGCGCATCAGCCAGCATGGTTTTTGCTTGCGTCCAGATGGGCCTCCTCGTCCCCAGACTGGGCATCAGGTTCCTTGTCGCTCACACTGATGGCAACACTCCATCATCTGCATCACACGAGCAGATGATGTGGTGTTAGTGCTGGGCCTGAGGCTCATTAATGTTGCATCGCGGGCGACACCTTCACTCCGATACAGACTGGAAGAGGTCCCTTTGTGGCTGGTTGCAGCCTCGTACATCAGTCTTGGCAAATGTTTGTTGCAAACTGAACCACGATTACTTGAATTTCTGCACACCTGGAGCGAACCAACAAAAGACCTCAACAAAAACTGCACCAATCGTTGAAAATCACGGTGGGAGATGGGAAGTCATCTGGAATTTTTTTTTTTTGTGAATCAGAGCAGACTGTGAAAAGTCAATGGTTGCGGCATCGATTTCACCACGCAGGTGTCTTGTTTGCATTACGATGTCAATCTGCACGCAAGCGTCAAGTCACAATCGATGTCAAATTGTCTCGATTTGCCAGTTTGGGTTTTGCCATTTTCGAGGAATTTCTGTTGGGAAACAGTGTGGAAACCAGAGAAATTTTGAAACGAAATATTGGTTCCTTCCTTACGATGCATGAAGAATCGCTTCTGAAACACAGCAGATTTCAGGCAATGGGACTGGGCCTCGGAAGGGAACACGAAACCAGGGATTCAGCTGTTGTGAGTCCGTGGTCTTGGTTGAGCCACCCAGAGGTCTCCCTGCAGGCCCCGTTGACGGGCTCCAACCTGTAGGGGAGATCTTCACAGACAGCTGTGGTCACCCCACAAAGATAGAATGTACGTGTTGGTCTGTCTGCATGAAAGAAGCACAACCAGTGCAGCTGTGCCATGGTGTCTCGCCTCTCGCGGAGAAACCACGTTTATGGACCTGCTGATCCTGAGAGCGAAATAAACGACACCTTATCTGCTCAAACGAGAGGAAACTGAAGCACAGCACTCGACAGACAAAGAGACTGGCGTGTGGCGTTGAGCGAATGAATGTTGACCTGTGTACCCAGGAAACACTTTATCCGCAATTCGCTCTCATGATCATGTTTCAAGTCTCCTAATCCTTTGTCTATTTCCACACAGTGAGGGTTTATTCCTTTCAACGACACCTGAACCTCGTCCCATTGCGTGCAGCACAGAACTCAGACGTCTGCATTGGTGGGAGATTTCCACACGCAATTGTCCAATTGCAAATTCAGAAAACTAGGTTTTCGGTCGAGTCACACGAGACTCTTTGCGCTCCTTCTCTTCAAAGTGTGCCATTTTCGCAAGAACATCCAATGCAGTGTTTGATGAACGTTTCTATTTGTGGTCTGGAGGGGAAGGTTTTTGCAAATCCTAACAAGAAAAATCACAGGGGTCCCACATTTAAAGCCCACTCACTGTTGTTGTTTGTTGGGTCTATGAAAGATGAAGTCCCACGAGACCACAAGGCGTGCTGTAGTGGTTCCAGCCCATGTGCAGCGTTCTTCTCTCATTCCATCAGCAACCCCGGAGAATGGGAATTGATCTGTGTGATTGAGTCAGACCCGTGTCTCCGCTCATGTTCAGAAGCCGGGGATCTGCACAATTCTGGAACAACACCAACTCATGACCATGTCGTGCACACGGGTGTTATGTTCATGAATGTCAAGAATTTTCAGGCGTCCAACATGCGTTTCTCAATTTTTCGGTCTCGTATATTTTGGTGCTGTGCGCACAAGAAAACCAAAATGCGCTTTGCGTGCAAAATGAACCAAGCATGGACCCAAAGCCACATGGAGCACAGAACGACAGACTCCAGTCTCCACAGCTGAATGTGATGCCACTTCGAGGCAGGAAGCGAGGCCGGTTGTAATGCCGCGGCTTGAGACGAAGCCCTGCGGAGCAAATACCCGCATCACGGGCAATCAGGCCGCATCTGACATCCGTCTTGCTCTCCTGCCTGGAGCCTGCGGTGCTGCCGGAGCAAGCAAAGGTTACAAGCGATGGCGCCAATGGCATGAACACGAACGACAGAAAACATGACAAGAATTTTCAGCGGATTTGTGATTTTCTGTGTGTCATGAAGGGTTCGACACATGGAAAGTGTGGATCCCGAAGAACCAGGGCTGAAGACCAGAGTCCACCAGACATCTTGGCCTTTGTCCCTTGGTAGGCACAGGAGGCTGAACCCAAAAAGTCTTTCACTGTCATGTTTTCGGCGACATTCCAATCATTGGCTTTGTTTCCCAATAACCGGGTACCAGTGCTGACAAATGGGAGTGCAAAGATCTTGCGAACAGCAAAACATTCTTCATCGGCCGTGAAAGACTTTTGGGATGAGCCTCGTACTCGTATGTGTGCTCACTCCCTTGTTCTGCTGGTTCTGAATTCTTCAAACTGCTCATTCCTCCAATCCCAAACTTTTGCAAAAGGTGCAGTGTTTCACGCACAATTGCATCACCACTGGAGCTGTTCCCCATGGTCCGCACACCAAAGTTCACTTCCATGTTGTTGCAGCGGCTGTTCAACTTCATGGACATCGACCGCAGCGGGACGGTCGACCTGGACGAGTTTGCCGACGCCATGATGGCTTTCGAACAGATGGCATTTGGATTCTCGTGAGTGTACTCGCAGTGTGTGTGTGTATGTGTGTGTGTGTGTGTGTGTGTGTGTGTGCGTGTGCTAGCATGCAGGTGTGCAGCTGTAGGTGTGTGGCTGTAGGTGTAAGTGAAGGCGCAGTTGATTTGCCAAGCAGCCGCGATCCGAACTTTCAGGAAAAAACTCGGGGAGTAAAGTTCGGATCGAGGCTCCTTCACAAATTTCCCCAACGTTATGTGTGTGTGTGTGTGTGTGTGTGTGTGTGTGTGTGTGTGTGTGTGTGTGTGTGTGTGCAGTTGTCAAGAAACGGATGATGTCCCTCAGAACAAAATATTTACAAACGCGTCAGGTGTTTTGTGACATCAAATGTCCACGAACGACAGATGTTCTTGTAATCACAGTAATGGGTTCATTTGCTGCAGTTCTGTCTTCCAAAATGGAACAATCAAGATTCTATTGTTTTCAACTTCTTCCTTTCAGAATTATGCGCATGCGATTTCTGTTCAACAAGTACGACGTAAACAACTCAGGCGTCATCACCAAGGATAACCTCATCCAGCTCGCCAAGTCAGGTACCGCTGTCACTCACAGCTTGCTTCAACCACTGATGCCTGTCATCCGCATCTGCCCCTCATCTGAATTGGCATCCGTTCCTCATATTTCACAGTTTTCTGGTTTCTGCTCACAGATCCAACGTTCGACATCGACCAAGCCACGCTCAAAGCTTTCATGGACAAATGCGACATGAACGGAGACGGAGAAATTTCCTTCGACGAGTTCGCCAAGGCGATGGGGACGGAATGAGAAGTCGCTCGCTCAACTTGTGTCAGGAGTCACATTGGGTGTTCATCAGTGAAGAATGTTGGACTCATAAGATAGAGTCGCGATTCGTTCGTGGAGACACAAGCGGTTGCAGTGCCACCAACACTTTGGGCTTTCAACATTTCAGATGTGTATGACATTTTGGTAACACAACCTGCTTTTCTCTGCCAACCCTATTTTGGCAAATTTGAAAACAGTTTCGAAAGACAGCAAGTCATCTCCGAATGTGGCAGTTCCCAAAAAGACCGAACGTTCTTTGTGTGCATGTGGCTGGTTTTGTACACGGTTGTGCAATTGTTGTCTCACTCGCATTATGTTGTACTCTTTGGAGATTTTGACAGAAATAGTTTGTTCGCCAGACCTTAGTTTACGTGGCAAATAAGAGAACTTTCTGGGGTGTCTTCTCGAACTTCAAAACACAAAAATTCGTCGGAGTCTGTTTCACGTGCACAGTCCTTCGACATTCAACAGGGTAAAGCTTTGGGAAAGTCACAGAACTGTAACTTTCGTATTTGTCACATCTTAGTGAAATAAATTTGTATATGTACACACGAAGCAGTGTCCAACGAGAAGCAGAGCCCGCAAGGTCTGCACGCTGGAAGGTTCTTGTGGAAGAAAGAGCCCCACCTCAAATTGACCCGGCCTCTTATTACTCTGGTTCATTCAGCAGGTTTCTATTTACTTCACATTTTCCATGTTGAGGAAATGGAGATTGGATATTCCACGTGGGCAGGTCCTCTTCAACCAAATCCCTTTATCATTCTAGTTTTTGAGCCATTGAGCACAAAAATGTGCAAATTTGTTGAAACCAGACCAAATATCCCAGATCTAAGGCCGTTGACAGCCTTCACAAAAATTCTTGCATGTTCCCGGCCGAATCCCATACAAGTCCCGATGTGATAGCAAAGCTCACCAAGACCCAGTAACTTCTAACTGTGTTCGTAACTGAGGCTGAAGCAGGAACCTGGTAGCGGTGGAGCCCAAACTCCAACCTGAGCAAACTTGACATCAAGAAGACGATAACGTGGCATCAGCTGCAAAACTATATCATTTGGCGTGGTCATCTCGTTGTTAAGGAGATCGAGAAACCCCAGGTTTCTTGTCCCCTCGGTTCCGCATACTTGTCAGGACCCTTCGTTTGGCGAACCCAACCTAACTTCAACAAGTCTTTTCGCTGTGAAGCTTTGAAGTCCACGAGACGATGCCTCCTCCCGTGATGTCAAGTCACTGCACGATCAAGACGTAAGACTTCATCACAAAGCTCAGCAACGCGAACGCTTGAGCCACTCTCTTGCAGTTCACTCTCACGGACTAAAACAAGGTAACAAACTGCTGTGCATCCGGAATGAACTCGCCTCAGCTCATCTGAAGCCATGGCCTTTCTCGTTACTCCATCACAGCCAAACATTAACCACATTGCCCGCAAAGGGACAGCAGCACAGCCCATTAGAAGGGCCCTCGAGACATTCTCCACCGTTTCCTGCGATATTCGATTCACGACTTTGTCAGGCATATCAGGCATCAGGAATGATTTGCAGCAGTTGGATCAGATGCATTCGGTGCGTTTCTTGGCGTGACAAGAGAAAGACCAGATTCGGCTTCCAGATTCTCATAAACTGTCTGCGTCTGGCCTGGACTTTTTCAGCCCCCCCCCCCTTCCGGGCTCTCGAGTTGCCCACTGATCCTTCTCCAATAGAAAGCGTGCACAGAATGTCTCAAAAGGGAGAATCACAGTTCGTGACTTGAAAATTGAAAGGGCTAGACGTGGGTACGAGTAACAGAACCACACGAGTCAGTCCAGTCCGCCGTTGATTACAAGGGACAACATTTCAAAGACACGTCTCCAAGTGTAACCAATCTGCATGGCGAGTTGTCGTGGCTGGAGAAAAGCGCTTTTGCGGGGAGAATCGGGTCAGCAGGATTGTGCAGGCGCCACGGATGCAGCTGCAGCAACAGATATGCATCTGAAGCTGTCAGCTTCTCAGTCGCCTCAACACCATAAACAGCAGCACATCCACCCGTGGATACCTCCACTTAGCCTCACTGTGTAATTGCGTGGATATAGTGTCCTGCAGTGGATAGTTACTGCTACTTTGTGTTACACATTGTGGGCAATTGAGGGAAAAGCCAGCACCACGCGATGCCGACTCGGGAACAAGTGAAGGAGCAGTTTCGTGATTCGTTCAACAGGGCGGACACGGACAGCACAGGAAAACTCACGAAAGATCAGGTAACGTTCTCTGTGAACTGCTATCACTGAAAGCATGATTTGCATCAGTAGCCTTTGACCAAAACAGATACAACCGCACTGTGCAATCCTCTTCAACACACGAACGACTCACGACATGTAAACTGTTGCATGTCTAAAGATTGATTTTTCTTGCAGATTGGTCTGATGATGGGTACCGCAGAAGTCCAGCCCGACCCGCAACACATAACTGTGAGTACATACCACATGCACGCACACGCGCATCACACGCACGCACACACTCTGGCGCACACACCATTCAAGTGGCTCAATGACATTTTATTTGCTGTCACACCCATAAAAAAACACCCAATTGATAAACTTCAGCTCAAAACAACCGCTCTCTTGTTCAAACTACTGCATGCAATATCCAGCGTCATGAATTATTCCACGTTGTTTATGCGTTGCCCCCTAAATTGCTGTGGCTCGTTGTGGGAAAGCGTGATGTTTATTCAGCCGTAGATCATGATTTGTAACGCACAATGACGGAACTGCTTCGCCAGCACATCGGAGGTGTCACCGCTGCAGTGTTGTTGCACTCTTGCTGATGCCTGCAGATTTTCCCCTCGCGTGATTCACCTCCCGATCAGGAGTTTTTATTGCTGAAAGCATTGACCTCATTGGCTGCTGAATCTTTGAAAGGACATAACAGGAACTGGACCAAGGCTTCATATTCCCACCAGAAATCTTTTCTCTGACAACGTTGCGTACTGTGGCTCGTTTCCTTAGTGGTCAAAGGACCAAGGACCAAGGATTGCTGGAGCTCTGACATATCGGAGACATCTTGGACTGTTTTCTTGTGACACAACGCTGATATTTTGCCCATGTCTGCAGCAACACTCTCTTTGATGCTCATCTGTCTCCTTCAAAGGATCCTGTTTCCTTGGAGCAGCATCCTGCTGCGAAGCCTTTGGGAGCTGGATACGTGCCTTGGTTTCCTGTGAGAACCTGCCAGTTGCAAGAGTGCAACACGACAACCTGCGGAATTGAGAAGGTTTCCAGTGCAGGGTTATGTACAGGTTTAGAAGACAACGTGTTGAATGCAAATCCAATATTGCTGTTCGCATTGTTCTTTTCTGTTTTGTCTGACAGCCAACAAAGCAACAAAAGCTTTGTGCTACACAAAGACAAAGGGAAAAGGCCACGTGCACAATCAATGCTCTCAGTCCCATTCTCAGCCAGTTGACAATCAATAACAACGTAACAACGTTTCATACTTCCCCAGGAAATTGTGCAGGACGCATCTGTGCAGGTGATCATTCAAGCTGTAGTTGTTTGGTGACAACGTAATCGCTTCAAAGCTGCTTTTGCAAAGAGCACAAATTCAAACTGATCCACCTGTTCCTGTTGTGTCAACATGGAAATCACATCAAGTGTAGATCTACGAGTCCCAAACAAAAATTGCTGATTCATTATTTTTTCCTGCACGTGCCTTTTATCGCGAAAAGGTGACTCACGTGAAGCATTTCGGACCCAAAAATAGATAAGACTCCACACCCAGAGTCAACAAGGACCGAGTGCGTAAATTCCAATGGAGGAACGACACACAGGTGAACTCGACTGCAGAGGCCAAGGTGCGCTGGATGTTCAGGTGAAGAAAATGTCGCCTCTGCGTGTTCCTCAGGGGAAACCCACATCGCTCACAATCAAAACATGGCAGCTCCTCCGAGACTGCTCTCTGCGTTCTGAATCTAAATCAGTCATGGCTGCCAGCTTACACCCAGTGGAGTCTACTGGATACCACGAGGAAAAAGAAGACGAAATCAGAAGGAAAGTCCAGGCCCAAAACACAATTCTGCTACCTCTGCCAGACGCATAGATTCACCAGTTACAGTCCACGCAGTCAGACGCAACATCGTCAATTGATGAACTGCTGCAGACTTGCGTGGTCATTGACGTTCCCATCAACGTGATGCCTCCCAGGATACCTGGAGCCATTCCCACCGTCTAACTGCCGTTTACACGAGCCATCGGGCGCCATCAGATTTCTGTCTTCCCATATATACCGCAGCGTGCAATCATTGCAATGGATATTGCTCAATTGAGTAAAAAGGAAGATGATATGCACCAATGCTTGAGAACAAGTCACCTTGTGACGCTAGTCTTCCAGGATATCCAGGTCCCCTGAAGTACGCACACACACACACACACACACACACACACACACACACACACACACACACACACGGCAAAAGATGCACAACGTTGTCAACTCGTAAGTGCATCATCGTGCATCGCGTTCGTCATTTCTCGTCAGTTTTCCACGTGAAGCCACAAATTTTGAGAAGGAAGCGCTTCTTGTGTCAAGGAATGTAAGTCACGGGAAGAAGATGTACACAGTCTTCTTATCTCCCTGCAAAACAGAGAGCTTCGTCTCCGGTGAACACTCACACCAGCTGCGTCTTTTGCGGAGACAAGGCGTCTTTTCCAGGCACTCTGCGCCAACAAAGAAGCGCCAACCAGGGTGTGCAAATCCGATTTTGCAATCATTGGTTCTTGGTTCTTGTTCCACGAGATGACCACGAGCCGTGCAGGACTGTCGTCAGTGTCTTAGCTGCAATTTACTCAAGTGCCCCATTTTGGGATTGCTGGAAACACTGATGACAAAATGAGAAGTTGCTGCATGTGCACCACGGAAAGTCATAGAAGGACGAGAATGGTAAAATCAACACGAGTATTTGCGGACTGTTAGCGACGCTTCCTTTGCGAAGCAGAGCGCAAACAGCTGGACTGACGCAACCAAGACAATTATGTGTGCGAGTTCCTAACAGGACTGAGGAAAGCAAACATTTCTGTCATTGCTGCATCAAATGCCAGTGAGACGCATTGCGAAATCTAAAATCAAGAGGTTTTGCGACGGAAAATCACGACAACTGAACTTGTGAACTGGAGAGCAACAGAAAACAGACACGGAAAGCGAATTGATGGAGCGCAACGGTCGATTTCAGCAAATCACGACACAGCTCACCTTCAGAAAACACACAAGTGGTTGAATAAATCATGAGAACATTCGATGCATTGCAATGTGGTCTTGGCAAGCTCGGTGGACAAATGGCTGCCAAGAGGGCGTGCACTCTGTCAGGCTTCAACACAGGAAATCTCAGAACTGATCTGAACAAAAGAAAACTGAAAACGCCCAAGCAGTTGAACATTTCAAGGTCTTGAGGCCGAAACCTGAAAATCTCTCAGTGGAGTGCAACCTTGTTGGTGCTGCATGTGGCTTCTGATCACAGAGACTTCCAGATTCGTTTCAGGACAAACGCACACAACGTACTTGCGGCCTTTGCGTGTGTGTGTCGTTCTCTCACGAAACAAAATTTCCTTTGGGCTCCACAGAACGTCCCGGTGCAAATTGGGTCTGCTGCTGGAAGTGAACTTTCATGTGCACAGCCCTGAGTCGCTGTAACACTGTACGCCAGACACGCACCGTAATTCCTCATTCATGAAGGTTGATCGCAATGTGTTTGTCTGCAATTCATATTGATCTCCACTCAGTTGGCCCAGAAGCCAATCTTCCCTGATGATTGCAGGTGCCCTGAGTGCCCCATTGCAGTTTATCTAACTGAATTGCAAAACAAGAATCGGACTGGACAGACTGGAGGCCTCGCACTGATTAAGCGACCAGGTTCCATCTTTTGGATCTTGTGGGTCACGCATCAAGTTGAGAATATCCTGTGGGGCATGCCAGTTTGTCGTCCAGATCCTGTCTCGACATTGTGGTTTGCTGTGGCCGCATTCACTTGTCATACACTCCTGCCGCGCGTGTCCGCATGCCCAAGAGGACCCCCAGTCTGTCTGTGCTCTGGAAGCATTGCCCCTTGAGCCCCATGTGCCCCAGTAGGCACACCCATGGAACGGCCGAGTGCGCGAGCAGGAACGATGAACGAATGCGCTCCACGCCATACTCCTGATGTCTGTTGTCTTTGCAGCGGCTGTTCAACTTCATGGACATGGACCGCAGCGGGACGGTCGACCTGGACGAGTTTGCCGACGCCATGATGGCGCTCGAGGAACTCTCCTTCGGATTCACGTCAGTATCAAGCGCGAAAAATATCTGTGCAGACATGTCTGCGAAAATTGGTCCTTCAGTCGGAGTCACCCTGGCTCAACTTGATACGCACTGCCGCTCCCCAAGACAGTAAGATCGTATCAGGTGGGAGCGACTGCAATTGTGTTTGGGAGCCTCAAGTAGCTGGTTGGAAACCATCTTTTCGGACTCTTGGACGCCTTGACCACAGTTGGTTGATTTTCACTGCAGGATCATGCGAATGCGGTTCCTGTTCAACAGATATGACACCAACAACACGGGAGTGATCACCAAGGAAAATCTCAAGGTTCTTGCCAAGTCCGGTCAGTACGAGTACGAGACCCCTGTGACACTGCGCTGTGCTCTGCATTGAGTTGGGACAGATTCCTTCTCTTGATTGCTTTGATACTCGTTGCTTTGTTTCGACCCGAAGAAAAACAATTGCGACAAAGTGAATAGACTTGCGAGTCTCCAGTCTGAACCACTTTCTGTGACGACTTGAGCCATTCAGTCTGGATCTAAAGAGAAGTGCAAAAGTTTCAACACAGCTCTCCCACGTTTCGACGCACATGTCAGATTTTCACATTTCACATTCGGTAATTCCATGTGACCACGGAGGCTCTCACACCTGACTGCAGGCTCAGTCACAGTTCTTGCTTTGCTCACATTCTCCGCGTGTTGTTGCAGATCCGTCATTTGATCTGGACGATGGTACGATGGACGCGTTCATGAACAAGTGCGACCTGAACGGGGACGGTGAGATCTCCTTCGACGAGTTCGCCAAGGTGATGGGCGGCGCCGAGTCCTGATCCCGCGGCGTCCCGCACCAACTCAACGCTGCCGTTTTTCCTCTGGTGGATCCAGGATTCAGGTCACAGGGGCCCAAACCTTCGTGGGGACCCAAATTCCAAATGAACCTTGCGTTTTTGAAGGTCTGCTGCCCAAAATTGGCTCGGGATTGGTCTTGGGGAGGGGGCGGGTGAAGGTAGCAGGCCCCATGGCCCCTGGTTCCGCTGGAGTTTACTCTCCTCGTGCTTTTCCTACAAACTTCTGAATCTGACTCTCTTGATATCGTTCTGTGCGCTTCTGGAAACAGTGTGCTCTTCTGGACGTTTTGTGTACATGTTTCAGAGAACGTTGGTCTTTTGTGACGTTTGTTGAATTTTGGTGTTAGTCACTAGAGTTTACGCCCAACTAGCACCAAGATCGACGGTTTTTCTTTGAAATTGTTTGGGATGTTACACAAGAGTTTTCTTGATGCGCGTGGTTTTGAAAGGCAAAGTTCACTTCGCAAAAAAAAACATGATTCAATGGATGCAGGAACGGGCAGGGCAAAAGCCGATCCAAGCTCGTTGAACAAGAAGCTCGACACGACAAAGTACAGGTTCGTGTCTGAACAACACACTCACTGCATGATGAGAGAGAGAGAGAGAGTGAGAGAGAGAGAGAGAGAGAAAGAGAGTGTGTGTGTGTGTGTGTCAGAGTGAGAGAGAGTGGGGGTCTAAGCGAGTGAAAGTGAAAAAGAGGAACAGAACAGAAAGAAAGACAGAAGAGAAGACACACACATACACACGCGTCCATTTGCATGAGGCACACTCACACACAGGCACAGACATTCACACACACACACACACACACACACACACACACACACATGCACAAAGATTCCCAAGTTTCGTCCTTGTCGGAATTTGTCTGGTTCGTATTTGATTTGCACTTCTTTCGCAAAGTCTGCAGGGAACGAAACGACGTTGCAGTGAGAAACATGAGTTCAGCACTGATCTATATTTGCTTTGAGAACACCAACAAACCCTGTTCGATTGATAACAGAAACGCTTCATTTTTCAAGAAAGTGCTTTTGCAATTTTCTATTTAGATTTGAAAACATTTTCACGCTGCTTTGTATTCTTTGTCCTTATTCTACTGTTGTGTATTTGCTCAGAGTTTTTTCCACATTTCTACGCGACGGTAGGATTATTTGTACACGTAAAAATATAGGTTCTCGCCAGAGACAAGACCGAATAGAGTGTTCTCATATTTTTACATCTCCATTGAATAAAAGCTGTCACGCAAAATGTTGTTTAGTGATGGTGCGAAATTTGACTCGTCGTGGAATGTGCATATCATGTCTGCAGGCGGCCCTTTCCACCTGTGTGCGTGACATGTCACTTTTGTTACCTCACACAAACTCTGGACAAATGGCTTGTTTCATCGTGCGTTCCATGGTCCCAAGTTGTTCTTCTCTCCAGTCATGTTCTGGAGTTCATTTCCGAGACAAAACCAAACAAGGTGTTCAAGTCCTGGTTCGTACGTATGTCAGTACACGTAGCTTCGACTCATCTGTTCAATCTACGTGCATTTATGTCACAAACGTGTCCGAAACTCCGTGTACGAGTCGTACTTGGCGATGTCTCACTGTATCATAACCTCCCCCATGGTTGGCGGTTGGACGTACGGCTATGAATGGATGAGGAAGTGAAGTTTTGTCTTTGCCTTTCGCGATCTAAAAGAATGGCCAGCTGCCTGAACCAGCCACCGCCCTGAATGAAAAGACACCCAACATAGTTTTGTTCCTCCTTTCCACCAAGCACGCAGACCAACAGACTCTTCTCTTGAGACGCAAGCCTTCAAGAACAGACCTGTTCGGGAAACGGAGTTGAATGGCACAATTAAGGCGTTCCGTGAGGGCCTTGTGAGACAGGCAATCGTGCCATTGGAACTGGGAGAAGAAAATCTCGGTCCACGCTCGGCAGGATGAAGCTGGAGGGATTGAGTCAATTTCCAATTCCTTACAATACACTTTCAGAGAATGAAGCGTACGAAATTTGTCTGGCTGCTTCCTGATTGCAGTGATTCTGGCTTGTGGAACGAGGTAGCCACGGGCAACCAGGGGCCATCGGGACCCAACCACCCCTGACATCCCCCTCCCGCAATACACTTTGCCTCGCCACTATGTCCGTGTGTAAAAAAACAAGAACGATAGCGATCAACGTGTCTTGCCCTTCCAGTTGTTTCAAACACCATCAGTTCTTTGGTAACACAGCAGAAAAATCACAGCAGTGTGACACCGGCCCTACAGAGCTCCCGCATGGCAAGCACATCCTTACAGACAGGGTTGTAAGATGCGAAGATTTTAAGAAGCTGCACGCGTGCCGCCGAAAGCAGCTGCAGCAGAACCACGGCGCACTGCGAGACGGCGCCTCTCCTCCCGGTCCCATCCGCTGCCGTCCGAGGCGCGCCCTGACAAAAGCGTCGCTGGACGCGCAACTCGGGCCTCCCGCGAGTTTCACAGAGGCAGGAGCTCCACGGGACAGGCTGAAGCGATGTTTCCATCTTCACGGAGCAGACTCCAGGAAGCCATATGTTTTTTCCCGAGTGTGGATAAGGAAGCCGGGCCTCTGATCTTCAACACTGCAGGTTTGTATCTTTGAACGATTCTGCAGATGCACATTTCGTGTGCTGTTTGAAAGGGAGCACGAATTCGACGCCATATCTCTGCGTCCGTCCCGGCTCATGATTCGGCTGACAGCAGCACGCATTTGGCAATGATTCCTGTGCTTCTTTTCCCAAGCCAGATCGAGTCCACGTGACCCCATCTTGTTCTGGGCGCACGTTCTCCAGTTTTCAATCATATTTCAAACAGATAATCAAGGACTGAGGATCAAAGCCAAAGGTCAATTGTGATTTGTTTGGACCAACCACATTCCATCCGTCATGAAGCTGGCGGAGCTACAAGTCACATTCCACGTGCTTCCCTTTGCACAGAGGTTCTCTGGATTTTGGTGCCTGTCACCACGTCATTTGACGGTGTTCTCAATGACATATGTTACTCCAGTTTGGTGGAAGCTGCGTGAAATCAAATCTCGTATTACGGAGCAGACAGAGAGCTCTGCAGCTGCGTGACGTGCGCAGTTTCATTCCAACAGGAAGGTTGCTTCAATTGCTGTCGGAATTATCGGTGGCAAAATTCGTTTCCGTGTGTGTTTTGACGGCGGAAGTTTACAAGGTTCTTGTTTGAATTGTCAAATTGACAATCTTGATTTGTTGAACTCAAAACAATGTGTGCAACACCTCGGGATCGTTGATAGATGTTCAGAGACCGACAGGAGGGTGGTAGAGAGCGTGATATAGTCTCTGAGTTCATCTGAAGACTTATTGACACTAGAAATTGCTTCGTGATGATCAACACACGCCGTGTGAGCATTTGTCTGTGTAAACGAACCATGTGCACCCTGCAGTAGGACTAACTTGTTTGGTTTCAACAGCTTGAACCGACCTGAAGCCCTGTGGCAGGACAAGGACTGACCATGGCACCCAACCTCGCGCTTCTGGGGCTTCTGCTGACAGGTGAGCAACCTCGAACTGCGCCCAACTCAGCATTTTGAAACATCAAGTACGAAGACTGTTCACGAACTTTTCGCTGCATTGACAATTTCGAGGTGGTTTGGGTGTCAAAGACCAGTGGAATTTTCATGCTTGTCCGCGCACACCAACAACGTTTCCTTCGTTCCGGACGGAAACCACGAAAACAAAGCCTGAGGAACGTTGTACGAACTCGTTATAAATGCTGAATTCATCACCCGACGTTTTCGTGACAGATCCACAAGGAACAACAGCCACACCACTTGATCTGTTCTGGAGCCCTTTCCCATGCTATCTCACCTTTTGATGGACACCTGGCAAATTCCAGGTCTGACGGTCTGCGTCGGCGGGGGTACGGACCGGCTCGGCGGAGGCGGACGTCGCGGGGGCGGAGGCGGCGGCGGCGGCGGCGGCGCGTCGTGGACGGTGGAGCGGGAGCTGTTCGACGCCCTCACGGGGACGTACGACGCCGGGACGCGCCCCGTGCTCAGCGCCAGCACCCCCGTGCGCGTCAACTTCTCCATCTCCCTCCACCAAATCATGGACCTGGTGAGGAACAACTATCTGCACTCTTCTTGTGGCTGTCAATGCGACAGAACCAAAACGACTTCTTCGTCAAAGTACAGACATACGAAAAATGTTCAACCCGCTTCAGATCAATTTTGACGTTCGAGTACTTTTCGCCACACTGTACGTAAATTGCGCTCGACACTTCGCGTCGCAGTGGAACATTTGATGGTAATGGAACCACGACGAGTCTCCCGAGGGAACAAATCTTCCAGCCAACACCTCCTCTCCCATTCACAACGCAATTTACTCGCATTGTCCAAACCACAGCACACAAGCTCGAAACGTTGCTTCTGGTCTCAGTGAATGGATTGAAACAGCTCCAGTTTTGTACCTGGAAGACTGAGACGGAAATTTTTCTCTTGCAGGCGGAGAAGAATCAGACGCTCATCAGCCACGTTTGGGTCCACGAGGTACGAGCAGCAGAAACAGAACAAAGATCTCTTGGATTTCGCCCAAATTTAAGAGAGAACCTCAAAAGCAATTGAACCACACCTGGACGTCTCAGCAACCCTCAAGGCATTTGTTAACAGGACTGTTATCATCGCCAATTGGCATCCAGAGTGTCACTGCAAGAACCATAAAACAGATCATTCTGCAGGTTCAACACACGGTTGTTAATTCGCACACCCCATGCACAGTGCAACACAGTCGCACTGTGTTTCTGTTTGTTGTCGCAATGGAAAACAGAGCGACTGCCGCTGCTCTGGTGCCACGCACCCTGAACCACGTTCCTCAAAGTCACTGTTGGCTCGCGCGATTGCTGCAGGAGTGGGTGGACGAGATGCTGCACTGGGAGCCGGGAGACTTTGGGGGAATCGACGAGATCATCGTCCCCGCCACCTACATCTGGGTTCCGGACCTCTACGTCTTCAACAAGTACGAAAACACACACATGAGCTCGTACACACACGCACCCATCTTCGACGTCCACACACACACACACACACCTGACCGACACACACGCACACATCTTCCACCTCCACACACACACAGACACACACCTCAAATACAGTCGCCCAACTTGCAACAGGCCAGCCCAAACCAATTCGTTTTTAAAATTCCTCATCCAAACACTTCGAATCACGAGCTGTCACGTCTCGCGACACTTCCAAGCTGGCGAGATCTGTTGTGTTGACGCCCCAACCTGTGGTTGGTTTCAGCGCGGATAAGGGCAGCGAGGGCTTCATCTCTGTGAACGAGAGTCGCGCCATCGTGCACCACACGGGGCGCGTCGACTGGCTCATCCCGCTCATGATCAAGTCGTCCTGCGCCGTCGACGTCACCTACTTCCCGTTCGACAACCAGCACTGCTTTATCAGGTGCGCATTGGGTTCACAGCGCATGCGTCAGCCGTCTCTGTGAAAGGCCAATGAGCGCTGCTTCGCCGTCACTTGCGTGAAAAAACGCCAGAGGCCGCGCTGGTAACTCCAATGATTCGAGCCTCTGAGTTTTGGTTTGATACGAGACAGATCGTTCACTTGGCCGTTTTGTGCAGAGTCGGTTCCTGGATCTACGACACGAAGCAGCTGGACCTGCTGCAGAAAAACGCTGACGTGGACATGAGTCACTACGTGACGAACAACGAGTACGAGTTGCGCAACATCACGCTGAGTCGGGGGCTGCTGCGCTACGAGATGTTCAGCGGCGACTACCCGCAGATCACGATGCGCCTCCACATCCGCCGCAAGCCGCTCTACTACTCGTACACCGTCGTCGCGCCCGTCATCGTGAGTAGCACCGGGGCTAGGTCCAGTGAGACCCGATCCGAACTGCACAAGCACACACAAGCACACACACACACACACACACACACACACACACACACACACACACAGAGGCTTATTGAGCGCATCTCGTTCACTGCATTAAAACCGCCAAATGCACGAATGTGTGACACCGTTACTGATTTTCTTGACCATAGCTGCTCACTGTGATAGTCCTTGATTCACACACACAGCCACGCACACACTCACACGCACGCACACTTGGGCCATTTGCCAACCACTGTTACTCACAGTGACAGTCTCCACCGTTCCTCCCGTGCGCAGGTGCTGTGCTTCATGACGGTCTTCACGTTCCTGCTGCCGTGCGACAACGGCGCCAAGGTGGCGATCGGGCTGACGGTGTTCCTGTCGCTGTACGTGCTGCAGCTCGCCATCGCGGAGAACATCCCCGAGGCGGACTCGCTCCCGCTCATCAGTCAGTACCCGTCTCCATGACAATCGCTTCGATTCTGTTCAATCTTTGACGAGACATCAGCAGCAGAAACTTCACGTGTGTCGTTCGTTCGTTTGGACTCTCGTCCAGAACGTGCAAAATCAAACCCTACTGCCTCAATAAGCAACAGTCGACTGCAAATCCTTTGAACAGGGGCAGGTTATTGTCCGATGGGAGTGGGGGTGAGGGCGGGATCCACGTCTTGATCCAGACCCCTGAGCCAATCCTGTGCGAAGCCCGCTCCGTGTGCAGTGTTCCTTCAGTATTGTCCGCAACTTGATCTGCAGCAGCCAAAGTTGCAAAACTTCCTTCGCCAACTCCTCAGGTTTGTTTCTGACGCTGGTGATGACGCTCAACTCCATCTCGCTGCTCTTCGCGACCATGGTGATCAACATCAAGGGGAAGGGGGAGCGGCGGCCGTGCCCCGAGGTGCCCCGCGCGCTGCTCGCTCTCTGCCGCCGCGTGCTCGGGCCCCTCACCTGCACCACCATGCTCACCTACTACGACGTGTACGAGCGCTGCGACGACTTCCCCGTGCCGGAGCCGCCCGCTGTGGCCGGTGAGTGGGGCACTCCGTGAAATGTCACTCTTCTCCCGGGGTGTTTTTATGCTACGACTCGGCCGATACACGGTTTTGACGAGCCAGTTTTTATTTGACGAGCCTGTTTTTCTTCCAATTTGACGACAGTAGGAACCAGCCAAGCAATTTGTGCGTATTATCCATTTGACAAAACAGTGAGCTAGAATTGGCCGAGCCCGGGTGTAAACGCGCTGCGCACTCCAAAGGCGTGGCGTGATGGCTTGGCCTTGCGAATGATGCTGCGGGAAAGCTTTGATGTCTTTTCTCTTCCCTGGAATAAATTCCTCCTTGAAAGTGGAGCATAACAAACTCATTTTCCAGGAACTTCGCGCGATGAAGACGACGACTACGCCCCTGGTCGAAGCGGTGGTGACGGCAGCGACGGTCGGTCCGCGACGCGACGCGGCGTCGTCACGTTCCGGCTGCAGCGGAAGCAGCAGCGCGTCCCGACCATCGTCCCGGCGGGGCCCGGGGGCCGCGGCGCCGCCGCCGCCGCCGCGACGCCCCGCTACTCCCGGCGCACCGCCACCCAGCGCGTCGACGAGCCGCGCGACCTCAAGCTCGAGTGGTACTTCGTGGCGTCGACCCTCGACAAGTTCTTCTTCATCATCTTCGTGTCGGCCATGTTCCTGTCGGTGCTCTTCACGCTCGTCGTCGTCCCGTACTGGCACAGAAACGATTGAAATGGTCCAGGCCACCAGGATGAGGAAGCGACGAATTGGTGTCGCGTATGGAACGCACGAATGGCGTCAAGAATAGCTCTTGTCTGCAAGCTGAACAACCCTTTCTCAGACCTGAAAACTGATCAATGGGTGCAGCGAAATCTTTCGCCGTGGACGTCTGACAAGTGTGTCATCCAAAGCCGCATCCCGCACTAAAAACAACCAGTGCCACATGTGTTGTTTTTTCATGTAACAAACACTGCAGATGTTTTATTGAGGATCGAACTGAGTGCAAAAGACTTGTGTGCAAACATTGCCATTGATTAGAAGCAAACCAAAAGGAAAAGAACACATTTCACACCAACACCCTCTTGTACATCCAACCCTGCAAAGTGTGAACACACTGGCCATGTTCGTTTCGCCCACCCGAAACCACAACCATTTCCCACTGTTGATTGGTTCTGGACTTCTTATGGCTTGGGTGGCTTCAGCTGGGTGAATCGAACACCGCCATAACCATCCTCCGGAAGGACAACACTTTGTTCACCCACGACAGACCGCTGTTATCCAAGATCATTGATGTCTCTGCGTTACCATCGCCCACTTGAGCCAACACGTAAACCCTCAGTCGAAAACAAAGGTAACTGTGAAGTCACACGAGGACGTTGGGAGACCTTCAGTCATCTTCAGTCGCGAAAAGAGTTGTGTGATTGAACAGCACCCCTTTTTGTGAAGCGAGAATCCATTTCTACCACCACGCGAGCACACGTGACAAGTTTTGTGACCGCAGACTTGCAGAAAGATGTTTCTCTCCCGCACTTCGACACACAACCACAAGCGCACCCTTCCCAATCACAGAATGCAAAGTGTAAACAAAGAAACTAAATTGCAGAAATCACTGAAACATGAGAAAAATACGTGTCAGCAAAGGCAAGAAATTCGTTTGATCAAGGCCTCTGTTGTTACAAAAATATAATTGCAAGCATGATAAAAAGCACCAGCTTCATGTGATCTTGCCAGAATACAGCAATACGATTTGTGTTGGGAACACGATCAGTATTAGAATCTGCTTCCGGCAATTGTTTTCTGTACATATCCGTATTCGCAACAAACAATGAACAAAACCTGAAGACAATGACTTTCTGTTGTGTGAAAGTTTCAGTTTTCGTTTCTACAATGCGTTCGACATTTCGGTCGCTGTTGAAAAATGACGTCATTACCCTGGGTTCGTTCCACAGAACATTCAGCAGACGGAAGCACCTAATTTCTTCCACAACCGCGCAAGGCGCAGGCGCAATGAAATACGCCGCCGCCATTGGAGGAGATGTGGTGTTTAGGGCCAATTACATCACTTGAACCACACATGCACCTTCAAGCTCGCGGTGGGGAACATCAAACCGTTCTGTCACTCCAAAGATACAGTTTGTAGTTGTGGAAAGTGCTGATCCTGCCCACCGCGGCTTTTGCACTGGTCAGTATGTACGTGCCTGGTACTCACCATCTGGGGGCTGAATTGCGCTTTGCACTGCTACTCCACAAATGTCTGTTCTTCAGTCCAAGATCGTCGTCTTGGGTTGGAGTGTCACTGTGAAACATTCTCGTTTGTAAGTTCTGATTTTGGTTGTCCCAAAAACCTGTCACTTTTTCGCTGTTCCTGGACAAATCAAAATCCAGTTTGTGAACTGACGTCGAGAAAAATCTTGAAACAATTGGCCGTCAATATAAGTTCCACTGCATGAAGTTCGTTGTACCTTCGAATTCAAGGCAATCGGTACATCCTTGTTTGCATGAATATCCTTTTCTCTGGAACACACTTGATCTACAGGTGCTTCACTATGACTGGATCCCTCACGTACTGTTTGGTTGCAAAGAGAAACGACACTATATTCCTGCATCTTTGAAGCGTTGTGAAGTTCGTTCTTCCACCATTGGGCTGGAAGAAAGTCGTCTGTCCCTTGGAGATGACTTTGAGTTGGAAGTTGAGCAGATTCACTCCCCACAGAATGGACAGCGCGTTGGAAACCATCACAGACCAAATCATAGGTTCAGCGTGAAACACCTGTCCAATCAGGTCCCTGGATAGCAGTGACTGCCCTGGATACACGTGCTGCAGATAGCTGACGCAGACGTAAAGCGTCATGACCATAGCAACGAGGACGGCGAGGATGAGTTGGATGAAGAGACGATGGTTGTTGAATGCTATGCAGCGATACAGGAACAAGCAGTGGTGGTCCATTTGACTCAAACACTCGTTGCACAGTTTGCAGTGCTTCGTCAGAACTGGAGGAACGATCTGAAGAACAAAAACACAGAATCATAAAGTCGATGTTCCGCAACGACCGCCATTCGTCAAAAGAGAAGCGCCAAAAACGACGCACTTGCACCCTCAAAGCCCTGACTCACCTCGCACGTTTTGCAGAAGCCCTCTAGATTGACGTCACCTCGCGCGATGTCCATGACGTCATAGTACGAGCCGTCCTGTTTCCGACGCGGGTGCTTCTGGACACCTGGAGACGCGAACAGTTAAATACAGCACTCGCTGACACCATGCAAAAGCTCTGCCTTTTGGGTACAATGGATGTGCTCAATAAGATTTCTTGGTACTTCTCAGAAAACTGACCTGGGTCGACGGTGAGGATGCGGTAGTATAGGTAGTACACCGTCAGCGATAAACACACGCAAAACAGCGTGAGAACCAGGCTGTCCTCGTACACAACTGTGTGAATGTCAAGGTCAGTGTGGCCGTTTCATACAAATCAGGAAGACAGTTCAATTCCAACATCAACGAAGTGCAATGTTCCGAACTTACAATCTCTCAGTCAACTGTCGCGTGATTCTCGACCTACTGTTGTTCGTTGTCAAGGATACCAGGCAGAACAAGAACGAAGTAGCAGAGCGAAGTGTAGAGCAGGCCGGCAGCGAACATACCAGTGAACATCGGGTTGGCCAATCTGAAATGACACACAGAAAACTTCAGTTGAGTTGTGTCCAAGGTTGCAGAACAGTAGACTGATGTTTAGAATTCACCTGGAGCTGCACGAACCTGCTGGGGTGACGGATCCTGTGCATCTGCTGCAGCATGACGCTCAAGATCGCGACAGCACCGACAATCATGACGATCCCCTTGTAACTCGTCACCTGCGGATCAGAAGAACAGCGTAACACACCAGAAACACACGGCGAGTTCTGACCAGCATGTCTTTATCAAGAGGAAAATGTGTCTCAGCTGCTCAAATGGATGGAAGAAAGTGCTGGATCAAAGGGTCATGTCAGCACAGTCCCACCATGGAGCAGCAAGTAGACAAGGTTGAGCAGTTGTGTGCATCTACTCACCTGGCACAGGGCCAGTGTGGCTCCATACAGAACAGCGGGACACAGCAGGTACCAGAGCCACAGCCAGCGAGGACACTCGACTCGGGTTGTGCGGTCACTGCGGGACGAGTAACTCTCCAGCAGCGACACCACCGCCTTCTGCCTGTTGGAAGAGTCGCCTGAAGTGTTTGGTGCCAGGTCAGTTTTGCAAGGCACGTGCAAAACGCAAGCAGTGCCCAAAGGGGTGACGTCAGGTGGACACAAGTGCCTTTCGCAACAGGCTGGAAGGCGCAACGAAAAACGTTTCATTTTGCAGTGACTCCCCAGCCACACAGAATACATCAATGCACAACACACTGAGAATGCAGGCTGACAAACGGTATGGCTTTGGACCACTCCGTCCCGGTGCATGAGTGGGTGCGCTGGTGCTCTGTGTGATGCGTGCCGCAAGGCTACGTCAAATCCCATCTTGTTGCCCTTGTGCAGCGGAGCGCGTCATTCGCTGGCCAGCGCAATCAATGCAGACAGGCGGACGAGGTTTATTTACTTGGGTGACTGCGTCTCCTTGCGGGCGAGCTCGAGCGGCGTGGCGCCAGCGTGGTTGCGCTGGTGCAGCAGGTCGACGCCGCCGAGCTGCAGGATGCGCCACGCGAGCCACTCGTGTCCGTAGCGCGCCACGACGTGCAGCACCGAGTCGCCGCGCCCGTCCCGCCGCGTCAAGTCGCACCGCTGCGAACACAAGTACACAATGGAGCTTCCATGTGGAATTGCTGCGTCAAGAAATCTGTTTGGGCTTTGCGTGATGCCTGACGCAAAAACAGAACATGACGCCCACTGGTGATGCAAGTCTTGCAGTCAGAATGGGTTCTTGAGACAGGAAATTTGCGGACACAGTGGGGAGGTTCAGCACGATTCTGCAATCGGTACGGTCTTACGTGGCTGATGTAGGTTTGAGTGACAGTGCAGGGGAGGATCTTCTGTGACCATATGCTTTCAGACTGAATTCTCCCAACTCAACATGCCAATTGGTCACATAACTAGTTGAGTTGAAATAAATAACACTATGTGATTGACTGTGATTGGTTTTACCTCCACAGAGCACATGGCTAATTTTCCCAGACTGCACATTTGGTGCCATGTGTTTTGAGGTTTCTACTGATCTTGTGTGTGGTGTGGGGAGGAAATTGAACAGCCACTGATGAGGCTGACTGGAGCGTTGCCATTTTCGTGCGTGCTGAACCTCCCCAGTAACGTTCCCCATGAAAGCAACGCGTCACTCGTTGCAACCCGTTGGAAGTCAAGCAGCGATGCTTTCTACCTGTGTCTTAAGTTGGGCTTTGAATTCCAGCAGCTGGCTTGTTTGAGAGGCTGTTTTTACCTGTTTTCTGACGAGATACTCGAACGCCTCCGGGTGACCATGTTCACACAGCAGGTGCAGCGGGGTTCGCTGGTTGTTGTCCAGAACTTCCGCGCTGAGTCCACACGCAGTCAGCAGGTAGTGAAGCATCGCCCTGTGAACAACAAGTCGAATCTCAACAGAAATGAAGGCAAACATTCAGTTCGACAAAGCTGGTGTTGGTGTTCCTAATTTTTGAGAATAACGGGTTTCCTGTCAACTTTGCTCGTACGCTTCATGGTTGCTGTCAAGAGATTTTTTCACGAGGTTTCTTGGAACTCACACGAATCCGCCGTGCGTGGCGTGGTGCATGAGGCTCTTCCCGCTGCGGTCGGTGACGGTCGGATCGCCGCCCGCCTCGACCAGCAGGTGCAGGATGTGCGGGTTGCCGCGTCGCGCCGCGAAGTGCAACGCCGTCTCGTCGTGGTTGTTGCGCAGGTTCGGGTCTGCGCCGTGCGCCAGCGCGACGCGCGTCACCTCGGGCTCGATCCGCAGCACGGCGCGGTGCAGAATTCCCTGTCCGTTGAATCCTGCAGCGATATCATAGCACCGTGAATATCAGCGTGGTCTTCAGTTTGTAATGCAGGAGTGGACAACCGTTTTGATGACCTGAGGTAGACCTACCTTTCTCGTGAATCAGCTGAGGATTGTTGCTCAGCATTTGCTCGATGACGCCCGGTGCAGCGAAGTTGAGCGCGTCATGAATGGATGACGGAAGTACCGGCGGCGCCGCCATTGGGGGCACTCCTGGTGACAATGAGAGCGGCGTGTTTTACCCATATGGAAAGACTGACAAATAACGCGGCTTTAGTGGTTCCTTATGTGAAGAGACCGTCACGTTTCTTTGACAGTGTGTGAACATGTGTACGTACCCGGTTGCATGGTGACGTTTGCATCGGGTTGCCGAGGGTACACAGCGGTCGGAGTTGAGTGGAACATCTGAGCGTGATAATCCGCCTGAGTGGCCGGACGGTACGCCTGGCGAGGGTAGTCCGCCTGTGCACGGAAAAGATTCACAGCAGTGGCATTTTTCTGAACTGACACAATAAACTGTTCGGCAGCAATGAATCCGGACCGTCTGTCTGTCCCCATCTCGTTCGTTTTTCTGAAGGGTCCGTCCAAAGGGAAACCTCAGAGAATTGCAGACTTGAGTGGGGTGGCTGGATACGGTGCGAAAAGTTAGCCAGAAATCTGCTGGCTGCATGTGCGAAAGAGCAGAAAACCGACCCGACCCTTGAACAATGAACCACGCAAGGCTTTCACAACTTGACCCCCTTGCCCCACACTCGAACACACACGCACACACGCACACACACACACACACACACAATGTGCCACATCATTTGTGAATTGTAATTAGGTCCACAGACACCATGTACAGCGCCACAAGCTTCCGAACGAGAGCAAACCTCTCATCTCCACACAATTTGCAGATGACAAGTGGTCCTTGGGGGCCCGGAAGCGGGCGATATTAAGAGGCATTTCCTTATCACACAAAAAATTCAGCATCTGTGACCACAATATACCATCTTTGAAGTCTGCAACTGGCTGCAACAATTCCAGACAATGTCCAGCAGTGCTTCATTCAACGACACGTTGACCAATAAATCTTCAAAACTGGTTGCCAGCAGCTGCCAAACCAAACATGACGCGTCGCGAAGTGCAAAACTCAAAGTTGCTCGATTTCACGGCGCGAGATAAAAGTGCGGCGCCCAGAAAGGCGCATTTTGCTAGATTTTACTGATTGTGAGGGTTATCCTGAAACAGCGATATTGAGTATCGATATAGGATAGGTATGTCTACTGGACTGTTTCAAATTTCACGAAAAAGGAGCAGAAATTTGCCTTAATTTGAATTGGATATTGTATTATCGCTCAAGTGACTGCCGACATCAACTCTTCATGGTCGGAACGTTTGCACATGTTGACGCTCTTTGACAGTTGCTGTTTTTGCAGTCTGCATGGGAACAAATTGGTTGCATTGCGCAACAATCACAGAGGTTTCCGATTATGACCAGTGTCAGAAATAAATCAGAACAAACAAACACGAAACATGAGGAAGAATCATTCTGAGACGTTCTGACCATGACCAGTGTCAGGATTACGAAGGGGATCCCAATGCTGACGGTGCAGTGCATGTTGTATCACCTTGTGCACTTGGGAATTAGGACGAGTTGACACTATTCTACAGCCACAAATCACTGAGTTGACC
>JAAUXT010142487.1_pt1 | contig 30514 bp, 34 predicted proteins | sample 7278171 | NCBI WGS metagenome assembly JAAUXT01 (sample SAMN14350112, study PRJNA611818) | marine sediment metagenome | isolation source: surface marine sediment (1.8m) | place: French Polynesia: Moorea | collected 2018-08
AGAACATTGTAAATCCACTGAAGCATTCACCACACCAACTGTATACATGTATATAGTCTAGATCTTTGGTTCTCACCTTGGTTCTTCTTCAAATTCATACCAACTCAACATGTGCTTCAAAATGTGTCTAGACAGGAAATGTGGGGCTTCCCAGGGAAGAGCAGGGACAGACAGTTTCCATTTCTGCGACCATCAGGGTTCCCGCCTCGGTACTTCTTGTTTTCTTATTCGTTCACACTGAAAGAGTCAGTGTGCCAGCATGCTTAAATTTGCAAACAAGGCTTGGTGTATGTGGCCACAGCAGCTCCATTTTGAGTAAAAATGGCACATGTATGTCTTGCATTTTGTGGAGAACATGTATTTGAGCTGTTAGATCCTCAGCTCATTTCTTGATGGAAGTTCAGTTTGGGATATGTTGTTGGTTTGCCCAAAATTTTTGTTTTCAAATAGCGTTGCAGTTTTTGTCCCTTGACCCGATTCATTTTGTTTTCTGGTTTGCTGAAGGACCCAAATGCCAGATCTTGGAGGAGACGTCCTTATTCTCTTGATCGCTTTGCGCGGGCATTCCGACGTTGCATGCCTTGAGGAGATGACACGGACTGGTTTTCAGACGACCATCTGTATCCTTCCAGCTTCGAACATGAGCACATCATCGCACACATGCATCCATGGAGAGTAACGGAGTCGAGTTTTGTTGTGCTGGGTCTCTGATGCGAGTAACAAACTGGAAGTGTGCAGATGACTGATTTGGGAGTAATCAGGTGAGGAAAAGTCTGGATTACAGTCTTCAGGAGGCACCAGACATTCTGGCGAGTCTCGGCGCTCCATCACTCTGAAGAAACGTAGAAGAAACCAACCTCCGCATCTCACTCTTCTCCGAGCTGAAGCAGTATCAGCCATTGCCTGCCCCTTTGGTCATGGAGCAAATTCCTGACAAATCAGCATCATTCATTCACGAAAGTACCACAGAATGCTCCTCATGACCACCAAAATAAATAACTGAGCCCCTTCATGGATATCTTTGCGGTTTTTTGCCTATTCCTGGCAGGCCAGCCATTTTGAAGACAGAAATTTTCAATTTTGTCAACCCAGAGAACCGCTTCAAACAGGTGACGTCTGTACCTGCACCATGGCACTCTTTTAATCAAGCTGCAAGACCTTGGGAGTTGTCACCTGAAAGAAGGGCTTTGTTTGGTCTTTGCCAATGGACAGGACCCTTCTTTGAGTTTGCCAAAAACTATTTTTCTTCAGACCTTCATTGTTCTCCACAAGATACTTCGTTCCATTTCAAACTTACTGTGAAAAGTTTACTACTGTATCTGAGTTTGATGAAGCATCTCAAACTGGAGATTCACATTCCAATTTGGGCGTTGAATTGACCGGGTCATGAATTTTTTTGTGGTCCCGAGCAACTTTCGGCAAACACCCATGTAAATTGACTGCAACTCGGTCTGCCTTATTTGCCACTGGATTGTGCCAAACAAAAAGAGAGAGAAAAAGTTGTCTTTTCTCAAGAAGTCGGCACGGAATTCCACAAGACAACCCCGACCGGTTTCTGAGCATGTAGTCAGAATCTAAAATGAAACTTCTCAAAGCCTCAACTGTGCACGCATCTGCCTCACTTTCTCTTTGAGCACTGTCACGAGTACTGTTTTCTACCAATTGCACTCGCCCTTCCTCGTGGCGATTCTGGTTGTCACTTTTCTTTTGCGGAGTTCTTCACACATGGCACAAAAAGTGCTCGGCCTGAAACGTTTCTCGTTCTGTAAATTGAGAAGATTGAGATCCTCAACTATCGCTTTGTATGTGCAGACCACTCAAGGAAGTCGTGAGATTTGTTCAAATGTGTCCTGATGACGGTATATTTTATCAGTACAGATCCAGTGAGTGCTTTCTTGTGTAATTTTGCTGGAAATTATACCTCTTGGAGAGGTTATTGCCGTTAAGAAGCTGTCTTGATGCTGGTCGTCAACAGGTATCTACGTGTCGATTCAGCAAATTCGCACCGGCAACTCCTCTCGTCAGTGCTCTCAATGCCAAAGCCTTTCAAATCAGATTCTTGCACATTTCCTTTGAGGTTCACATCTCAAGATCTCCTGCAAAACTATCGCTCGATCCCTTTTCAAAAGAGAACAAGCTGTTTCGCTGAGCTTGAGAAGAATGAACCTGAACACGTGAGGTTGCCGTGCTCGAGAGCAGTGGAGGCAAGGAACTCGACTCCTCTGTCAATCCTGACCCTGATCAGTGTGAACAGCAACAAAGAAGCCAATGTGTCACTTGTGCGTGCACATTGATACTCTTGTATGCATTAAAATGCTGAACACGGCATAATTTCGTCAGTTCAAGAGTGTCAGATGTTTCGAAGAAGCAAAGAATCCAGCCCAATTACGTGGAGACTCACTCTTTTGAAAGGGACTTCTTCCGCACTCCGTCGGCTTCAATTTGCTATTGATTCGTGAAAGCACGATGCGATTTGCAGTTTTTGCTGCAATCAAAATATTGGGTGTGGTGTTTCGGGGAAAACACGAGAACAAAGCAGTTCTCCACAACAGGGAAAGGATTCTACGCGTGGGTGGAACTTTTGTTTTCTTTTCAAACTTTCTGAAACTTGGCACTTTTAATTACAAAATCTGCCGAAGGAGGTATTCTTGTTTCACACGAGTTGAAATGTTTTTACTCACCAAATAGGGATCTACGAGTATCTGTGTGAACCCCTTCTGGAAGCACAACCGAAACCTTAAAGTTTCTTTACAAAAAGCAGCACGCCAGTCACCAGAAGAAATCCCTGCACCTGTTGTTTCTTTTACTGTGCGCATCAGACATTTCTCTGCCTGTCCACTGAAGCTGGCAAATGTTGACACAGCATGCCCAAGTCTCGCAGCCCATTTATTTGATTTGTAAAGCTCAGCAAAGGAGGGAACCTCAAAGGTGACTTCAGAGCAAAATTCCATTTCAAGGAGCAAGCAAGATCTTCTGAAAGTCTTGGTTGTGTGTCAGTTTCGCATCTCTTCACCACAGTGAGTCATTGACCTCGTGGAGATGCGCCGCGCTCTGCTGACATGTTGTTCAGGAGCTTCAACCCAGTCGTTGTACTGCGTCTTGTTCAACCCACAGACTCCACGCGCTCGACAATGCAGAACATGGTTCGCAGGGAACATCATACACCAAAGAAACCTCTTAATGACCACGATTGTTTTGCTCTTCATACGATTTGTCTCGAGGACGTTGGCTTTGCCAGGAATCACAACCAAGCGCGGGTGTGTTTCAGGCTGGGAACACACTCCCCGCGAAGTACAGTGTGCGACGGACTGGATGGTGATGCAGCAACAAAATCGTGCAAACAGACACATCATGCAAACAGACACACCACCCCAGTGACAAACCATCATCCAGGGTTCCAGGGTTGTTAACAATGTTGCAATTTATCACTGGATGGCATATATAGTTCCCATACAATAGTTTTGAATTATTTTAGATGTTATGAGACTGGATGTAGATTTTTTTTCCATATACCAATATCTAAATACCTTTACAAAATGGATGGGGTTGCGTTATGCTGTTGGATGGGTAAAATAGTTCCCATACAGTAGTTAAAATTTTTTTTTGGATCTTGTGACTGGATGTAGATATTTGTTCCTTCATACACATCCAAAATCTTTGTAAAATGGATAAGAAAATCTCAGAAATTTGTTTTAGGTGTGAACTGGATGGGAAAAGCCCAGAATTCCTTTTTGTGCTGCCCCATTGCTCTCCCCTGCAATGGGCTGAACTGCTACTCGAGCGATCAGTGCAATGGGCCAGCCCATCGCATCCACCCCATTGCGGGAGGTGTGTCCACATCCATTGAAAATGCACTGGATGGGTTCAGCGACAGGGCAGCAAGCGCAATGCCCGACGCATCCACCCCGTCGTGCTTCAGTGTGTCCGCACCCTCAGTTCACTTCCAGCAAACATTGAGCAGACTTGACATGTAGACAATCACTCCTTTCTTCATAAACCAAGAACCCAAGAGACTTTTTCCCTCCAAAACCTGTACCTCTTCAATGGATTCCGCACGTCTTGCGCTGGTGCATCCAGGCGAGTCGCTCCCCCCGGTCTCCCGGTACACTCCTCTCTGTTTTGAAAGTTTTACGTGTGCAGATTGGCCTCCAACACAGGAGAGCGAACAAGAGGTGCACGTGGTTGGTTCCATTGTGCACGAATTTCTGGAGGAAATCTCTGCGAAACAAGCCGTGGTGATGACACGTTAATTGGCCATTGATCTTCTGTAAAGGGACAGTCACTGCAGTCCCAACAATCAAGAGTGAAATGTGGATCCTTTGTGTGCCGTGGAAAGCTATTCATGCACTGGAGGTTATTTTTGTACTTTTCCACACGACCTGTCCCTGATGCTGCAGGAATTGGTTGGGAATCTGGAAACGTGTGTCGGGTTTGCCGACAATCGAGGACGAGGCTGTCTTGGTGCCTCACCACAGAAATCAACAATCTGTCCATTTTCAGTTCATGCAAACGAAAAACTTGCACATAGTGGACCGCAACAGAGTTCCTTTGGATTCCAGAAAAACGGGAAGGTTTTGGTGACAACTGAAGAACATTGTCTTTTCGCTCGGAGTGCCGTCCGCACGAAGCCAGACACTGACGGAAGCAATCAGCGTCCAACTGACAGACGTTTCCACTTGTCAATGTGAAGAATCTGCTTTTGGGAGATAAATATGGAAAGTGTTGGAAATGACGGCATGCTTGATTTACATGTGATCACAAGTTGCAGCTCCGAACAAAGAGCAATTTGTGCAACTGATTTGGTCGGAAAAGTGGATTGAAGCCCTGTGACAACGATGACCCAACGATGTCTCTTTGCTTCTTTTTCAGGATGTTGCTGACAGAAAATTTGTGGTGTTTCAGGAACAACACCGGCCAAAGCTGCAAAAATCCTTACGATCTCCTGGACAAAATGCGGTGGGTCGCGTCACACGTCACAAACAATTAGTGTCAGTTCTTTGCGGTTTTGACAGGTGCTTCAAAACAACAACTCAAGATGTCACATTTCGTTTTTGACAACAGCATCTGATGTCGAACAAAAATGCAAAAGCGGCCAAAACCAGACAAAAGTGGGATTGCCACCGACAGCACTAACTTCGATATTTTATGACGGAATTCTCATTGACTTCCACATTTTTGTGCAAGTGCATGCAAGCGACTTTTCTTGCATCGAAGACAACACAACTCCGTTGACCTGTCCTATTTGGACAAACCATCCAATTTTCCAGCCAAATGATACCTGCACTTTGGTTAATCTTCGCGCAAATGTGAGTGACAACTATTTACTTGCCATCAGGCCCATAAAGCCACCGCACCTTCACTCTCATTTCCTGTTCCCTCTACTTTCTCCAGGACCTGTGATTTGCTGCCAGACGTTTCAAATCAATTTAGATCTCACTTCCCTTTTACGATGTCACACTGAAGTGCAGCCAACGTCGACGGTGAAACTATCGTCTTCTTGGGGGCACGAGCCAGACGAAGTGAAATCTGAGGCTCAAGTCACGTGACCAAAAGCCCGAGGCCGAAAGCAACAAAGGATGTCCCATCAAGTTGCGTTTTGTTGAAAGTGCGTCTTCGGTGAAGACGTCCATCACTTTGTGCCAAAAACCATTTCAACGCATCCAAAAAAAAAATAAAAACGTTTTACCACATTCACCAAAAATATCCCAGGCGAATACGAGGGGACGCCTCAAATTCCTTTTTTGTCTCGTTTGTTCCGAATGGTGCAGCTGAAATTTGTGGACACTTCATTCCTCGTGGACTGCTCGCTCTGACCGATTCAGGGGACAAAACGTTTGTATTTTGCCCGTTTGTTTTGGAGTTTGGGCTCCCAATGATTTGAACCCCCTTTTGACCTCAATCTTGGATCCCTTGGAGCTCGCGGGTGACGCTCGTACAATCTAATCAAAACTTCCACGCAGAGAATCACAGACAATCGAGACATTGCTGTCCTTGTACAAAGCCTGTTGAAGTCGATGTTGACTCACTTTGGTCTGCAGCTACACATTGTGTCCGGAAGGTATTTTATTTTCTCAAAGACTAGAAGCTGACCAGCTTGACCTGTGTTGCGTAGGCAGACGCTCAGACGACGGGAAATTATATTGATTCGGTGGTTGAACCTCGAGGCTATTTCTCAGTCCATTGAGCTGGGAGTCTTTAAGTACAAAGTGAACCAATGCAGTTGCAAGTGACTTCGGTCGGTGCTGCTTAATGAAGGATATCTAGCCATCCAGATGGACATGACGAGTGGACTGGCCCAAGCACTCAGTTCTCCGGAGAAATCGGGAACACCTCAGAACGAGTGTTTAATCTCAGAAAAGGCATACCGTGTTTGTGGATCGTTGCACTTTTCTCGCAGAAAGATCCAAGGCGGAATAAGATTCCAAGGGCAAAATGTTGCACATCGCGAGGCCTCGGGGCTGAACGGGCCGAATCACGGGGAGATGAGGAACCAGCTCGTGACACAGCTCCCCACAAAGATCACGGCTCCTCACCTGCAACATCTCTCCCCATCTACATAGTTCCTCACAAACCGCAAAAAGCTCCCCACCTTTGAGATAGTTTCCCCCACAACTCTTGATTTCCCTCTCAGCTTCCCTTTGTCCTCTTTGGCTTTTGCGAGAAGCTCGGCTGTACAAAGGAGAATACGGAAAGTGTTGCTGAAAAGAAAAAAAACGGCGTTGGTAAGACAATCTAACAACAGAAGATTGAAAACGCAATGTTTCACCCGAAGACACCATTTTCTCACAAGTGCGAGAGAATGTTGTGCAAGCCGCTTCGAGCTCGGCCAAGCTCAAAACTCACGCGTCAAAGATAAGGCAAACTCGATTGTCACTGAAACTGTACACAGTCACAGGTGTTGCTTTATTGGTCCTTCCATGCATGATTCCCTTGAAAAGATATAAACATATAAATCATTATTGGTCAGAATACTATGCAAATAAATCAGTCAACATCAATCAAATTTCTCTGAGGCAACTGGCCCCGAACAAGTGCATTTCATGTGCTTTTACAGTAACGATTTGCACTTTAACTATATCTCACATGAACAAGTGAGTCACTCAAGTTGCTCCTTCCTTTTTTTGTCGCAAGATGCACGCGAACCTTCTGGATATTTCCAGTCAATTGAGGCGTGTCCGTTTGCACCACAAGAATCTGAGCGTATTTGACGCACATGTTTCTCCTCTGATTGGACTCTGGTCGGTCTCCTGTGTCCCGAGGCCGAATGCGCCGAAGCATCAGATCTGCGTCAGCATTTCCACACGTCTGGATGCATCGCTCACACGTCCATTCCTCAAGTTCTCTTCAGTGTTACGATCAAGCATGATGTATGAAAAAGTGCGTTAAAGCCGAACAAGATACGAGAAGTTTGCTTCAACAAACTCATTCTCTGTCCCGTCAACGAATCTGAATGACTGGGGACAACTCTCTCACGATCTGCCGAGGGCTCACTCCTCATCAAACACGCCTCTCTTTTGAGAGTAGAAAAATGGAATTTCCCACTCCAAAGCACACACCATTGTGCCCCACCACCACTTCACTCCACTCCACCCACCAGCTGAATTCTCACAGTTCTCGTGGATTTGTACGACGCATGCATGTCCCATCGGACAACTTTGCGTTCACTTTTCTCTCTGCCTTTTCTCAGCACAAACAAAACTTTTGTGTGACACTCAACTTTTCTCCGTGTAGTCTGCAGGCCTTGGCCACTTGGGTGAGATTGAACCCCTTCCCATAAGTTGCAAACAGGCTCGAGATCCAGCTCCTGAGTGTCTGAGGTAGACAGTGGCACACTGTGAGGGGAGACAGGAGTGGACCCAACCCATATAGTTGAACATAAAACAGGAGTGCATAAAAATCGTTCTTTTTTGTGTAAACTTGTCCGTACTTCCTGCCATGGAGGTGATTTCAACCAAATTCCACAAGGCAGAGTTCACTTTCAGTGGCGACAGACCCCTGCTGAAAGAAGTGAAAACAAAGGATGTTATTGCTGATGGATGCAGCTGAAACACTGATTACGCCTGACCGTCCATTGTTCACCAACGCAACCGAAATGAAAATGTGAAAGGTCTGAATTCTGCTCTCGACGTGACTGCGGTTCCTGCAAGAGACAGTGTTCTTTCTCTGAGTGTCAACTGCTGTATGCCACGGATAGGGAACTTCTGAATTAGCTGAATGTCTGACGGAATTTATGAAAAAAAAACGAACAAAGAAAACAACACAAAACACACACTGTCTCATGTTTTTTCAGCATTCGATTGTCTACAAACAGTGGCAAAATCACAGAAAGAGATTGTAGAGAATCCTTTGAAGTTTTCTCCTTGTGTTTGGAGCACGAAAAGGAAAGTAAAGCTTGACGCTGTGTGCATTCTATCAAAAAATTGTTTGTCTTTTCGTCATTTTTGTCCAGTTCATGTGGGTATCCATACACAAGCTCACGCCAAGTTCTGCGTTAGTTGACGGGACAAATAGCACTTTCTCATTGATACTGTACAGAGAGGGCCTGAAAAGGGAGAATCCCGCTTTGGCCCCATACCCGTACCATCTTGGGATGAAGTCAGAGACCATAAAAAAGTGACGTTGGGGGTACGCTCGTGCTGATACCAGGGTGAGAAGAATGGCTTTTTTGGAACCCTGAATCGCAGGTACGAGCAGCACTCTCATGCTCCTTTACCAGCGGACGTTCACATCGCAACAGGGTACACCACACCTCGTGGGTTGCTCACAATGGGAGCTGCTTGAGTTGACAGATGGCAGTTTCTTGGAAAATGGGAGAGATGGTCGTTTGACTGCGGGAAGAACAGTGAATGGCTTCAAAACAGGCAAGCGTTCCTTCTCAGCCAAGAGCAGATGCTGCTGCAAAAGAAGTGATGCTTTGGAAAAGTGAGCGCGTGGTGCCGTTGGCTCCTGCAGAGCCGATTGTGCAGTTCCTGTTGGTACCAGAACGGAAGAGGGCTCAGATTTCGTTTTTTGTGAAGAAAAGACGTGTGTCTGATGATTCGTGCTTGTATTCGTTCACAGGCAATGAAAAATGAATTTGGCTTGGAGATTTGAAAAATCTACAAGCGTAAACTTTTCCACTTTTCATGTCAAACATTGTAAATCTAAATCATCCAGTGAGCAAATCCTGAATCCTCCTCAGCGCTTCAAGCATTCCTTTTGAGAAACATTTTTCATCCGTTTCCGAAACACTCTGGAGTCATTTGGTGATATTCCTGTGTAAGCCAGCAGGTCGAGCTGTGCGTGTCTCTACCGGAGAGCACGCGCCTCCCCACGTCACTCGACTTGGAGCGGATCAGCGCAGCGCGCCGCCCTGCAGCGTCCCTCGCGAGGAGATGGAGGTGGCGATTAGGACCCAAATCCGGATGCAACTTCATTTGCTGAGGGACAACTTGATTTTGGGCCTCAAATTGAATGATGACAGAGCACACTTCACCTGTTGAAAGGAGAAATATGACAAGTCATTGGTCAAACTGTCTCTCGTCTCGTGGTCTCCCCACCACTGAATTGATTGGAATGAACAGATTTGGAGTGGAAGGGACAGGCACGTCGCCGCTTCGTGTAATTGCCAGATGACGAATGTCGTGGTGTGTGTCAGAACTATGAGAATGAGAACGACAGACTGACGAAAAAAGCAAAACTCCTGAAAAACTCTTGACAAGGCCTGGGTGCAATATGCACAAAAAACTCGCATTCATCAGGAGAAAATCGTGTCTTGAATACAGATTATCTAAGCCTTAACACGTTTTGCAGTGTAACAAGAACGGAGTTTTTCACAACCTCATTCGCACCTGGTTTTGCCCATCAACAACGAGGCAAATCAAGAAAATATCGTTGGGCCAGGTGCAAAAATTGCCGAAATTCTCTGGTGTAAGTTGTAGTTGTGCTTTTGCTCTACCCCTCACATCAACGACATTCTAAGGAAGGGGCTGATGTCAACACACGTCACTTGTGAAGTTTTTGCAAAGGCATTTCTTCTTACTTTTTTCATTTTTCTTTTGTAAGTTGGTTGGTGGTTGGTGAGATGTGTGTTTTTTTTTGTGAGGTGGAGCACTCACTGTGATTTTCTTTCAAAAACGTCAGTGTTAGTGAGTGAGACCTCCGCTGTGTGTGACAACTATGGCCTCCGGGGTGGATTCAGGAATCAAGGGCCTTCGTGCTCGCCTTTCAGACTTGAAGTTGTTCTTCGCTTCAGCTTGAATCATTCGTCAAGTTTTGGATTGGCTGCGTGGAAAAACCAATGGTTTTGTTCTGTTTCAATGTCTAGTCAGCTGTTCAGCAGCTTTCTCCAACCTCAGAGTTCGTGTTCACTCTCCATCAGTCTTGGCATAAAATTCTCAATTTGACCCCTACATGTACCTGAATGTTTTGCGCAAGTTCCGAAATCTCAGACTACAAAGGATGCACAAGAGCTGTTGCCTTTAGTTATTCAGGGGGACGAGTGCAAACTTATTTTTTTGTTCTGGCAAACCGCTGCGATACCCTTGATCGACATACGAGGTCCTATCATTTAATTCGTAGAATCTTCATGATCTGCGATCACCGATTTGACCATGATCTGTACAGCCATTTAACTTGTTTCTTACGCAATAATCACAACAATCGTCGCGGCCGCAGAACATGAAGATTCCACTGAATTAAATGATAGGACCTCGTACATATTTCAATGTGAAATGACACCGCGATGCGTGAACAATTGTTCAGGGGTCAGTTTTTGCGTAAGGAATAACTGCAACAGCAGCAGTTGTTGGAGGCGAATACCTGCAAGGGAACCCGATGGCGGTTACAAAATCGGAGCATGTGGCACCACAAGCTTTTGCCGACTTCACTGTGACTTCCTTCTATTGCGTCCTGTCGCTCAGGAAACAGCGGCCGCGTCCTTCAGAAGTTGGGACCGACTAATTGGACGTATTGCGGACATCTCAAAGCAAACGAAACGGAAGTTACTTACCTGTCAGAATCAGCCCACGCCTTGAATGTGACCCTCAAATTCCAAACTTCTGAAGCAAGTTAGTCTGCTTAATGGCTCCGTGATTCTAAACTGCTTGAAAGGTAAATTTTAACCACACCCACGTCTGGCTTTTTGTGTGCTCAGGAAGCGAAAATGCGCAGACGTGTTGCCGCGTGTGAAGGAGTTTGCATCGCTACGTTGTTTGATTTCGTGCTGCAGTATGTTTGAATTTTTTTGTTCTCTGAAACAGAATCCGTGACGGTCTTGTCACTTTTTTTCTTTGGAGGGCACGTTTTTTTTGTGTTGGTGCTGCAATTTTCCCTCATTGATTTTCAAAGCGGATCGAGGGGGCGCGTCTTTGAGGTCACATTTTTCAAGAAGATTTAGTCCTCCTCCCCGCCCCAAAGGGGAATCCCGACTCAAGGCAGATTGCTCTTCCCTGCCAGAATCTATGATTTGATGGCCAACAAAATGCCAAAATTTGAGACTTTGCTGTTTTGCAGCCCTGTTATGCTTCAAGGATCACGGTTCACCGTTCAAAGCTCTTTTTGTGAGATGGGTACACTTTAGCAGGAAAATATTTTTTTTATTGTCCAAGATGGCTCCCAAAAGTAGAAATTTGGAAAGGTCTGAAAACAGGGCACGCAATGGAGCAGTGAACCAAGTAACTTTCCAAAAAAATACCAACAAACAGAGACCACGCCCAATTTGGTCAGCTGTAGATTTAGACCAAGGCTTTTCACCTGATCAAAGAAGGTATACTCAGACTCACCTACATCAAAGACCGGGGGGCTACAGGCTGCAACACTTCTGCACTTGCAGACCTGTGTGCAGTCTCAGTTGCGTGCGATATCCAATGTTTTCGCATGCACCGTCACTCTCGAGTGATGTCTGTTCAGAGCCCTGAGCGAGCTCATTTTGTTTTCTGGTGCATAAATTTCACACCAAGTGAACTTGGCTTGCACAACTTGAGAAGTCAATGAATGCTTGGGAAACACCAGGACCTGAATCAAAGAAAGCACAAGAAAAGGTGAAGCAAATGATACTTGTGACATTCTTCATGGAAGTGTGAAAATGTGTGTATGTGTGTATGTGTGTATGTGTGTGTGTGTGTGTGTGTGTGTGTGTGTCTGATCATCAAGCTGCATTATTCAGGTGGACCAAAGTACAGCCAAAGTTTGTTGAAACGCAGAAGGCTTTCAAATAACGTTTGTTTTCCAGGATCCATTGTCGTTTGACAAATTGAAGTCCCATGATCCAAAAAGCTCTACTGAAATGTGGAAAGCGGCGCAACGAAGCTTTCCATCCATGAATTTTTAACGGCTTGGTTCCTATTAACCCCACTCTATGTTGAATGTGTGCTCACAATTTGCTGCAAAATGCCCTGTCCCCAAAGAAGCATCGCTCGAATGGCCAAATGACATGCTCATCTGAATGTATTATCCTGAATATGCATGCTTCAACATCATCCTGCTCAGGCAGGTTGTCGAGCTTCCACTGCTCCTGAAGAATATTCAAGATGAACTCGGGCATTGCCGGAAGGATGGCGCCAAAAAACGTGCAAAAGGCACCCCCTTCGTGAACCTGTTGGAGTTTGGAGTTCCGACGAATGGAATCCTTGCTGCGAAATATTGGGTGAGCTTTTGTCTTGCACCTGAATTTCTCTCAGGACACCTGTGCAACGCAATTGGTCGACTGAGTCCTTTGTAAAACGGGCCCCATTTTCCTCAGGGGGTCAAGCAAGACAAGACAAACGGAACACAAACAAAAACCAAACAAACAACTCCGGATAATGCGCGATGAGCACCAGCCAAGGAAAGGCAACTTCCAAAACTCTTTTGGTCCAGCAAGTCCATTACAACACTGTCATACTGACAACAAAATTGTCTCGAATTTCTTTTTTCAAAAATGAGTCAGCCCACTGACAACGGTAGTTTGTCACTTTTTGCCCCCAAAAGCAAAAATCAAATGATACAGCTCTGCATTGCCTCATCTGATTTCTTCTTCCAAAAAGTATTGTCTCCATGTGTACCTCATCATTTTCATCAATAACAAGCCACATTCAGAACAAATGCAAAAATGTCGTGTGACAAAACCATTTCTTCCAACAAAATGTCAAAATAGGAATTTAGCCCCCCGCCTTACCCCAAATAACAATACAAAAATTATCTCATTACCATGGGCATTCATTGCAACTACTTCCCTTTAATACCTGCACAATTTCTTTCTTCTACACTTTATTTTTTGTGCCAGAAAACCAGCAAAAGATTTTGTCACACGAATGAAACACCCACATTGGCAGAAAACCCCTCTGACAAGATAAAAATCAAATACACCGTTGACCTTGTCTTCCTCGCTTTCAAAGACAAATTAGAAATCCTGATCAACATGTTCCGGTTGCTCATCACTTGCCAGCAAAACCTACACGTGGACCGTTCAAAGCACCTGAAAACAAAAACGAATCCAGGCTGTGGGGAGGATGTGTGTGAAGTGTGGCTGCAGTCGTGGTTGAGAGGCGTTCTGACACAAATCAACTTCAAACAAATCAAAGAAAGAATGCAGACCGACAAGATCCGACAAGGCCAACACGGAGCACAACAATCTCACCGGCAGTGGAGTTGTTCAGGGATGGACGCGCGCTCACATTTTCTCGTGCCCACGAGCCGCATGTCATCATCCCATTGTGTATTCTGACAGCACGCATTCCATATCCGGCCAATTACTTCTTTCGATCAGAGTTGACACTGTGAGCGCGTTGGCTCGCCGCACAGCACAGGGAACACGTCCACTTTTTTTCGAAAAGAGAAGTTCTGAAAATTTTGCACAAAACAAAATTCCTGAGAATGTCAGATCGTTGTTGCCAAGTGCGAGTTATTCTTTGCTACCATTTGGGGTCGTGGGGCCAGAACCAGTTTTCATGGAATGTGATGAAGGACCCAGCTTTGTGGAAAGCTTTTTTGTGTGCCCTCGGTGTTCATGCGGACCGCAAATACTGGCATAATCTAATGTCCACCCATCTATCCATGCGCTGTGCGCCTCCATAACAGATACAAACTCTTGAGGGACGCACAAAACCTACCAGTTTGACTCCATTGCTCAGCTACTTGGCCAGCCTCGCAGTGACACCTGAACCTACAAATCCTGCTGAACACCACGCCGAGCTCGACAACTGTAAAAACTCAGTGGATTCTCCCGAACACACTGGACAGCTCCTGAACCCAGCCAGCCAGCCAACCAGCTCCACCGAGTGTCCAACAAAACAGGCAGCCACCTGTCACATTTCAAGGATCACCAATGCAACATCGTGGCGTTGGTTTGCTGGCCATAGAGCATTCACAAACTTGCTGACCAACATCCACCGTCCATGCCTTGGGAGACTTCTGGTCCCTCGCCCCTCGCCCCTTGGCGTTATTCATCCACATTTACGACCCCCCTTCAAACACACTCCTCATCTGTTTGTGTGGTTGTGTGAGGGATGATCGTGTACCCTTCAAGAAGTTGTCACACACGCACAACCCTCATCTAGAATGCAGTGGAATGTGGACGCTGTGCATCGCGGAGGAATCATGCGCTCACAACACACTGCTCCAGCGCAGTGGGGTGGGACCACAGTGTCTTGACTCCTTGACAATCACAAATGTGACAGGATTTTATTGAAGACAGCTTTATGAGATTGGGCTTCGTCTCCCAGCATGCTGAGTGTGGCTTATTGTGTTTACCTTCGTAAAGCCTGTCAATTCGGTCAATTTCTTTGAGAAGGTGGGTTATTCCTCTTTTCCAGCATCATTCTGTTTGGACAGAAAATTGAAGATGATTACTGCTGGAAGAAGTGCGACCACTTTCTGTGCGAAATATCTGCGTGAGTGGGAGTGTGATTCGACGGTGTCTGTTGTTACGTCCCAACCGTGCTGGAACTTCTGAAACACATTCGTGTATTCTGCCGGTGGCTTGCGTCAATCAGGCTTGCCTCACTTGTGTCCTTTTGTTCAACAACCCTTGTGTTTACACTGTGCAAGAATGGGCTCTCGATTTACGGCCGAGCTCTGTGATCAAAGGAGAGCCGTCCTCAGGTGATGCCTGTTGCGTCTCCAACAACAGCGAAACAGTTCTGTGACAGTCAAAAACCTGCCATTACACCCCTGCCCAAGAAAGTTACACCCAGCCCCCGGCTCAGAGTGCAGAGGAATTAAGTAACTTCGAGAACTGGCCAAAATTTATAATTTTCATGTCAGAATTCTGAATGCATTCGGATCCCCTGCTTCCCTGGATGAACAACTGGTCTCCCACTCTCTGAAAGAAAAAAACACACCAAAATTTGGCCAAACAGTCACGTTAAAATTTGAAGTGCCAGAGAATCTCTGTGCCTCAGCAACCCAATCTTGGAAACAACAGTCGCCAATGGTATTCGAGCAAAACTTCTTTGACAAGAACGTGATTTTCGTTCAGGAACAAGGGGACGTTCTGGGCGCAAACACACGCGACAGACACGTTTTTGAAAATAATCGGACACGAATTTTCAACAAGTCATTTGCAGTTTTCTTCTGTCTTCACTTCGTTTTCAATTATGTGAAACTAATTTTCCAGAATCCCAGGAAAATTGGAAAAAGATGTGTCACAGAAAAGTATCATTGTTCTCTGTCTTGCCAAAAGATACAGAAAACGGAATTCACTTTCAACACAAACAAGCAGGAAGTCAATTGTGAAGCGTAAACAATTGACTAAACATTTGGTTCATGCAAGCAGATCACGGTGACTGGAAAAAGACAACAATCTGACAACAAATTTCAAAGCATCCCTGTTGTATCAGGTTTGAACATTCCAACAACCACGCCAACTTTCTGTGATAGGTGTCATAGCTTCACCTAAGTTTGGGGGACGTCTGAAGGCAGATACATTATTTTTCTTGGACGAAGTTCTGTGCTGAAACATCAATTTTGAAAAATAGTAACAAAGCACAGTTCGTAAAACAACAGAAATCATTTAATCAGACAGACAAAAAGAGAAATGGTCAACATCACCTGTTTTTCGTTTGTTTGGATCTGTCACAAGATTGGACTGAACATAGGATCTTTCATCTGCCTGAGTGTTTTGGGCTTGTGAATGGTCAGGAGAAGAGGGAAAAAATTGAACTGGGCGAAACAAACAAAACAAATTGTTCGCAATTCGCCTTGATTTTCACCTGGCTGTGACTGAGGTCGCCCCCCTCAAACCACACCCAAACCTCACCAGAGGGATGGTCATATTTGGCAACGAAAGCGGAGGCAACCGAAAGATATCGGTCTGTATCACGCAGAGCCAAACACTTCCCAACAGTCTGGCAGTGAGTGGTTTGGTGCAGACCTCACTGGAACCTGTCATGGCATCTGTGTTGAGGCCAGGCAAAGGGTCTCTCTCAGAAAACAAGCTCTGTCAGTTCGATTCTTTGCAAGCGTGCCAAACCAATACATTTGTCACTGAAAGCTCCTCCTTCATGAATGAAAATTCCCATCAACACCCCCAACACCCACTGTGATGAGTTTCAGATCTTTCACATCATTTGAGGAATCTACGCTCGAACAGTACAACCAACTTCATTGGGGGGAGCAAGGCAAGAGCGCCCCTCAGTCTGCCAGGCTGGAGTTGTGATATGAGACAGAGATCATTTGCTGCTTAATTGTTGCATCAAAGCCCTTTTCCACGTGTAAATATCTCCTAGAAGCCGGACCACTCAACAATATCAGGCGCAGGACCCACACGTGAAGACAAAGCAAATCTTCTCTGTTGCAGGCTCCAAAAGGCAAAGGGAAACAATTCAGTGTTTCATCCGGGGAAACAACTCTCAACAAAACACAACATCAAACAAAAGAACAATCCGAGTGGTTCCGTTTGAGCAGGAGAATTGTGTGGTGAACGGTCCAAGGAACGTTGAACGGAAAACCTCACAGAACAACAAATGTGGGAGTTTGGTTGTCAACAGGTGATGGATTGGCCAGATTGAACTCGTATTATCGTCAATATTTCCTGCTGAACAAAGAACAAATTCAGTTCTGGCTTCCAAACTCAGAATTCCCTCCTAGAGATTGATATCTACGAAGCATTTTCACTAAAGAACAGGTTTGAGAAGTGATACAAATTTGAAAACAGTGACGCAAGCGCGAAAGCTTCTCATGGAGCAAACAGAATCTGGGGGATACACGTGCCAGGACTTGTCCTGTCTCCACATAAACTGATTTTTTCATCAAAATATGACTCAAAGCAGCTGCGATGAAGTGATTTGACGGGAGTCTGGCTCGCATCGTACCAAACGCAACTTCAGTTGGTTCAGGATGTATTGCACCAAAGGCTGTGTCCCCGAACAAGGAGCACGGCTGCAGCCACCGAACCCCGAGGGCTGATCGACTTCGTCTGGAGGACCAATCTTGGTCACGTTTCACGATGAAAGTGACTTGTGATTAACACACTCGATTTCACTTTTGGAGAATTTATTTTGATCCGAAATACAAACCTTGCACAAACACTCGTCAAGATTGGAACAAAAACCGAGATATTTCCTTTCCTTGTCGGAATGAGCTATTTTCTGGGACCCAACTCAGAAGGTTAGTGAACCCATGCCCAGGAGTCAGAATCACAACGAACCAACTGCGAAGCCTGTCTTCGTTTAGGTTACCAGCGGTCAAGTCACCATTCAATTAGGTTGTCTGCCTCAGGTGAACTTTGTGCGAGTTCTTTTGCAGGTGCTTTTTGTGCATTTCTCTGATGGCCAGTGGCCAAAGTTTTTACTCTGTCAAAAAGTCATCAGATGTGCAGAGACAAACGTCAACTACAGACAACCAATGAGAGTTTCCTCCCTCGGTTGTGAAATTCGAGTACGAAAGATAGACCAGGCTGTTTCCACTTTTGGCCTTGTCAGTTCACTTCTGGTCTCCGTGTCTGACATTTGTTGTGTGACATACAGAGCTTTTTGCTGGTTCAGCTGCTGTGTGGTTCTGTTTTCTTTCTGTGGCTAGACGGAGACCGCAAATTCAAAGGATGATGCAAATCGTTTTATGCACCTGGTTATGCCGTTTAGTAGCAAAGGTTTGCCTGCCATGTTTGACCGACTGGATTTTCTTTCTTTTGAGCAGCTCGGACAAGAACCGAGCCTTGTTCATTCGCGCGCACAACGTGTTGATTTCTCACGGTTGGAAGAGCTCCGCATCGCCACCACAGCGTCTTCCAGACGTTAGGCAGACGCATTGTCCCCAACGGAATCATAAAGGATAATCGAACTGTGGCCCGATACGTCCCATGTGTGGCAGATTGAAGCTGAAGAAGGGAGAATTAGCTGTCACATTGATCACGGAAATCTGTGTCCAGCAGTTTTCATTCTCAGGGAGGCAGCTCAGTGGCACTTTTCGAACATCGGTCTGGGACCCCACTTTTCCAGAGGGTGAGGGGCTCAAGACGACCCCAAGTTCCACTCTTGCGGTCTATGGCAATCTTTGCAGATTGCACAAAACTCATTTTTGTGGGGATGAAAGCAGAATTCGGATGATATATCGCAATCACCAAATTTGCAATTGGAGAAAATTCGTCTCATCCCACAGGTTGGGTCATATTGCTGCTTGTTTTGAATCCTCTTTGCGGCAAGGCCAAGTTTGTAATTTTCTTCGATCCCTGACTGTAGTTTGTGCATCCGGCAGCTCTACGCAACTACATTAGTAGCTGTTCACGAGTTCTTCTCTTTCGGATATCATGGGAAGAAAGCCTTTTATCAGAAGGAAATAAGCGAGAGACAAAATTGAGATGACATTTGGGGAACAGGAGGCGATTTCCTTCCTGTTAATATGTCACTAAAAGGGGCTGCACTTGTTGCAGAAGGTTTGACTTGAACCCCGTTTGGTCTTCACCTGTGCCACCCTTGGCACAGAACTGGTTTTCTCCTAAGTGGTTCGTGGACGAGTTTCTTCTTGGCTCTAAGTGCTCTTCCTTTGTACTAGCCGAAGCTCAGCCCTGTGGTTTTACTGTAGCCCATTCCGAGATGCTCAGACCCTGAATTTGTGCTTGTTGTAACTAATTTCCGCAGTCGTAACTGATACACCATGCCAATTCTCTCGCCCAAAGACCCTGACATTTGAGGTTTTGATGCGATCTTGCTCCCAGACAGTGTCCACTACATAACGATCTGTCCTCGAAAAAAAGGCTTCACTCGTGCAGTTTCCAGACGTCGCAAAAGCATGACCTTCGGTGGATCCACGCAGGAATTCCCGTTGGCGTCCCAGGTCGCTTCTTACGTGGTTTCTTTGTTCCCGAGCTGAGTTTGCTGGCAAGAGCTCCTGCATGTCATGACTTGGTTCGCCCTCCCAAGATCCGATTGAGAAGAGCATTGAAACTTTGTAAATGAAGTGTATTCAGGTTGTAAGAAGCTTGGTGCGATGAAGTGTTCTGCCGCCTCGGTTTACGTTTTTATTAGAAACTGGAAGCCTGAGCAAATGAAGAATTCAATATGGTTTGTTGCCCAGAAACGCCGAGATTGAACAGGTGAAAAAAGAAAACCGACACAACAAAGTTGGTTCTCTTGAAAATATTGGACTGTTTTTCGTCCTCGCCCACTCAGGAGCATTTTTCATTGGAGGCTTCAGCCTGGCTCATGCAGGAAAAGAAGTCCTGAAGTAAGTTGTGTCTCAAAACACTTCAAGCGCATCAAAAACTCAAACTGGTTTTCTCCCCAGCTTCAAGTGTTCTTTTGCACGAAACAACACGTTTTTGCAGTTCCGGCACACCGAGTTCATTTGCTGTGTCTGGTCTTGTTCTGTCTCACTTTTCCTGTACGATAGATTGTCAGAATAATCCACGGTTGCCTTCTTCGTCGAGTTTTTGTCGATGACAACAAGCGACATCTGAACTTCCGCCAGGAGCGACAAAGTACTTCTCGGAGACTCCAAAAACACTTCTTGTCACCCAATCTTTGTGCCGCTGGCACAAAGTGTGGTTTTTTTGTACCTAAGCATAAGACGCACCCAGCAAACGCATCTGCGGTCAGTGTCTTGAATTCGTTTCGCTGGTCACCCTCACATGAGAAGAAAAAGAATAATTTTGACTTCAAACACTGACATGCTGAGACACGAGCTGCATGTGCACTGACCTGCATGATACACTGACCCAATATACTGATATCACTGTCCCAGGGTTTTGTCACAGTCGTGGTCTGGCAGTTGGTATCTCGTTGGTGTCCTGTAGTGCGTCAGTGTCTCGTGGTAAGCAGTTGAAAACAAAAATACACTTTGACCAGCAGTTGTCTCAGGGCAGTGTCTCACAGCAGGGAGTCAATATTTTGTGGTCCGAGGCCAGTTCCAGTCGATGACTCGTGGTTCCAATGCCACAGAGACACATTTCTGTTTGAATGTTGAGCTTGTTTTACTGATTTTCGCTGCTGGAAACACACGAGAACAGAAGAGTTTGGGGTCAAAGCAACAATGTGTGAGTGTGCCGGCAGGTCTTCAGTCTGCTGTTTGATACGAACATCATATGAGTTCAAGCGTATTCGTTTCAAAGGAGCTTGCCCAAAGTCATGTACATCCAGACGTAAAGATGGGAGAACCTCGACGACCTGTGTTTGTGTGCCATTAGGTGCTGTAACAAACAGCTGGTTTCATATGTTGTGACCAAAATTTTCCCCACCCCTGCCAAGGTCACACCAAGATCGGTCCCTCCTCATCAGTTCGGATCCTTCAGATGAAGCCTTGAAGAAGAACGAGGCTCCAAACAAAAAGTCACAGCGAGCAAAATACGTTTCACTTCACGAAATGTGTGTTTGATTTTGACTTCGCGACAAAATTGAGTCCTTTCCTGCAGAACAACATTGGGACTCTTTGCTTTAAGTTGCATCAAAAGTAAGCTCAGATTTCCCAGAGTGCCTTGCAACGTGGATTGTCAATTTTCTGTGCACCACTCGCACTCGGGAATAGACGCATGCCAACAAATTCCCACTGAATGAGGCAAACTCCGACCCAAGAAAGGGCACACCCGTACTTTTTGTGTGCTGACTTTTGCGGCGGATGGGTGCGTCTGAGGTAGAGGAATGCTCCAGTGGCCGACCACCTAGATCGATCTGTGTCGACAGGCCTGTCGACACAATGTTCAACCCTGAATTTCTCAGCCCCTGTCTCTCTCTCAGAGAGAAGCTGCTTATACCAAAAAGAGGCCAGAAGGCTCTCTTCTGGTTTGAGCAGCTTCTCTCTGAGAGAGATAGGGGCTGAGAAATTGAGAGTGGTTGGCTACTGGAGCAAATTTGGGATTTGCTCCAGTAGCCGACCACCTTCAGATTTTTTCCCATTGGGTATACGTTGGGAGCTGGTCGGCTACTGGAACTGGTCGGGCACGGGATCAATGCTCCACGGGTGGACACGGTGCATTGCTTTGCCAAAGGAAAACGAAAATCTGTGAGTGGCAAAATCTCCGGCAGCACGCGACGGCCGTTCTGGGCAATTTTCACTGCATGGTGCGGGGAAAGGTCGTCCGACTTCTTTTGGAAGGAATTTTTGCACAAATTTTCTTTTTAAATAGGAGACGGGTTGACAGACTGCTTTGGCCACCACAAAATATTTGGATGATCCCCTACCGTGTGAGATCCAGACCACCCAACCCTTCAGCAATTGATTGAGCCACATCTTTTGTGCACCCGATCCCAGATCAACTGGCGAGAAACCCCGCACTGCAAGGATTTCTGAGTCAAGCATGTTTCAAACAACTTCAAAATGTCTTTGCAGGGGGAGGAGGGCAACAATTTCTGAAGTCGACCGTAACAAAACTCGAGTCTTGTCAGCACCTTTGCTTCGCAGGTTCAACACTTTTTTTCTGGAAATCCTGATACACATACATTCTCGCTTGTACTTTTCTGACGCTTTTCCCCTTTTGAACGTGTTGTCCATGCAGACACGCGAAACAGCAGCTGTGTCACACACTCTGCTGAGCTGCAAACACAGAGGGTGTGACCCTATCAGTGTATCGGATACGAGTGCAAAACTCCTCACAATGAAACTACAATCAGAAACACTTATTTGAAGAGGGCCGCAGCTGGAGATTCCCCGGCGCTGACAAAGTGAACCTGTCTTTTCATATTACCTGAGCACTTGCTGCTGAGGTGGAGGTTGGGCATTTTCCGCCTCTGCGTTTATCCCCTCGACATCTGAGAACAAATCTTCCCTCCCCATTTCTATCTGCCGAACCAGTCTGAGGGAAACGTCTGACGGACGCCACATGTTCCCATGTTGTGAAATGCCGCATCCATTTGACTTCGGAGAGAACGGTCCACGACTCCGCTCTGGTGACACAAAGAGCACCGTGGCTTGGCTCGTCCTCAACCCGACAAGGCAACACGAACTGAGCAGCGGCGAAAGCTGGAATGGTAACAGCTGCACCAATTTATTTTTCTCTAAACATGACAACGAAATTTACAACGGATTGGTAAAACCACACAATTGCAATTTTGTACAAATTACACATATTAACAGCTGTACCAATGTACACTACTCAAACACGCACTTTGTGACATGAAGATATTTTCTTTCTGTACATGTTGTTGCTACTTGTATGACATGCCAATGTTCACACTGTTGAACGCAGGCGGGCGATCATGCAGTCAACACGCAAAGTAAACCTGTGACACCACTTGCTCGAAAGCCAGAACCGTTCTTCACTTTTCTCGGATTTCCTGCAAGGAAGGAGATGGATCGCCGCGCCTGCACTGCGCACTCGCTGTCCGGGCCTCACCACGTGCGCAGAAATGTCAGCGAATGGACCAGCGCCTTTCAGTTTTCTCACAACAGTTTGCTGCCCAACAGTGCACGGTTGGAGAACACTCCTCCACCAGAGAAACTTGATGGGAGTCTGCGCCGCAAATAATAAAGAAATATTGTCATTCGTAATGGCGTGAACACGGGGAACCAAGTGCGATATTACACCGTAAATTGTTGCTCATTCCAATAGAATATTTCAGATGACATCTTTACAGTGCACGGAGGTTCACCCTCCGCCAAATCATGGAAATTTGAATCGTAAATCCTGTCTCACTTGGCTCAATGCTTCTTGTTGCAGGTCTGGCATGACATTTGGAATTCAGTTAGATGATTGGACTCCCGACACAGACTGCTCAGATAGTATCAGAGCTGGAATGATTCCAAAAAACATTCAAACCATTGTACTGTGCGTTGAAAGTACTTTCATGTACCGTGCAACCCGAGTTCCCTACAGTTCCGTCGGTTTCCCATCTCCAATGTCATTCTTGATGTCATCGTGGTTGGCGAGAATAAGTTGAGTTTCGTCGTGCGCAGGGTTATTGTCACAGTCCAGTTCTATTTCATTGTTCTGGGTAGATATTTTGGTGGTGGTGAATTCAATTTCCTCTTCGGGCATCTGGTTGACCGTTGTTCTAATGCGATTAGGCGCAACAGCGTTCGCGGTCAGCGTTAGAGTGGTCGTGTTGGTGTTTGCGGTCACCACGGACTTCTTGCCTGGGAACAAGCTGTGTTCGTTCGCTAATTCTCCATTTACCTCAGCTTTCGTGGCACATTTGAAAGCTTTGATGAAGCTCTTTCTGAAGTTCTCCGACAGAAAGGCGTACAGCAACGGATTGAGCGTCGAGTTAGCGTAACTTAAGACTGTGAAGGCTTGAAATATGTACATGGACCACCGGGGCCAGTCAGATGTCGCAAACGTCAAGGCGACCTGGTAGACCCAGTACGGGGCCCAGCACACCACGTACGCAGTGATGACAACCAGAACCATAATTGTCACTTTCCTGTGAGACCTCTTTTTCTCCTTCGACTTGGCCTTGGGTCCGACGGTTTTGAGTCTGAGGATGACGAGGACGTAGAAGACGATGATGAGCGCGACGGGGATGGCGAAGCCGAGGATGAACGCGTACCAGATGAAGGCCTGGTCGGCCGTGATGGGCTGCCCCTCGGGCCAGCGGATCGTGCACGACGTGCCGCAAGGACTCTCCACCGTCGTCGCGTACAGGACAATGGGCAGCATCACCATGAGCGACAGGCACCAAGCGCAGATGCAGACCACGAGGGCGACCATGGGATTGCGGTAGCTCATGGAACGCACCGGGTGACAAACGGCCAAATAGCGATCTCCGCTCATGACTGTCAGCGAGAAGATACTCGTGAACCAGTTGATTGACGTGAGTATGAAGAAGAGTTTGCACATGTAGAAGCCGAACACCCACGTTTGTGCGATTGTTGTAACTATGAGGAAAGGAAGGCCCACCTGCACAAGAAAACAGAAGAAAATCGTACACATCGGGATCATTAGTGATGCATATAATTGAAAAATACTGCTCCCTGCAGCTCTCCAAAAGAAAATCTCTTCACACGCCCAGGAACATAATAAAAATCAAATTACGCCTTCTCCACAGAGGTACAATTCCTTTCATGTTGCAGGTATTTCTTTTCGCTGTGATGTTCTTTTTTCGTGCTGCTCTTTCATCGGATTTGTTTTCTTTGCTTACAGACTGACTAATGCTCTCCACACAGAACACAAACAACAACAGTCTGCCACAAAAAGTATTGTGCAGAGTGAGAATACTTCGTCATACATCAAAGAAGAAACTCTCGACAAATCGCAGTGAAGAAATTTTGCAGCTTTTTGGAATGGGTGGTGGCAGGATGGAGACGCCCCCCCCCCCTGCCGCCTCTGAGATCAGACTGAAGACGAAGTACATCTGCGAGGATCTGCTTTGGAAGTGGACTTGTCTTTCAGAGATCTTCATTTGCACAGGAAAGCGGATCCTAATTGAATAAGTGCTCGCTTAGAAACAGGACATTCTCATACGTTCGTCCTATCAGCGCCCATCTGCATGGCTAAAATGTTGTGGAAGGAAAAAGGTCAGCCTCGTGTCAACGAGAGCAAAGGGGAAGGAAACAGGAATCGGCCGACAAATGTGCGGGCGAAATCGAGGGGAAAGAGCGGAAATGGCAGACGGAGACAAATAGCGGTGGGAGCTGAACAAAACAGATCTACGTACTTACCAAAAAACAAAGGTCGGCGACAGCCAAATTCAATATGTACATGTTCGTCACTGTCTTCATCTTGGTGAAGCGAAGCACCACGAAGATGACCAATCCGTTGCCCACAAGTCCGGCCACACAAATTAGCGTGTACAAAGACACGAAAACTATCGCAGCCGGAGGTAGACTGCGCACTCCACAAGTCATCATTGTCTCGTTTCCCGGAGGCGACTCCAATGTTGTCATCAATTCATCCATCCTTGTGTTTGTCTGAGGAGTAACTCACCAAAAATTACAGTTTTCACTTGTCTTTGAAATCCTGACACCGCTGTGACGAATCTTTAACGCGTGTATCTGAGGAAATCACGCTGGGTTCCTCGTATTACTGCCGCTAATGGCACAGGCAGCAACAAAAGCTGTTAATGATGGAAAGCGCAATATCTATCTCATGAGCGATGCACACACTGTTCTTGTGTTCCTCACACAGTCTGAAACAAGTCATCTGTAGATGTTGGTTTCCGATGATACTGTCCCGTCAAGTCTCTTGGTTGCTGAAGATCAAAACAGGAGAAAGCGCAGAGAAGACTCTTCATGAATTACCCATGTAGATGCTCGTTGGGAGGTTCTATTAAATATCAGCGACGGGGAAATGTTTGGCATCATCAACTGCAACGGAAGCATCTGGATTTCCTCTCCCGATCCGAGAACGAGCAGCGCACAGTCCTTCTTTCTCGGCAGCCTCATTAAAGCCACAATATATCGGCGTCGCTTTGGTTTTCAATGTTTGATGATGCTCGTTGCGATATATCAGTGCTCGGTTTCTCCGATGAAGAAGATTTGTTCATTTTTTTCGCTGACGGTCAAAAGCTGCCGCTCCAAACTGATGGCAACGTGTTCACTTTTCTTCTCTTTGTTCCTGCGCGGAGTTTTTGCGATGAGTTGGTTGGAAACACTTCTGGTCTCCAGCGACCATCATTACACAAATCCCTTATTCAGCGCATGAACAGCTGCAACCAAATCAACTCTGAAACAAAGCAAAACGAAAGACTTTCAATGAAACTTCAACAGGGAAAAGGTATTTGTTTTGCCAGATCGTTTACTCTCTGTGTTTCTCTGCAGACTCTTCTTCGACAGAACTACTTGTTGAAGCCACACACTGAATTACAAGCAGGACGGCTCCCAAGGCCGCGCTAGCTTCTCGGAATTTCTTGCGTGCCCCTCCTTTGCACCCAGACAAAATATGGAAATGCAATAACATTGCAGATGAAACGGCATTGAATCACTGATTATGAATTACTCATTGTACTGCTTGAATTTCTCCACGGGACATGCGAAGTCAGAATCTTATTGACCACCTGTAGCTCAGTCTGCCTTCACATAAAAGGAGATTACTTCTGCTCGACACAAGCGGGCAGAATGGCATTGCGTCTTGGACGAACTTTCTTTGAGATACGTGTTGGACCCGGGCAAGAATAAAGGCAAGATGAAAATTGCAATCAGGGGCCACAGGACAAATTCTGATAAAAACAAGAAAAGATTAAGCCGTGTAACATCTTTGCGAATGACATTCAACATGCAGTTCATAACTTGAGTGTGTCCTTTGCCAAGGACGACCAGATGATTTTATACGATTGAATCCTGCCGTTGTCCACATAATTTCAATGGACAGTGAGTGTCCATGGATACCCTGTGTCCTTGGGAGTAGCAAGAGACAGTCCATAAAGTTCTTCTCTTGTCACTGAATTGTCAATCTCAACTGTCCTCAGGAGGTGACTGTCCCGAGGACATAATTTCGGCTTCGTTTGGAAGTAGTTTTGTCAGTGCGAGAATTCCTGAAAATTTGGCTTCCCTCTCTTTTGTGTGTTCTTTCAGACTTGGGTTTGCTTCGTTGCCATGTAAACCCATTCAACAATTTAAACTGACTCATCACAGTCAAAATCACTCTCAAGTTTTTGCAAATTAAAATTGAAAATCGTGATATGTGAGTTTGTTTTAATCTCTTTTTCACTTTATCTCAGGGATGAAAAGCACAAACGATCTCGTGGTGTGCTGGACCGAAATCTACTGAGGACAGGCACAGCCAAGAAGACGCTTTCAGTTTCAGTCTCGAAGGATATTTAGTGTCTTCGAGACAATCTAGCGTCTATCTTTTGGACAAATTGGTGGCGTCGAGTGGCGTCCACACAAGGTTCGACACTGCCCCTTCAGCTCAAGGCCAAAGCGCGACTCTGAAAAGTAACGGGAGTCTTTTACCTTCAACCGTCGGCGCTGCAACATCCCAGCAGCACATCCTTTCCATAAACACATCTACCGGTAATCAAGTTGGCTCTGGAAAAAGTCGAGTCATTTCCGTGCATATCTGTCAGGTAAAAACACAATCCACCAATGTTCGTAAGAGCACGTTCACATTCCAAAACAAGTCCCCGAAGAAACAGTTTCGTCTGTCGGAATGACTATGATTTCAAACAGCTTTGAACGGTTACTTTCAGCAGTTCTCACTTTGGCGATCTGCACACAAGCGTGTTCGTCTCGGTGATTTGTTCTCTGCTCTGCTACTCCGCGAGCACACCCAAGTTTCTGTCGGCACAGAAGACGCGGGAACAGCGAGAGAGTGCAGCTTTAACCAAGGGACAGAAGCTCCCCGTCAGCCGGGCCCGGCAGCTGCAGCCGTAAAGAAAAAGCCCGCGCGCCCTTTGATCCGCATCACTACCGTCTCTCCGAGATCCAAATTGCATCCTGTTGACTCGGGTCACCTGCAAGAAAACGAAGAGAATAGACACGACTGAGCCAGAAGCAGGTGACTGGACCTGCACCACCATGCAGGCAACAGAGTTCGATGTCCACGAGCCACAACACAAGAAAGCTTTTGATACCCAGTTCCGCATCCAACTTTTGTGGAAACCAAACCCAAATCAGGACAACAAAGAATCTGATATTTCTGAATTGTCAACGTCTTCTGTTGCTGTCGGTCAAGATTAATGGGACGTACAAAGGAGGTTTGAAATGGACCGACACGAGTGAGCAACAAAGCGCCGCACCTGAAGGGACATACATCATTCTGACATCCGCCGAAAACAAACAAAAATCGCTTTTGAAAGCCAACAGCGATTCGTCTTCTGCTTGTCATCGGTGGAATTGTGACTCAGTGAAAAAAAAGAAAGCTTAGATCCTGAAGACGACATCATTCAACCACTTCCACCTAGTTCTTTTCCTGTCTGCCAACTTCTGCGACTTTCATCAAGCCACACTGGAAGTCTGTCAATGTCCTCAACCGATTCTTCCTCATCCCAGCCACGCAGAATTCTCTTTTTGTCAAAGGAGAGACCAACCAGCAAAAGAGGACTGGAACATGTGGCTCAAGCGACTGTTGACTTGGTGCGCCTTTGGACACAACAGACCCAAGTGGGAACTTCTTCGTGTGGATCAATTCAAATTCTGGCCACATTTCAGGTTCTCAAAGCACTGCAAAATCGGGCAATTTCCATTTGTGACATTTTTCACAAAAAAAAGCAATTTTAGCCAAAAGAAGCGGCCTAATGAAATGGAAAATCAGACTGATAATGATCAGATCTTGCAAGAGCTTGCCTGTCTGGGAACCCCACAATTGCTCTTTCGATGCAAGCCAAGCGCACTTGACTTTCTGCGATATCCCACTTTCTGCGATTGCTCGCGAATGTCCATATTGCAGTTACAAATCAGCGAACACTGACTCGTATTTCGTGCAGCTGCTTTCCTTGCTTCTTGATCAGCTCCACTCCGTGCGAGCTCCAATTTGGGCCGACCCGGACATGCGACTGAAAGAATACGGTCTTTCGTGTGGAAACGTTTGGTCTTTCCAGAAAAGCAACTGCAGCTGACCACCCTGCTTTAAGAGAGGGACATCCGCTGGAAGGAGGTCCTTGGTGGCCAATTTCCAATCGAAGATTAGTGCCAATCAATGGAGGCCTTACCCTCCTCTTTCACTAATTGAAAGCATACACACAGAGAATTCACAGAGATCTGTGTTTAATCGTGGCAGACACCTGTGTAATTTACTCGTTCGGTTGGTACATAAATTTCCTTTATTGCCCAAGTATCTCCGCACTACCGTCCTTTCGAAGCCACACCCGCGCCTGGAGAAAGGATAAATTGGCCAGAAGTTGACCTGTCGGACTCAGCATTTCTCCTTCTGCAGGCAGCAGCTGGGTTTCATCACTCGAATGGTCACTGCGCACCGGTCTTCAGCAAAGGCATCAAATTTGTACCGAAAGCGTTGGGTCATACTGCTTGACAATTGGGTTCCTCTTTTTCTGCGCAAACTTTCATCATTTTTCCAAGTTATTGAGGAACACCAACGTTGCAGGCTTCCAGGGACGTTGATTGTCGTGTGTTACATCCAAACGCCTTTCCAAGTCGAATAACTCTGTTCAATGCTGACCACTCCGAATTTTCCAGCGGATCCTGGAGTTGTATGCCTTCGAAATTTGGATAAAGCCCTTCTCTGTCCCCTGGCTTTCCTATTCGCAAAAGTCTCTCTCTCTCTCTCTCTCTCTCTGCACAGTGTCGTCTCAAATCTTACATCCCTGGGGTTGAAAATCTACTTTGCTGAGTGACACTGGAAAAGCTGTGCGTGCAACTTGCCAAACAAATTTGCTGCATATTGCATCCACTGTTTGAAGTTACTTCGTTGAACAAACATGCGTCAACAAGAAATGGATTGGGATTTTTAGTCGCGTAAGGCGCGACTTACATTGTCAGTATGTGTCTGTCTGTGACATGTGACATGGAGCAACACCCCTTGTGAGTAGTTATGCCAGGTTCAGGGCTGGAACATTGGGCCTGGGAAACAGTATAAGTATCATTTGTGTACTGGCAGCTGAGGAGGCAACATCTCATTTGGGCTCTTGAGAGTAGCCATTTTAGTTTTCTTATATGGGGGCAGCCATTATACCCAGGGGCTACCATTATATTGTACAGCTCTATAGCTTCACTATGGATATTAGATTATATAGATATAGGGCTACCATTTTGTTTTATGGCTCTATGGCTCTGCTACAGATTTCTTCATCTATGGCCTGAGCGACAAGTGACCTGAAAGTCATCTCGTTTCTTGTGTGTTTTGCCGATTCAGCCCACAAGAAAGAAAAAGAACACGGCATGTTGGAGTCGCGACGCCTCCGTTCTGGGATCGCAAAACTCGTCGTAGAATCTGTGAGCTCGCATCCTGGTAGAAATGGGTTCTCAACTTGGAAAAATGGTTCCTGTGACATCACACAATGACTTTTCGAGACCTTTGGTCGAGAAAGGAGTTGTGTGATTTCACAGAAACCATTTTTGTACAGTGTGAGAACCCTGTCAGAACGTTGTAAGCGGAGGTGCCACGAGGGAAGTCCACAAAGTTCGGTTCTTTCCTTCATCATTTCAAGACAGTTAAGCAAAATTGAACAAAAACAAAGTCTGCAAGTACTTCTCATCATGATGTTCATACCTTGATTGAACATCGTTATTGAATGACAACTGCAATAATCAAACTAGACTTTCAAGTGGAAAATCAGCCGCATTCCAGTTGGAT
>JAAUXT010027350.1_pt1 | contig 30512 bp, 18 predicted proteins | sample 7278171 | NCBI WGS metagenome assembly JAAUXT01 (sample SAMN14350112, study PRJNA611818) | marine sediment metagenome | isolation source: surface marine sediment (1.8m) | place: French Polynesia: Moorea | collected 2018-08
ACAAGGCAAATTTAATAGCTGAAAGGACAATTGATACCAATTTAAATGCTTAATTGCTGAGTATTGAGACACTATTTGATTTTGATAAATGATTGAAATGATCTTTGGTGCATTTTCTTTCTGATGGTGTGGGCAAATGGGAGTTAAAACCTGAGGAACATACTCAAAATTAGCAACGAACCGGACTTTGCGGATCTCCCTCGTATGAACGCAGCCATATTGTTTCATGTCGACAGCGAGCGTGCGTGCGTCCGTGCGTGTATCTGTGTGTGCTTTGTGTTTGTGTGCGTGTGTGCTTGTGCTTGTGTGAGAGGAATTTGCGTGTGGGTGTTTGGTGTTCGTGTGTTTGTGCGGGTATGTGCACCAAAGCGTGCGAATGTGTGTGCCTCTGTGTGCGTGTGTGTGTGTGTCCGTGTGTGTGCGCGTGTGCGTGTGTGTGTGATCTTGAAATCTGTGGTGGTGGTGGTGCCTGTGTTGGGGAACGGGTCTCGTTGCGAGTGACAGTGCGCACGCTCATGTTCTATTCATGCTGCAAAGAGACAGACCTGACACCAATGAGCGCGTTTCCCATCACAACGAGCTCCCTGCGGGGGTTTCTCGTTTGCATCCTGTTCTGTTTGCTGACACAAGCCAGTTGAAGAAACAGCCGAGGCTTGGGTTGCGTAATCCAAATATTGATGCCATTTTGTGCTGTGTGCTCCAAAGACTGTTGGACTGAGATCGGTTTGAAACAGCCCCATTTCAAATTAGATTTTTTCCGTGGTGTGTGTGTGTGTGTGTGTGTGTGTGTGTGTGTGTGTGTGTGTGTGTCTGTGTGTGTGTGTGTGTGTCTGTCTGTCTGTCTGTCTGTACAGGGGCGCTTCGGAATCAAGCCTGTGAGTGAGTCGTCACCCATTCTGATGACGAGGAGGAAGAGGCTGTTGCTGCAGACAGGAGACCGAGGAAGAAACAAAAAAGAACACAATTGCAAAGCTCATTGAATATGATGAACTGTTGTGCTAAGCTCTTCTGCGCATCCACTAAATAATGAAAACAGTATTTTCTCTCTGCATCAATCATGAAAACAACAAAATTCTGTTCCTCCTTCGGAAGGACGTGAGAGCGAGAAAGGAACGAGGTGCCACCTGTTCCAACTGAACAAGCAAACCAATGTGAAGGTTCTCGCTCAAGTGATATTCTTCCGCATGGACAAAATTTGGAAGCCACAGAAGAGAAAGAAGAAATAGAGTGATGGAAAAGACCTTTGCTCATGACAGGGCAAAAACAACAGATGACAACAGTTTGACGTGGACCAGTTTTGTGCAAAGCACAACATTCCATGGAGTCAGGTATATCTTTGAAGGAACCAAAGTAAGAAGGTGTGTATCTGTCCCTGACTGAAGTTTCTTCAAGACTGTATTGAGGGCATGAACAGATGGCTAAACCCCCTGGTCTTGTGGTCTGTTTGTTGCAGGTTCCTGTGGTTTGGAGCTGTAGTGTTGTCTCTCTTGTTTTTTGTTGGACAAGTTGGAAGCAGAATTGCTGTGTATTTCCAATACAAGACAAACACTAATGTTCTGGTAAAATACCCCCAAGAGCTGGCTTTTCCAACAGTTACAATTTGTCACAAAAATTCATTCAGGTGAGTGTCACTTGGTTTAAATGCTGATGTTCACACAAACACACAGTCATTTCTATTTTGTTTCATTGTTTCTTTGTTCCAGACTGACTGCTTTGGTGGAATTAGAGCTCTTTGCACCATTGAACGACTTCTTCTCCAGTTCAAACACAAATGGTTTACATCCTATTTTCTTTTGTCAGTTTTTGACAGGACCGGCTTTTGTGTGACCCTTTCTCATGTTCCATTACAGAAACACAGTCAGTTGCTCTTGACAGTCTCAATATGAGCACAAGGCACCTTTTAAGGAAAATGGCACACCAAAAAGAGGATCTGTTCTTCAAGTATACAAAAATGGAAATTTAAGAGTACAAAGATGGTCATTTTCAACAAAAACTTGCTGGAAAAATGTCACATTACAGATGTTTCTGGAGAGGAAAGCCCTCCAACATAACTGAAGACTTTGTGACAAAAATGACTGATAATGGCATTTGTTATGCCTTCAACAGCAAGTCCCCCACACGAAATGTGACAGAACCTGGTATGAGTGAAGTTTCAAGTTTGATGCATACTGAGGTAAAAAGATAACCACCCTTGACAGTGTTTTGTTCTCCAAGACAAAAAAAGCTCAAATTTTAATCCCAGGGTCAAACAACGCACTCAGCCTTCTCCTCAATGTAGAGAAAGAGGAACATACAGTGGAATCATCTCAGATGAATGTTGCTCTCCAAGTAAGAATCAAATTTGTCTCGGACTCCTGATTTTAAGACATATTCTGCAACACCAAGAAGCTATGAGTCGCTGTTATCTCTTTTCAGATTTTTCTTCATGATCACTCAAATATGGTCAGCAGGAATCTTGAGAGCTTCACTGTGACTCCAGGCCAACACGTCCTCATTCGAGTTGCACCCAGGGAGGCCAGTAAACACTGTTTGTCAGACATTGAAAGATAAGGTAAAAAACACTTTGCCCAGGAGTCTGTGGCTTTCTGAATAGGTTCAAGAGATGTGTGAACCCTTTGGAGATTGTGAGCAAAAACGGGCAAAGGTGCATCAGTGTCAAAAGATGTGCCACACCAGGTTGGTTGGCAAGGCATGCGGATGCAATTTGCCATCACTTTCAACAAACCACAATGGAACAGGCAAGCTGTGTACGAGGCAATATCCAACCAAAGTGAGAATTGTCATGTTCACGATCGGCCTGGAAGGTCACGGGTTGTTGATTTGAGTCAGTTGATGTCATTCACCTTCTCAGTGCACACAGGCCAATTGGCTTCTTTGGTGACCATGACAATTCTCACTTTGGTTGGATATTGCCTCGTATTTGATATCTGGGTTTCGTTGCTTGTGTTGAAAGCAGTTTTGATCAATCGTTTGTGCACATTTTGTTGATGGAAGAAAACATGAAATGTTCTCTGCAACTCTCACGTTATGCTTTCAGCAGGGGAATACGATGAGAGCAAGCCAACAGCTACTTTTGTGTGTCTGAGAAAGTTGTCTGGTGAGCAGTTTCTGAAAGAAACTGAACTCTTCCAGACAATGTCAAAACCCTGAGCAAGTGACTTGTGTGGCAGAGTGTCAGTTACAAAGCACAGACAGAGTTGTTTTCGCACTTCAACATCATGGCATCTTTCCAGATGAGGACAATCACAAGAACTACAGTTGCCAATGTAAAGTGCTTTGCCACAGGACCACCTTCAAGCCCAGTCTGTCATATTCAGAACTGGACCCAAACCATATCAGACAGTACCTTCTAAACAATCCAGAAATGGAAAGAACACTTCAGGTGACTGTGCACTTGAGCTTTTTGTTCTGTTGCTGTATCCGGAATTCTTTTTTCAAAATCTTGTCCACAAACTTGTTCGGGCTTCTTCTCTTCCATCCAGATGAAGTTGGTGGAAACTGTGGAAACGTCTTCCAAGATTCGATTCCAGAAAGATGTCAAAGAGCAGAAACTCTGGAATGAATTGACGATGACAACACAGGATTATGTTTCCTCTTTCAACAAGACTTTTGATATTCTTACATGGATCATGAAAACAACGGAGATGGCAAAAATAATTGAGGTGTGTGCTGAATGTGTCTGGGTGCAGTCCGCAAATTGCAGCAAAGAAATGTTATTCATGAGATTTTGTCTTGAATGAAAAAAGAAGTCTGTTTGGAAGACTGATTGTCAAAGCTGTTTTCAAAACAGAATTTTAAATTTTTGTCTTTGTGGCACCACTTTGACCATTGTTTCTTGAAATGTTGTTGTCAGGACTCAAACAGAAAAATTGTAAACATTTCAGAGAGACAACAAGAAAATATTACAACTGAATGACCACCTAGAGAAGTTGATAGATTCATTTCCACAGATAGCAGAACTTATTCATGCTGCTTTTCAATTCCAAGAAGATTTAATGTTTTCAGCAGGATGTGTTTCTGAAACCTGTGAGACAACCAAACTTGTTCAAGTTTGTTTTTCATTTGGAAACTTTTCCAACAACACATTCTCTGAGAGCTTTTCTGGCTCAAGCAACAGCCTGATGTATCAAAAATGTCTTTCTGTACATATCTCTCTCAAGCAAAGGCTTCACAAATTGAAACACAGATTACAACTGTCTGGTATTCAAAAAGCAAAAGTTAGAATGCTGTTGTCCAGTCACATGAAGTTTGCACAGAAATCACCACCAAGTCATGACAAGTATGAAGATTGCATGCACCTCATCAGAGAGGCTTTGAATGTCACAGAAAACTTTGAAAGGGTGTTTTCATTGATGAGTGATGTGGCTGAGGCAGATAATCTAAATCATTCCGTTGAAGCGTTCCACGAGCTGTTGTTGGCGTTGGCTGAGCAACAACATTTCAGAGACTTTGAAAACTGGGGACATCACTGGTCACAAAGTTGTGCTTGTTCCCTGAAGCTCATTAATAACTTGAAGTATGACTTGATTGCAGCGAGAGAAAACTTCAAAAATTGCAAAGATTATTTCCACAAATCTAGAATATCAGCTTCTTACATGCAACGTTTGCTGAAAACACTCGACGCCCAAAAAACCATAATCAGTGAAACTGTTGAGAAAGCAGAAGACTACATGAAGGGTTCAGCAAACACAAGCAGATGGACTTTACAAGTCAAATTTTCTGACTATTGGTTTGGTGTAGCAACCAGATTTGTGAAGGACTACCGTCAAAAGGTGTACAGGAGTGCTTCTGAGTTTTTTGAAGAAGTCGAGACGGGTTTAGATTGTATTGTCCTGTCCTGTGAGCAATTTGTGAACAATTCTATTCTGCCTTCAACCTGGGATGTTGTGAAAGAACTGGAAATTATCAAGGAAATTCAAGGCAACACCAGTTTTGTTTTGCCTAAAGGAAGTGCAGTGGACATTCTGCATCAGCTTTTAGAAGATTATAAGTCTTCTAGTGAGAAGAAAATGTCTGTGTTTGAATGGTTTTCATGGCTCACACAACGATTCTTGACAAATGTGGACAAAATAGATTCGGTTTTTGAACTGTTCAAGGCAAAAATAAAGCTGGATGAATCAAACTTCAAGTGAGTAACATTTGTGTCAAAACAAAATGAAATTCTGGTGTAAATCTCACATTCCCACTGAAAGTGTTTCCTGCTTCAGTAAACCACAAAATTTGATGAACTGTAGTCTTTTGAGTTCCAATGGTATGCTTTGCCTTTTCCAGAAATAACTTTCTGAGAATGGACATATACTATCCCACTTTGAGCAAAGAAGTTATTCAGCAGAATCCAGCTTTTGAGTTCCTGAGTCTGCTGAGTGAGATTGGAGGGTTTCTGGGGCTGCTGCTGGGAGCCTCAGTCCTCACTGTCTGTGAACTGGTGGATTATCTTCTGCTGAAATGTATCTCCAAAGCCAGGAACTCACCTGTGTAAATAAGCTGTCCACATTTCATCTTGGCAAGAAACTGGATGCCCTGAACAAGCACATGACGAAAAGAACTCCAAGCCACGCACTGTTTATTTGAATCGTTGAGTCCTCACAATAAAAAAATTCTCTGTTGCTTCACTGATCAAATTGTAGCCTGCACTGATGTGTTCTGCAACATGCGCTATACAGACCAGTGCTTGTTTTGTTCTTCATCTCCCAAGGAGTCTGTTCTTTCAGAGAAATCTGGGACACAGGCAAGCGTGCAAGAATGGGTGGAGCACAGTGAGCATCTGACACATAACCATTCTCAGAAAAAGCAAACAGATAAAACAGGGATCCACAACATGGAGTTTTCATCATCTGCAGTGCAATGTTCATCTGGCTCCCACAAACATTGTTCAGAGATGCACTGCAGTGAACATAGACAGTGCACAAAGTGTCAATGTCATGAACAAGAAGAAATAGCGATAAAACGCAGTCTGAAAATTCACGCAGCACTTTGAATGTTGTTCCTCGTTTTCACTACAAGAGGAATGGAAAGCAGTGAAAGAAACTTCTGTTCTCTTTTTTGTGTTTGGTATTCATTGAAAATTTCCTCTGTGCTCCACCACGGCCCTTTTGCGGCGTCTTGAGGTCTGCAGCGCAGGCGAGTTTACCTCAGCGCACTAGATGTCCACGAACCGCTGACGCAGCGTATTCATCACGTCGACCTTGACCCCTGACTGGACTACGTGAGGGCACGGAGTGCACTAACCTCGAATACAGATGCCTGGGGCCATTGTAATTTTCTTCTCCCACCTGGTGTGGGTCAGTTGACCATTGGCCTCCGCCATCCCCATCAGAGGAAGGAACTCAACCTTGGACTACGTGCGCGCAGAGACTGCAGGGAGCTGAGGCAGATCCAGAGGGCCACGTGACCACAGGGGGTTGTGGTAGGGCAAATGGGGGTCCTCAAGATCCTCTTGGTTCAGTCCCCGGGGTCTTTGCCAGTTCACCTGGCTCCACCCCTGATGGTTTCAGGTATCCAAGGTCTCCCGGTCTGTATCTGATGGTTCAGTGCCTCCTCCTCTGGCCCTCAGGGTTTCCAAGGGTCCTGTTGTCTAAGTCTGAGGGTCACGCAGGTCCAAGAGAAGTCGGTCCCTCACCCTCTCCACACCCAAGACCCCAGTCCCGCCTCTGGTGACCTTGGCTGAAGGTCCCTGTGGCCACCTTTTTTTCTCATACCCAGCTGACTCGGGTTGGTTGAGTCTATCTTTTCTGCCATTCCAATTACAGACCGGAAACGCTGTTCACGATCCTATTACGCCTGCGCAGACCGTGCCTTCCGGCGCAACACACGTGCAGCAAGATAGAATCCTTGGGAGGGGTCCGGGTGGATTCAGTAGTGGGTCACGTGATCATGACAGGTCCAAGTGATTCAGAAAAGATTCAGGGGACATTCGAGGGGGTCCTGACACTCAATACACCAACACACCTTCACGTCAAGTTGTTTGAAGTTGAAGGGGACCCTCGCATGAGATCACCCCCTGACTTGATCTGCCCCTGGTGACTTCGCTTGTTGGTTGGGTGTGGATGTCAAGATTTTGTTTCCGGCACTGTGTGTTGTGGAGAAGACAGCCCCAGACTAATACGTACACAAACCGCAGGAGAGTCTTCGTCCAGAGAAAACATGCAGGGTGGATACACCCCTGGATTCGTAGGAGGGGGCGACTTCATCTTCACTGGGGTCCGGGACAGGTGGGGTGGGGAGACTCTTGGCACTGACTCAACCTGGACTGTGGGTCCGGGCCTGGGTCCACCATGTGCGTAGGAGGTGTGCCCCAGTAGATCTGCGTCCAACCGTAAGCAGGAGAAGGGTGATTCAGCTCAGGAAATCTGGTGCAACACTGACAAGGGACAGCAGATGCATGCATTATGTGCATCCAAGCGTGCATGTGCGCGTGTGAGTGCATGTGTTCATGCACGCAAAAATTTGCAAATTTGTGCCTAAATTGAAGGGTGATGTCGGGATTGATCCACATTGAGATCAGTCTGATAGACAGGCCCCAGTGTCACAGGTGTGGTCCTCAGGGGAAACTTTTTGTCGCTTGTTGACACCGTGTTATCCTTGCCCACAATATCAAGCTTTCAATTTCAGCTTCCAAAAAAAAAACAGATAAACATTCAATCGTGCAAACGAAACACCCACTTTACCCGTTCTTGTTCACTTTCAAGAGAGTGGACAAAAATGAGGAATGTGCCATTTTGAACACGAAACACAAAACAATTGAAGAAAGTTTGTTTTGTTCTTTCCACACCCCAGAAAGTCACTTTCGATGCAGGCAGGCAGGTTCGGGTTGCTCCAAGGAACAACCCTTCTCGTGCCCATTCATATCACCAAAACATTCCATTTGTCAACTGGCTGCTGTTACTCCAACCTCGATCGGCAGCAAACTTATTTGTTTCATGTTTGTGGCTTGTGTTGACGCAAACTCCTGCTGTACGAGTGCTGTGACATGTGCTTTCATCCACCGTCATCTTTAACCACATTCGGTATCACATGAAGGCCAAAGGGGTTGTTTCTTGTTGTCTGTCCACCTGCACCTCGAGAAAGTTGTGTTGCAAAAGAATCTGGCAACATCGGGGTCACAAGGTGAGTGAAGTATTTTTGCTGCACAATTTGAGTTAATCACCCAAGCTCTGCAGGGCGCTTCCACAATTAACCTGAAGTAGCAATTCAATGGCAACACAGCAGAAAGGAACAATTGGTAATCAGCACCTTTCGCTTTTGAGATTCTTGACAAAGAAGGAAGAAATTTTCTGGAATCAGCGAGTCCTGGGAAATCCTTCTGAGAACAAAGCTCAATGGTTCTTTCCTTTTGTCATAAAAATTTGAACTTCTTTTAATCACCTGAAACACTCTCTGCAAATAATGAGAATAATATTGCTCATAGTTTATTTTTTGTTTTTCAAAGGGACAATATCTTTTTATGTGATTCCACCTGAGTTTATCATGGATGTTTTCAAAAATTCAGAGAAGCACTGGTTTAGATATATAAAAGCTTTTATCCATTCTGCAATGAAGAAGATCTTTACACAATCATATCCCTGTAGTGTTCCTTCTAAACTGATACATATTGGCAATGGATATGTTTGAGGCTGTACACTACCATTGGACTGAAACTACAATACACTGTTTCACTCTCATCAGGATTTGTTGAGTTTATGTCACAAAGTAAGAGGAGGTGTGTTTGTTTTCTTTCTCCAGTTGGTCTCACTGTTTCTCCAAAGGCACAAGAAAGATTCCAACAAAAAAGCCCACATTGGGCATTGAAGTTTATTTTAGACAAGCACTTGACTTTAAACTTGACATTTTTGTACATTTATATCTCTTCCACAAGTATCAACAAATGTAACTATGCAAGATTTGAAGTGCAAATGGCTTCCTCAAGGGCTTTGACCAGAGAACATTTGCATTGTTCTTTGCCTCTCCTTGACAAGGTTGCACAGGTTCAAGTGCCAGTTACTTTTTGTGGCATTCATTCTCAGAAAACTGTACTTTCATCCTCTCACGTAACCTATTTTGCTGCCTGTCTGAAACCATTTGTGCTGAACACTACTTTTATTGCATACAGTATTCTAGACAAACACCACATTGAAACACTAGATTACCCAAAGCATATCTTCTCTCCATACAATGGTCAAACAAGCTTTCTGAGACAAGAGCAAGGTATGATGAGCCAGACCAAAATGCAAATGAGCATTTTCAGATTAATGTACACAAAATGTTCAAGGGAGTTGTCAGAGCACCAAGAATCTTTGAGGACAACCTGCAGTTTTATGATGGACCAGGAACCAAGTCACCCCAAATCAAGGCCAAATATTTTCTCCACAATAGAATTCAATACACTGGATCAACTTTTCAATGCACTATTTACCAATACATGAAAAGCAAGTTTCTTAACCTGACAAGCCTTAATTTTTCTTCAGAGTCATCATCAATTACTTGCAAAGAACTGTATGTTTCATCAAATCAAGCAAAGAATTTGTCCATTCTCTTGAATGACAGTTGTATTGGCATCTGCTTCAAACTTGTCACAAAAAGAGGGCAAAGGATCAATTTTACAACAACTGAAATAAACTGCAGTGGTACAATAAACCTTGAGGACTGTAGGTTTTCTGGCATTTCAGCCCTAAATGAGCAAGATGAGATCTCTACTCTTTGTCATCATGGAATATATGCAAATGAATTCTTCCCAGACAAAACATATGACTATGTACATCACCCAAGTATTTTTTCATCTCAAAGCAAGCTCATAATTATATACTATACTTATATTGAATATGGTAGTTTGACTGCTGTCTCCAGTTTGGGTGCAACTTCCTGTGAAATAAAATTGATCAACACATGCAAGTCAGGAGAGTTGCAAGTAAGGAAGCATCGAGAAGGACATATAACTGTTGGCAATGTGGTGATCAAATTAGTACCAGGGAAATGTACCATAGTTCAGGTAAAATATAATTTTGATGACAAGGAAGAATACAGTGACAAAATGCATGCAAATACCCATGGGTGTGAGACAAGCATGAAGCTCATATGCAGCCAAAGACAAGAGTATCACAGATCTGTGAGCATTATGGCCTATTTGAGAGGTTTGTTGGATTTACTTTGAAGAAATCTTTGCTTTCTTTTCCAACTTCTTCTCTGCCTGCCTTCAATTTTTTCAGGTTGTTTAAAGTTTGGGTTTCAGTAGAAACCATAAGCTTTTTTCCATTTGTCCATAGAAACAAATAGGGAGAAAAAACATGCTATCTGCTAAGGTATTTTGTTCTTGAGATTGTTATTTCGAAAATCTTGCAGGCACATTTGACAATATCATTCTTCACGGAAGGCCAGACCGTAGATGTGCCACTGAGGTCAAAAGAAAGGGTCTCATACAAGAGGACATTTGCAGCAGAGAAGCTCACTTGGATAGGTATCTCAATTGCAAAAAATATTTGGACAGAGAGACATTATTGAAATCATTTTTATCCCACACAAGAAAAACAATGTACTACTGCGCCAGTCTGCAACCTGTGGATATAGTTGCAAAAAATTATTTGAACAGGCTTTCAAGACTGTCACTGACCAGTGTTTCACACTGTATACACTCTGAAGATTCCCTGTACTTTGTATCTTTCTTTGGAAACTCTCATGGAAGTTGGGTTGAGATCAGAACTGAAATGGTGAAGTATTCTTCTGTGAGGTTGCAGATGGAGCCAATCTGCTCCTGGTCTGGATTTCCCTTCAGATATCCATGCATACCAATTGTGCTGTTCAAATATACTTCAGTTGTTCCACTCCTTGACATTAAGTCTCAAAGCTACATGACCTGGATTGAAAGCTACAACAGGAAAACTTCTGCAAAATTTAACATCCACTTACAAACTGAAATATTGAACAGCACAAATGAATTAGATGATTTCAACACAAAAATGAAAGGCTATATCCAACAAAATATTTGGGAGGGAACTGTCATTCTCTCTCCTGTAAAAGTATTTTGTTTGGCACTTCCTGGTGATCCAATTAGTGGACACATTGCAATATCTAAATCTCAACACAGTGTAGATTTTGGCCACAGTTGTTCACAAGATGATGGATTTCTACAACTATTTTGGATTCATGACCACTTGGACAAGGAGAATGTTTGGCTCGATGAAGACCTGCAAATATGTGTTGAAGATCTTGACAATCCTCATCAAAAGATGAAAAGAAAAATAAATTCGTTGTATTTGACAACAGGAACCCACATGGGACTAGAACTCTTAAACTATCTTCACACAATAAATCACAAACAAAAATGGCCAAAAAGCATTTGTCACACAGATCTGACAACACACGTACACATTGTTGTAACAGCCTCACCTTACTTTTATTGTGCAACAAACAAGGAAACAACTTCATGGTACATAGCCTCAGAGAAGTGTAGAAATGTTGGACGAACATTACCAATACTTCAAACCAGGGATGAAATGGAGACTTTTATTATGTTTTTGGGGAGAAAAACACAGTCTGTAAGGCAAGACCTGCCATCTGAAAGAAGTAAAGAAATTGTGTTGGTTGGACTGAAATACAGCTTCAAGTACAAGGTGAGCACTCTGAAGTCTGTTCTTTCCATTGAAAACTTTTTTATGCTGAATATATATGCAGGATCTTTTCTTGTTGCTCACTTTACAGGCCCATTTCTGGGAAACTGGAGACCCGTGTCCTTCACTGCTTTTGATGAGGAACCTGTCACTTCAAACAGACAGTACAAAGTTCTTCTTTATGAGCAACCAATCAGAAGGTTTGAATATTATTACAAATATTTGAACATTGGGCCACCTATCTTCACTTGGACATTTCGTAAGTGTTACAATTCTTCTGATTTGGACAATTGTTCTGAACAAGTGGCCAGGGACCTACATAATGAGATTTTGACAAAGACAAATTCTTGCGAGTACTCTATGTTCAAAGGTGGTCATAGTTTTGTGGTAGAAAGCAGAGATTTAGCAAACTTGATTCAAATAACTCCAGATACTGATACTTGCACTTTGATGCTTCTGGACAATCCAGTCAGAGCCCAGTGGGTAAATATTGACTGCAACACAAAAATAGCATCATCTGTCTTCTGCTTTGCTTCCGAGAAAATAAACATTTCTTCTTCTCACACCGTATTAGGGGCCTCTGCATTGTTTTGTGCTAGGGGACAGTTGGCCATCAATGAAACTTGTTTTGAGCCAAAAATGCGAAATGTGTTGAGTGCAAAAAAATTTAAACCTGTGTACAGTCTTTTGGAACATCTGGTGAAGCATATTATCAAGTGTGTCTCAGAACCTTTCCCACTGTTTTTCACATCAAATTACTCACAAGTGTTCACAATATTGCATTGCTCAAGTATTTATAAATTTAAGCTGATACAGGTTGGCCCACTTTCAGTAGCCACTCTGTTGAACATGACAAACCAAATAAATCCTACTTATGGAGGAAATGTATTGCTTTGTGATGCAGTACTTGCAATATCAATAACAAATCTTTGTGATGGCAAGGTTGATTGCTTGACAAAGGACATGATAGATGAGTCAATGTGCACCTGCAATAGGTCAAGTAATTATTCCAACCATTGTAAATTTGTTGTTGAAGGCAGTGCATCATTGAATTGTAGTGACTTTTATGTCAGCACCAAAAATGAATGTCACTTTTATCCAATGAAGAATAAATACAAAACAAATGTTCAAACATATCCAGAAGAGAGTTGTGCAGGATTTACTCAAGCCTTATTATCACCTAAATTGATCTTGATGTATCAGGCAGATTGTGTGAGTTTTGGAAAATTTTCCTGCAAGAAAGGTACAACATGCTTCAGTTATGAGCACATTTGTGTGTTCAAGGTGAACAAGTGTGAAAAGTTGATTCCATGTAAGTTTGGAAGTTACCTTGAAAATTGTAAAGATTTTAATTGCAACACAGCATATAAATGTCCAAATTTTTATTGTATTCCCTTGGGGTATGTTTGCAATGGTAGATGGGACTGTCCATTGGGATTAGAAGAGCTTGGATGTGGGCAACAGACAAACTGTAGCAATTTGTATTCATGTCAAAGTTCAAACTTGTGTGTCCATCCTGATGATGTATGTGATGGCAATACTGATTGCCCACAGGATGATGATAAATATTTTTGTGTTCTGCACACATTGAAATGCCCACCAAGCTGTCACTGTCTCTATCTTGTAGTAAGATGTTTCAGCACAAATGTCAGTCTTTCTTTGTTGATCCTCAGTGCAAAGTTTGAAGTTTTTCTTTGTCAAAAGTTTGTTTCAGAACAGTACTCAAGGCCATTCAATAGCAAATAAACATGCTACAAAGATCACTGTACACAGTACAGATCTGGATGACATTTGTACACTGATTTCTTACCATATAGGTTTAATTTTTATTGAAGCTGTTGACAATGCCATATATAAAATTCAGGCTAATGTTTTGCACAATTGAAGTATTTAAAGGTCACAAAATTGAGTAGAAACAACATTTCAGCAATTGAAAACAAGGCTTTTGCTGGCCTACAGGAATTGATCTTTGTAGATTTGTCCAAAAACCCTCTTTGTGCTTTGGTGAAAGATGTATTCCATGGCTTGTCAAAAATACTCTTCTTTGTTCTTGGTGAAACAGAATTTAACCAAATTTATCATGATATATTTTGTGCAATTGATATTACTTGGCTCCAAACAAACAACTTTCTACAATGTTGCACTGTGCCATCAATAACCCTTTGTTCTGCTCAGCCAGCTTGGTATGAATCCTGGCAAAGGTTGCTGTCAAAAGAAGCATTGAGAATGGTATTCATAGCAGCTTCCTGTTTAATCTTTACTTTGAATCTGTGTTCTCTCATCTTTCAAAATATCTTGAGTAAGAAATGGCCAGACAAGATCAAGAGCTACAGAATTGTAGTGAGTGTGATTAATGCAGCTGAAATCCTTTCCACAACTTCACTGATTATCATATTGGCTGCTGATGAGATTTATGGTGAGAAGTTCCAATTGCACTTGAAGGAATGGAAATCAAATAGCTTTTGCTTCACTGTTTTCACAATGTTTTTGCTCAATAATTTGGCTTCACCTTGTTTTCTTTGTTTCTTTGCTTTGATGAGATTCTTTGTTGTCCACAAACCAATGAGTTCAAGATTTAAATCTGGAATGTTTGTAACAAAATGGTTGGTGTCTTTTGTATTTTCCCTGATTCTTATGTCATTAGGATTGACTGCTTTATTGTGGGGAGTAGAAGGGAAAAGCTTGTCTGATCTGTGTTCCCCATTCATTGATCCTACTGACTCCAGTGTGATCATATTTGTTTTCACATGGCTTGTTACTATTTTCCAATGTGTTGCTGTGGGTTTTGTTTTGATTTGCAATTGTAACTTAGTTATTTCACTAAACAAATCAAAGAAAGTGATCCAAGAAGCAGTATCAAAAAAAGACTTCTAACAAAAGCATCATCCTTCAAATTAGTATTTTGGTCACTTTCTGTATTTTCTTTTGGATTCCCCAAACATTATTTTTCTGACATCACTTTTCATGAAACAGTATCCCACAGAAATGCTGAAGTGGACAGATGTACTTGCCTTCTTTCTGAATCCGACTGTAAACCCGGCAGTCTTTGTTGCAACCAACATCAGAAAGATGATTGAAAATCTCCGCAAGTGATGTCCTCTCAATTGGTGCACTTTCATATGAAAACATTTTCTCGGTGAACCATAGAACAATCACGCAAAGTGGAAAACTCGAACATGGAACAGATGAAACAGAAGATGTTTCTGCTTTGATGTTGCACAACTGAGCAAAATTGTGTTCAGGAGAGGCTGCTCAAAAATCGTGGGCTCAAGTACAGGGGTAATGGTCAAGTGAGTTGTGGAACAGAAAGTTTATGCAATAAAGAGGCCCCAGGACAGTCCTTCCCATTGTATGAAAATGCAAGCGTTCAAATAAAAACAAAATACCTTTTTGTCAGGAGTATGTGAAGCTGTTGTGACAAAAGACAAGTTCATAAATCAGTCAAGGGATCCTGAGAGCCTTTGAGCTCACCCCCTCCGAAAAATTGGTACACCTCCCAAATTTACAACATACACACACACGCACACACACACACATAACCTTTTCTCCTGTCTCAGTTCACCTTGATCAGAACAGGATCACAACAGGATCATCTGACCACTAAATCCCAGATTTCTTACCTCATGTCGTGTGGTCGGAGACCGCGGAGGAACAGAATCCAATACTACCCAACATCTCTGTTGGGAGACAGCATGATCCCTGGCATTGGCAGTGGGTGGGGCCAAACCACAGGCTGTGCCAAGGTATAATCTTTTCTTCTGTGAGCCAAGGATGGTGTCATCTTCTATGAAAAATGTGCTGTAAAATTCTTCCGGGTTTGCTTTCAAGGAGAAAAGCTGCAATTTGGACCTGCCAGTTTGGAGACTTTTTCTCTGAAGTGCAAAACAAATCCAGGATCTGTGTGGCTCACCTGAAAATTTTGTTTTCTGTCTTTGAGCTCACTACTTCAGAGTGTCCCTGGCCCTTTTCACTCAGCTACCAGAGGACTCACTACAGCATGTGTTTCCCTTGTCTCCAGAATACGAGCGGTGCGTGCAATCTGTCCTGGCCCTGACCCTGGCCTTGACTGACAATCGCCCCTCTAAGAACCTCACCACCTGGATCGCTTGAGCTTCCTCTGTCACTCCATCCGTCTGTTGGTCCACCACCCCGCCGTCCAGCCGTCCTGTCCATCCATCTGTCCGTCCGTCCTGTCCATTCATCTGTCTTTCTGTCTATTAGTCCGTCCTTTCGTCTTTTCATCCGTCTGTCTGTCCCTGTCTACCATCTGTCCATCCGACCATCTGTCCCTGTCCATCCGTCTGTCCATCAATCCGACTGTCTGTCCATGGGGTCACTTGGTCATTACTTTGGTTGGTCCTTCAGTCTGTCTGTCTGTCCCTCCACTTGTCCATCCATCCGTTCATCCATCCGTCTGTCCCTCTATCCGTCTGTCTCTGTCCGTCCGTCCCTCCCTCCCTCCCTGCGTCATGAGAACTGCAGCTGAACAAAGCGCGCCCTGCACTACACACATTGTTCCGGTGGACATTGTCATAACCGTTCAGGTCTGTGACAATCAGAGAGAGGTGAATTGCCCCGGTCAGCCTGCCGTGACAGTGATCGTGTTGCCTCAGTCTTTTTCAGCTCTGCACGCACACTTCACTCACACACACACACTTTATTGAACACAGTCATGCACAACTGACTCCTGCATGCACACATCATTCACACCCGAACACCACACAAGCGCACACTTTCAGCTTCTTTGAGTCCTGTCTCATAGCAAGTCTATTGGGTGAAGAAAAGTCAATGATCAACACAAAAGTGAGACCATCCAAAATTAAAGTCTGAATGGTGGGGACATGACAGACACAATGCCTGTGTGAGGCTCAATCAACTGTTTGCGCACCACCTTGTCGGAACTTCTTTACAGCTCAGCCTTGGCACACGAACAGGGATCTGCTCCCTGGCCACTACATGACGTAAGAACGAGGCTGCCTTGCCTGGTGAGAGGGCAAAAAAGTCACCTAGAAATGTGAAAGCTTTTGATGCTTTTCAAACATTGCTGTGGATTCCAGTTTCTCCTCCTGAAATGAACAAAATCACTTCCTCTGATTGAGTTGTGTTGCTACCTTCAGTAGATCTTTTTCTGTCTGATATCCACAAAGTTCATTCTGATTTTATTGAGATTAGATTGTGTCTGTCCATTTCAAGATGAGACTTTGAGCCATCAAGATAAAATGTCTCTCACAACTGAGAGAAAGAAGTGCATGTGGAAAACTGTGCACATCAGCAACAAGGGTTTCCAGACAAGTGTTATTTGTTGGACTCGGGACCACAGTAACATGCCATGTGTCTTCCTTTCAAAATGGGAAAGGAAAACAATTCTTGTTCTCAATTTCATTTCACTTTTCAATATCTTGTCAACAAAAGATCAAATGGAGATTTTTAACAAAGAATTAAATATTTCTGTCCATAGGAATGCAACAAAAAGTTGGCATTCTTACACCAGATGCTTTCTTTTTGAGTCAAGCAGAAACACATATGGCAAAAACTTCACACACATTTCCCTTTCAGGGATTTTGGCAACATTTTGGCAGAAGTCAACATTCCTTTTGTCCCAGTCACAAAGCACTTATCAACCCCAATACAAAATGGATAATGTGTCCATTGATGGTCAACTCACTGTTGCAATGCCTGATCATGACCCCAAGTTCACTGACACAGACAATAATATTTCCTTTTTGGCAAATGTCACAAAAGTTTCAGGCAAAATTCAAATCACAACATGTGAGGTGACAAAACATTTTGGACTTGATGGATATGCTTTCAAAGAAATTGATCATTTTTACTACGCCTGGATATTTTCAGTATATCCTAAATTCAGGCTCAATGTGACTTTCTCAAAAATCTATTTTGGAGGCAATACTGATTCTTGCAATGTTGGTTCCATAAAATTTATTTTTTTGAAGAAAATGACTTTGTGTGGAACATATTCACAAATGCACATCTTTCCTCACAGCAACCTTGTCACAGTTGCACTGGATGCTAATTCTTTGATACCTTTTGCAGTGTGTTTTTCACATACAGTCATAGATGACCAATTGCTGGCAAGTCATCAAAAGCTTGACTGTGTTTCTTGGCCATATATGATTTTTCAAAAAATTAAAGTCGTGGTGAGCACATTTGACATTCAAGTTGAGAAATACAAACACATTGCTCTGGTGCTGCAAGGAAAACTGAAATTTTTGGTCTTTGATGGTCCAGGAATACTGTCCCCACATAGATCTTTCTTTGATAAAAAGGTGATAAACATGTCATCCTTCCAATGTTTCCTTCAGTTGTGTGAAACATTTGATAAAACAAGACATGATACAGCTTTTGCCGAAGTAGTCAAATATTTTCCAATCACTGCACCATTGTCACACATTGATGTGTCACAACAAACCAAAGTGCACCATTTCTATACGAACTCGTCTTTGTTTTCTCCAAGTAATTTTCTGAAAAGTTTTCACGTGCAAACAGAAACAGAACTACAGTTAAATCTCACAGTATTGCAGATGCAGTTCACAGGATTGTCAAGTTCATCGTGTAAATATGGTGGCCTTGCAGTGTATGACAAGGTCAGACTCCATTCTCAAGAGGCAAATGACCAAAGAGCACACAGTTTTTCCTTGTGCAATACCATCAAGTTGCAGAGGAATACATATTCCACGAATTCGGATTTGTTGTTTGTTGGTTATACTTACCAGAAATATAGTGGAATTCAGGCACAAATCCAACTTTCTACAACACCTTGCAAGGCCATAAAACTTGACCTTTGTGAACTTCACAAGTTGGATCCACTTTATAACAAGCAGAGTGAAGCACATATTCTCAGCATGAAAAATTTGACAAAAGACAGTGGTGTGAATTTGACATTGGACTTCAGAAATGACTCGTGGGGAAGGAGAATACTGTTGGACTACTCTCTGAGGGAAGAGACATGTGCAACCTTGCATTTTTACCAGTCACTGACCCAAAAGTTTATTCGGTTATGTCACGCAGAAGTAAGGTCAACCGCTATCACTGAACCATATTTGGACGTGGTTTACTCCACAACAGGGTTTCTCCCAACCTTTCATGACAATTTGGCTCTTTATGGAAAACCTGTTAAATTCTGCTATGATGTAAGATGGGATCACCACAATCTTTCTGACTGTGAGGAAAACGTCCCACAAGAGATGGAGTCTGTACATTTTGGAATAAGTCAGGAGTGGACACATTCTGAATTTGGCCAAGATGTTGAGTTCTTTTTCACCTGGAAATCTAGGACTCCAACAAGATATTCCTTCCTGAAACTTCATGTGTTTTTGTCTTACATGTCTAAAAGTTGGGTTGATTTTACAATAAGACAGGACAAACTGAATATTTCTTTGGTCAATTCATTTTCATGCTTTGGTCTGAGTTACACCACAATGGAAAACAGAATCGGAAGCAGTGACACACTGAGGGATGTGTTGATGTTTCGGCTCATAGGAAAGTTCAACAGGACCGCATTGGATTTTCACAAAAGCAATGAGATTCTTCTATCAGCAGATGTTTTTATTTTGAACATGCTTCTGCTTAGCTTCCATACGAGAAAAGCATTGAGCTTCTGGGATAGAATTCATCTTGAGTGGAGGTCAGCTGTATATTTTTCTACTCAAAAGACAAAAAGCAACATATTGTTACCTGGTCAAGTTGTTTCCGCCTTATTTGAGGGTATCCAACAAAGAAATCAGAGAAAAATATTTCTGAATGTTTCCTTGCTTACAAACTGGGTGCAGACATATTCCCAACATGATGTTGTGAGGTATTCTCAGGGTGAAATTTGTGACAAAGAAAACTTCAGGTGGAACATTTGGTTTTCATACTGTTACAATATCTCTTGGTTTTCTTCAGAAGACATGAACATTTCAAGAAACTACTTATCATTTGATATGAAGCATTCCAACAAGTCTGCCACGCAAAAAACATGGAGCGATACTTTACGATTTTGCAAGTCTGTTGGAGGATCATTGCCAAGTTTCACGGCAAAGAATGAATTGAAAGATTTTATTGCAATAAACAAACTAAACACAAATTTACTGCCACAGAAGTCCCTCTTCATTGGACTTGTTACTGGCACAACAAGCCAGGTAACAATTCAGATTCTTTTGTACAAAATACTCCATGGAACCTTTTTGCCTGTGCAGAAATTAAACAACCCCAAACTTCATTCCACTTTTACAGAATAAAATGTCGTGGTATGGGAAAAGTCCAGTGACATATCAAATCTGGAACAACCTAAATTTTGACAAGGAATATGACAGAAAATACAAGGCAGTTATTTCAGGAAGAGAGGATCTATTTCGCCTTGCGGAATTAATTGACAACAGTGTGATCACAGTACATCCTATCACAAGCAACCACAACACTATGTGCACTGTCATGTTACTTCTCAACTTGGCTGAACCACAATGGGTCTCTGTTGAATGCAACTTGAAACTGCACAACCATGTTTTCTGTTCTATAAATGGAAACATAATCACGACAAATTATGCTTTGAACTCTCTTTCTTTAGTTCAAAAGCATGGTGTTTTCCACTCCACTTGAAAAAGAACAATTTGTGCTATAGTTTTGTCTGGCATGAGTTTACCACTGACACCAAACACAAAGCCCCAGTTGGAAGTGTGGCTGTGCTGGGGTTTGAGCAAATAACATCTGAAATGCAGTTCTTGTTTGAGGCCTCTTCAGCAACAATTCAACCAATCATCTTGCTGCCTGCTACTGAATCAATTGTCACTTCACTGTTGACATACTGCATAATGTTTAAATCATTGGTTTTCAAAATCAAAAGCGTTGGGAATGGAAACATCAGGGGATTTTTTGTGCAGAGTCATAAATATTTGCTTCGAGTGACAATTTTCCACCTGTTTGAATGTCACAAGAACACATTCATATCAAAACAATATGTTTGTGATGGCATTGAAGATTGTCCAGGAACAGGTTTTGATGAAATAAATTGTGTGTGCAAACAAAATATCAGCAAAACACACAAATGCAAAATTTTTAAATTTGTTCAAAACACATCACCCTGTTCTTTGCTTTACAATGCAACAATTGACAGAAGATGTGTTCCATTCTCGCGAGGTAAATTTGAAAAAGTAATGGAAAGAGCTGCAAACTTTAGGGTTCCTTGCAAAAATGGCAAACAAATAGACAAGGAGTTTGTGAACGATATTGTAGTGGATTGTTATCCTGATGCTGATGATGAGCCAATTTTGCACATATTACTGCAACATGAAGGATGGTACAAATGTAACATTCCAGAAAAATTACCTTGCAAGGAAGGACACCCAAGATGTTTCAACATATCTGATATTTGTAAATATGAGATGAATTTCTTTAACATTTTAATTCCATGTAGGACAGGAGGACACATTGAAGAATGCAAATATTTTGAATGCAGTGTTTTGTTTAAATGTCCTCATTCTTATTGCATTCCCTGGAGGTATCTTTGTGTTGGCAAGTGGGACTGCACTTTTGGTGCAGATGAAGCACTGGCATTTGAATGTAGCACAAGAATATGTGGAAACCTCTTCAAATGCAGAACTCAAAACATCTGTGTCCATTTAGGAAATGTTTGTGATGGAATTCAAGACTGCCCATTGGGAGATGATGAATCATTTTGCCTGGTGAAAAATTTCAGATGTCCCACAAGATGCTTTTGTTTGGCACTGGCAATTCAATGTATCAACACAACTTTGACTTGGGAAAGGATTCCTCCTTGTCCACCTCACTTGGCTGTTTCTTTTCTATTTTCTCCGGATGGCTGGACTTTTGATGTAGTGGCAATTTTTCAACAGGCATCAGTTCTCCATTTTATTGGAAATAATATAACAAGCATTTGTAATGTGTCATCAACATGGTTGGACATTAAAATCTTTGATTTTGGTTTCAATCACATTTCTCAGATCACAAGACATTGCTTTTACAATCTAACTGACCTACAAACTATCAATTTGAGTGAAAACCAAGTGTCTACTATTCAGTCAGAATCTTTCAGTTTTCTGCCAAAGCTAAAAGTGGTAAATTTAAGTTCAAATGTTTTGCTTCATTTGCCAGAAAATGTACTTTTCAAAGTGAGTAATTTGGACACATTTCTGATTTTGGGGAACAGACTTGAGAAGATAGACAAGGATACATTTGGTGAAACTGTGCTGAAAAGTGTTCAAGCTTCTGTGTTTCAAATGTGCTGCATTGTTTCTGCAAATACAATTTGTGCCTCTCCAGAAATACCTTGGCATGTGTCATGCTCTACTCTTCTGCCAACTGTTCCAATCAGAGTCACTTTACTTGCACTTTCTATCATGCTGTTTGTTGTGAATATTTTGTGCCCTTCTGTCCACATCAAGAAATTCATAGAAAGTAAAAGCATGTGTATTTTGGTTTTTGCCATAAATGCCAATGATGTCAATTGTTTCATGTACTTGACAATATTGCTGGCTGCTGATTTATACTTTGGAGCAGGTTATATTGGAAGTGACGTTTACTTGAGATCAAGTGGCACATGTTTCACAATGTTTGGGTTTGCTCTTTCATTCAGCTTGACCTCACCACTCTTACTTTTCACTTTGGCTTTGGCAAGATTTGTGGTTGTCATTGCTCCTCTTAAAAACAAATTTTTCAAAAGGTGGAAGTACACATTGAAGGTTATCATTTACATATGGGTGCCAGTTTTTGTTTTCAGTGTTGTTTGGACTCTGGTTGCCAAGTTTGTTCACAAAACATTGCCAGTAAGTCTGTGCCTTCCTTTTGTGGACCCAACAGATTCCCTCTTTTTGTTCAAAGTGACAACATGGACAACAAGTTTGTCCCAACTTATTTCAACACTCTCCATCTCAGGTGTGTATGTTCAAATGATCAGAAGTCTTTCATCACATAAGAAATCTCTCAACCTGTCTGTCAGAAAGTCAAACACTCCAGTGATTGTTCAGGTTGTGGTTGTTACTTTGTCAAACATTTTGTGCTGGATCCCCAGCAGTGTTATATTCCTCACATCTCTGTTTCTGTCTCAGTACCCCACACAACTGATTGTGTGGACAACAATTACATTTGTGCCTCTCAATTCCTTCATTAATCCGTTGGTCTTCACTGTCACAACTCTGAAGAAGTCCAAACAAGGAACCAGGAAGTTTAGCAGCCAGACAACCTCAGACAAAAGACCTGAAATATCCACCTTGACAGTGCACACATCTGTGCAAATATGTTGAAGTCATGAAACACAACTTCACAGGCATCACCAGCTTCCTGAAGCTCCTGTTTTGTTTTTCTTCGACTGCATGTGCACCCAATCGGAAACTGCTCCAGTGCTGTTTGACCATCAAAGTACCCAGTGATCAAGGGGCCTGAAGCCCTGACGACAAAGCTACATCCAGAATGATATGGCATGATATGAGGTTTCCAGACATAGGGGCCTGGCTATTTTGAGCTCGGACCCCCCCCCCTCAAAAAAAACCCCCCAAGAATCAGACACCCCACAAAATGCCAATTGGAGCCTTGTTGAGTGTTCGGCCATTTCAGGTGGGAGTTGACATGTGTCTTCTGGTTGCGGGGCTGGTCACACAGGCGCCTTCCTGATCCCAGTCCCAGAACTTCTGCTGAATGTCTGAAGCCACACGGACTCTTGCAAAAGTATTTCTGCTGGTTCTTCAAACTCATCAGAGGAAAGACTCGGAAATGGAAGTGGCCCCCTTGGCCCTGCCCTTGTTGAGGTTGGTGTTATTTTGTTGAAAGAATCTTGGCAAAACTTGTGTGGAGTTTGACCAAACGGGCTTCGGTAGTATTGCAACAATAGACTTGTTCATTCAAGCAATGAAAGTTGTTCTTGCCAACAAGTATGTTCAATGTAATTCTCATTGGCCACCAAATGAGCTGGACTTTCTGCCGGAGTTTTGACGCGAGCGTCAAAATGTTGACGAGTGGGCGTCAAAATTAACATTCCGGCCCCCCAAAAAACACGATCCAGTCCGTTCCTGGCGTCGCATCAAAATTTTGACAGGGCGTCATCTGTGTGAAAACCATCATTCATAGTGGTGCAGAGTTGCCTATCAGATCTGGACTTGTGTGCAGAGAATACAAATAATCAATAACCAACAAATAAAATCGTTTTCCACGAAAGTTGCTTTATTTTTGCGACCTACAATGTACAATTCTAGGAGTACTTGTAGACATATCGAAATGGCTACACTACGTGTATATTGATTGCATCCAGGTTTGTACAAAAATACTTCCAATATTTTTTCCTGTAAAAATGAGATAAAACCTGTTGAGCCCGTTTCACACTGATTGCGTCACGCGTTGTGACGTCACAGAAGTCGCCACGTCGACGTCTCGGGACGCATTCAGCGTGAAACAGACGTCGTTGGCGATGCGTCACAAACGTGGAAGCGAATGTCTGCAGTTTCAACGTAAAGCCGTTGTGAGGGCGGACCACGGAGGACGCTCAGGGGTGGGGAGGGCAACAGGGTCCAGGGGTGAGTTGGGGGTCCAGGGGGGATTCAGAAGTGGGTGGGATCCAGGGATGGGTGAGCCAAAGGGCAGGTCCAGCAGTGGGTTCAGGGGTGGGTCCAGGGTGGGTCAAGGGGCAGGTCCAGGGATGGGTGGGCCAAGAAGCAGGTACTTGGGTTCCAGGGACCAGGGTTCAAAGAACTGCGGGTGAGTCTTTGGGAGGAGGCCCGGGTGAGGCAGGGTTCAGGGGCAGACCCAGTGTTTTCTTCATGGGGGTGTTGTATCCAGGAGAAGGAGAAAAAGGGCCCCACCCAACTTCTGCTAAATGTTCTTGTCAGCAAATGAACGCACTTTTGGTTGCACTTTTGGTTGTGGCGCAGAGGATCTCACGACGCATGCGCGGCACCTGCGTTGTGCTGACCTTGGCCTTGACGAAACAAAGGAACAAATACTTGAGACGACACGTGACTTTCCCTACTTTTCAGGAAACACACGTCGGGCGTACAAGTGTCACGTGAGACGCGATGCTAAGAGATACTGGCCTGATTCAGACTGAGGGAAATGTGTGTTCGCGCATGTTGTGTGTGTGTGTTGTGCACGTGTGTGTGTGCGTGCGTGTGTGTTGTGCACGTGTGTGTGCGCGCGCGCGTTTGTGTTGTGTATGTGTGTGATGTTGCTCACAGTGGGTGTGTGTGCATTGTTCGTGTGTGTTGTCGCGCATATTGTGTGTGTGTGTGTGTGCGTGCGCGCGCCTGTACACTTCGCTTTGCGCGCGCGAAATACATGTTGACGCGCGCGTGAGATCGACGGCTTTTCGAGGTCCGACTGACATGTAGCCTGAATTTCCAGACTCAACCGAACACAAGACAGACACGCGTCCCTGCCTCATTCGAACTCACCCACTCAGAATGAATTTTACAAACAGCATTGTACACCACCATGACAGAAATAGCTGGTTTGAAGTTTTGGTCAATTCGAACCAAACTTCGTGCTGATACAGGGCAGTTTGAACAACGCAGGGTCGACTGTATCTTTCAAACAAGAACCTCAGAATAACACAGACCTTGCAATTCTGTTCCGTTTTTCGCAAGAATTTCATCATTGGACGATACACGCGACAAGCAAATGAAGTTGGAATTGCAATTATCTGGAAGATACAGAGGGATCTCCCGTTGCCGCTCAAAAATTCCCCTGCCCCTTAAACCCCACCGTCCCCAATGTTTTTTGCCACAAGCACTTTTTATCTTGGCGTAAAGTCCTCGTTGTCCACCAGCACTCTCTTTCATTTTGACATTTGCTTTGGGAGAACGATATCCTGAGTCCCCACTGTCTCCGCACCGCACCGCACGTTACCACGTCAAACGTATCGTCACGCGTCAGAAACGGTCCATAACGCCGCTTCAAAATTTGGTGCATTGCGTTGTGCCTGAAGCAGAGGTGCGCAGGTCGCTTTGGAAAATGTGGGTCCATTTGGAACTTTGGGTGCTTCGTGCCAAAAGTTCCTTGGCGGCTGCGAGATTTTGCTGGTCTCAACGCCTGATGCGGGTACGTCTGACGTGGGTACGCCTGACGCGGGTACGTCTGACATATATATACCTGACATGGATATGCCTGATGCAGGTATGCCTGACATGGGTACGCCTGATGTGGGTACGCCTGACGTGGGTATGCCTGACGTGGGTATGCCTGACGGTGGGTACGCCTGACGCGGGTACGCCTGACGCGGATACCCTGGGTGTGGTCCGGGGGTCGCACAGACGTGTTCCTCGTTTCTTGCGTCCACAAGCAACAGAGTTGTGATTCTCTTCTGGAGCCCAGTCTCCATGGCAACACAGTCCCAACTTCCTGTGTCCACCATGCCACGTCCATCATTGGAATTAAAATTGCATTGTGTCAACTCACAAAAGCATATCTTTCTGCAACATTTGCACAAATTGTGAAGAATACAGATTCCGTAACACAATCCTGAACAAATAATTATCAATCATAAACGAGATATGTATTGAAATTTGCTTTTCACACTTGTACAGCCTCTCCCTCCGTGTCATCCTTCTTCACGAGACCCATTTCACCGTTTATGTCTGAATCCGTAATTTCCCGTGAAGTTCCGGGGGATGATGTAGCCACTTCCAGTACACTGTCCACGTGGTTCTGCACATCGTTTTCTTTGGGTGAGACTGTGGAAGATTCTCCGTTGCAGGGCTCAGGCTCTACACCATAGGGTAAATCCTGATGCACAGTGGCCGTGGCTCCTTGTGTGGAGGTAGCTTCATCGTTTCCACACGATGTGTCACTGTTCCCATCCAAAACTAAACTTCCTTCGTTATCCACATCCACACTACACAAAACATCGCTTTTGCACTCAGAGCCAGAGTTGCTCGTATTTCCCGCCGGAAATGAATTGTTTCCCTCGTTGCTGGTGTCCTTGGCAACCGTTTCCGCATGCGCGCCGGACGCAGCGTCCGTTTCCTGCGCAGCCAGCTCCTCCGTATCCATGGCAACTGTATCCGTATTGGAAGTGTCTATTTCCGCTGGAGCAGCGGTGGATTTTTCTTTTTCTGTGAGCATTTCATCCGACATGGCGTCACTCCTTGGAGGGTCGTTTTCGGGTGTTTCTGGCGCGTCCTCCATGACATCAGCCTCGTTTCCGTGGCCGCCGTCAGGGTTAGAAGCGTTCTCAGCCGTGGAGTCAGTGACTTCCGGTTTGGGAGAACCGGAAACTTCCGGTACGGTGGAGTTCATGGCTTCCGCTCGCACTTCCGGTTGCTCCACCGGAAGTTGGGGAGCTGGAGGCTGGTTCTCCACGTCATCGCTCTCCCTGGTTCCCTCCTCGTCCGGGGAGTTGGGCTCCTTCAGACTCGGCGGGTCCGGTGTTTCCGTCTTTGCAGGTTCCTCTTGAGACCCTGTGTCTTCCTCCAGACTGTGTTCTTCGCCGGTGCCCCGACTCTCTTCCGGGAAGTTTCGCTCCGTCACACCAGGCGCATGCGCGTGCGTGTCCAGCGTCTCCTGGTGTGAGGCAGCTTCCGACTGGTCCTCCGTGTGTTCCTCATCATCAGACGCACTCCTGTCCACCCCACGTTCTTCAGCCTCCTCTGTCTCCTCTTGAGACTGATCCAAGTCATATGCCTCAGGCACACCAGGCTCCTCCTCATCTGGTGGAGTCCCTTCCGGTTCGTCCACATCCAGGACGTCGGGCTCCACTGGAGTCTCATCAGGCTCCTCTGGAGTGGCTTCCACAGGCCCAAGAGTCTGGTCAGCGGTGTCTGTGATGTCCTCATCGGCCTTGTCTGCAGGTTCTTCGCTGCTCGCTTCGTCAACGTTCTCACCAGCGCTGGTTGTGGTCTCAGCCTCAAAGGGTTCAGCAACATCTTCCTTCAGCTCAACGTTCACCTCCTCCGCTGTTTCCTCAGCAACCTCCTCTGTCTCCATGGAAACTTCGCCCCCAGCAGACTCTTCTGCCACTGCAGGCATGTCTGTTTCTGCTGCCGCAGTCTCAGGAGGGGTGTCAGCAGGAACTGGGTCTGCAATACCTGCGTCTGTTTCCATGGGAACCGCTTCCTCATCTGCAGTGGACCCTTCTGTAAGATCCACCGTGCTCTCCTCTGCTGCAGTTTCTCCTTCAGTCTCAGAGGGAGTTGTAGCGGGTTCTGCAACAGCAGCATCAGTCTCCATGGCAACCGATTCGTCAGGTACAGGGAACCCTACTGGCACTGCAGGCACAGGACTCCCTTCTTCTGCAGTCAGACAAACTGCAGGGGAAGAGTGCACATCTTCAGAGCCTGAGCCCAGGGGCTCAGCCTCGAGTGATACGCCCGGGTCTGACCCCCGTGGTTCGTCTGGGTGTGAGGCTGCTTGTTCCACAGGGTCTGGGTTCTTCGATTCTTCTGGAGCTGGGCCTTGTTCCTCCTCCACCTCACGTTCCTCTTCACCGGCGTCCTCCGCCCGTTCCTCTACATCCTCATCTCCCTGCTCCGCTGTCTTTTCCGCTTCCTTTTCTTTGGTTTCTTCCTCCACGATTTCATTGAGAGCTTCATTGTGCGTGACCGCAGCTTCTTCAGTGTTTTCCTCCAGCTCATTCTCATGTTCCTCCACGTTATTCTCGTCATCTCCGTGTCTCTCCTCCACTTTCTCTGTCGTAGCCTCAACGCTTTCACTTTGCTCTTCACCGATTGGCTCCTCACCTGCCTCGTTTTCAGTTTCATCAGAGGTCTGTGGGAGATCCTCACTCCTTTCATTGCTTACAGGAGCAGTATCAGTTTCTTGCACATTTCCCTCAATATCCTCAATGACTTTCTCCGTGGTATCCTCTGGGTCCTCCTTGTCTTGTTCGAGTTCGCCTCCTGGAGTTTCTGCACCTTCCGCTTCAGCTTCAGTTCCTTCCTCTTGTTCTGCAGCACCTTTCACCATTGTTGTTGGTTCCTCGATGTTGTCGCCTGTGTTTTCCCTTGTTTCCTCTGTGGCTTCAGCTTCAGCCTCAGTGTCATTGTCAGTCACTTCACCAACGCCTGTTTCGCGTTCTTCAGTTGGTTCAACTTTCTCGGCCATGTGTCCGGAATCAAAATCACCAGCTTTGGCCACATTCTCATCTGCGTCACGTGGCTCGTCATTTTCACATTTATTCTCATTTTTATCCTTATTCACAACATTCTCCTCGTCTTGACCAGTTTCATTGTTGCCCTGTGCAGAAGTATCCATGGCAACGGTGGCTATGTTGGTTTCCATGCAATCGGCCGTGCTGGAAGACTTTTCTTCCTCTTTTCCTTCCATCTCCTGTGACTCCAAAGCAACTGGTTCATTGGAATCTGTCTCCATCGCTTCAATCCCTGTATTATCGCTCGCTGCGTCAGGGTCAGTGGCTCCCTCGGGTGGTTTGGCTGGGGTGTCCGAGACTGTGGTGGATGTAGGCGTATCTGAGCCTTCCACGGGGCTGTCTTGACCCCGTGTGGGGGTGCCCGCTTCCCCGGGGCTGGGGCTGCCTGGTCCTCCGCCGCTAGGGCTGCCCGGTGCCCCGGGGCTGGGGCTGCCCGGTCCGCCGTCGTTGGAGCCCTCGGCGTCGCTATTGGAAGCCTCAGTGGACACGGTGGGGACGGGAGACGGGGAAGACGTCCCGCTCGTCTGGTTCTTGGACCACAGTCTATTGACCATGTCATCTAGTCGCTTCTTGGGTTTCTTCTTGGCGGGGGGTCCCGTCCCGGCTGCTGATTGGCTGCTGGATGCGTCTGCGGGCCTCTTACTTCCGGTTTTGACCTCTTGTTGACCTTGAACCTGACCCTGATTCTCCACGGCCTGGGCCATTGCCTCCTGGACCCTCCTCTCGGGAGAACCCTTCTGTTTCCCGGGGAACTCACCAGGGGGTCGACCGCCAGGGGGCGGGGCCGCTCCCCCAGCCTCAGCCCACTCCTTGAACATGTACTTGAGCTGAGGCAGGTTCTCCTTGAAGACCTTGAGCTTGATGACCTTTTTGCACTTGAGTTTGGCGGTGGGGAGGCCGTAGAACTGGATGAACTCACGTTCCTCGTCGTCGGTCAGGTCCAGGACAGGGACGTAGAGAATCGTCTCGACGGCGTGTCGGAACTGGTCCATGTTCACGGCCGGGAAGAAGACCCTGTAAAACAAGAACACGGGTGAGTGTTGAGAAGCGCCTTGGGGCTGGGGAGAGCGTGGGGTGTGTGTGTGTGTGTGTGTGTGTGTGTGTGTGTGTGTGTGTGTGTGTGTGTGATGGAGGTGATGAAACTGGTCACTGTGTGTGAGTGTGTGAGTTGGACGTCCATGCCAACGACAAAGCCAAGGCAGGACAATGTTGTGTGTGTGTGTGTGTGTGTGTGTGTGTGTGTGTGTCCTGATGTGCGTGTATGGTTTCGTGTATGCGTGCGCCCCTCACCTGGATAACGCCTCCATGAGAGCGAAGCACGCGTTGTTCTTCACCAGAACCGCCATACTCTTCCCCTCGAAGTCCACCCGCTTGATCAGCACCTCGGTTGCCGCCCCTTTCTGCTGTTGCTGCTGCTTCTGTTGTTGCTGCTTCTGTTGTTGCGGTTGTTGCTGGGTGGGCGGGGCCCTGGGCTGCGGCGCCGGCGCGGTGCTGGCGGTGGAGACATGGGGGCGAGTCAGCTGCGGCCGCACCTGGAGTCAGAACGGTTGAGCATACTTGTTTGTAAAGATTTCGCTTGATGCGTGCGTCCAAAACGGAAAAGATTTCTGCTTGGCCCAAAACTCCACCCCACAGCACACTGGATCCAGGAGGGGTGGGGCCTGGTACCCACAAAACAAACTTGCTTTGCTTTTAATCTATTTGTCAATTCAAACAAACGGGGGGGGGGGGGGGGGCGCCGGGGGGGGGGGGGGGGGGGGGGGCGGGGGGGGGGGGGGGGGGGGGGGGGGGGGGGGGGGGGGGGGGGGGGGGGGGGGGGGGGGGGGGGGGGGGGGGGGGGGGGGGGGGGG
>JAAUXT010125805.1_pt1 | contig 30505 bp, 27 predicted proteins | sample 7278171 | NCBI WGS metagenome assembly JAAUXT01 (sample SAMN14350112, study PRJNA611818) | marine sediment metagenome | isolation source: surface marine sediment (1.8m) | place: French Polynesia: Moorea | collected 2018-08
ACTAGAGGTTGAAACAGCCCCGTGACGCCTCTCTGTCAGTACACACACACACACACACACACACCCACACACACACACACACACACACACACACACCAATCTTTCATGAATCTTGCCAGCACCGAATGCGCCCGGATGATTTCTCCTGCGGGAGCACAATAGCTTCCAAGATGGGCCACCGACAGCATGAAAGAACACACGGTACCCTTTGCCCTCCACGCAGAAGATTCATCAGACGCGTCTTCCAGATGTGATGATCTCATTCCGATAATCGCATCACTCGCTCACGGCTAATCTTTTTCCAGAAATCCTAACGAAAAGCGATGAGCGGCACGGCGGACCTCACCATAAGAGGCAGCTCGTGCAACACGCAGCAACAACTGTCTTTTCCAACTCGGATCCACCACACACGACATCACTTGTTCTCCATCACTGCACTCACAGGCCAATACTCGAACTTTAACACTTGTGGACCTCATTCGAACAGCGAAAAAGTCAGGCTCACAAACACAAACCATTTCAATTCTGCACCTCTCTTCATCGAAACGGGCTTCCTCAGAACAAAAGAACAGCGACGGCTGACTTCTCGGGTGAGAGAACAGGTGCTGGTTTCACTTTCAAAAGCTTGTGGCCCCTTTGAAAATCTGCTCACTGACATCATTAGACGCGTCTGTGATACGGAGACGTGCTATTCTTGATCCAGGAGACGACCTCTGCAACTTGCGGACAGGTGAACATTTCAGTTCGTTCTTTTTCCTCGCAAACTCATCCACTGGGTGTGTGGTCTTCTTGAAAACGAGCTCGTGCTAAATCTTTCGCTCTTGCTGAAGCCACCCTCGAAGAGCCGGTGCACTCTGTACATCCGCACAGCAAATCGAAAGACGAGCACCTACCACAGGCGCAACTTCGAGAACCACTAGAAAGTGTGGGATGTCAATCCACAACACGATTACGTGTCTGCCGTTCGTGCAAGTAGCTGCGCTGAGCAAGTGAAAACAAGTGAAAACAATTTTGTGAACGAGCCAAGCAGTCAGTTTTGACCAACCCCGCTGTGCATTGTGGAGCACGCCCGGTCACACAACGTTTTTTCGGGTTCAATACAGCAGAAAACTGCGTGAAGTTTGTTGCTTCTTTCTCAGGGTCTTTGCGTCTTCTTGACAACGAGTTACTGGGCGACAAACGCTGCTTCTGCCCTCTGCCAACTGCACTTGGAGCAAGTGGATCCAGGTCCGCATGGGGTCGATCGCAAGAAACTCCACGACAAACACAGGCCCTTTTCCTTGCAATGAGTCAATGACATGATGCAAGTCATCCGTGAGTCTGTCAACGGCCGGGCTGGTTAATGTAATTGATTTACATTTGCTGTTTTCAGTGCCGCGTGCATGAATCATCTTCACTCAATACGCCAGTAGGTGACGTGACAGCTTCACCATGGAACGCACTGAACGAAATCAATACTGCTGAACGGAGCCCCAGATCAAGTCATTAGTGCTGTGCGAAACAACAAAACTCTTTCCTTTCGTCCGAAAGGGATGAATAACGAGACGAGGGCACTTTGCTCGAGTGGTTACATTACTCAACCGCGTGCCTCAGCACAGAGCAGAGAAGGTTATCATGAGTTGTGATCGTTGTTGCCCCCTCTCCCATTGAATAGTGTCCAAACAAACGAAGCAAAGACAAGTTTGTTGACTGCGATCTTCAGATTCCCTCTTCCCGTCTTGGTTTGCCACAACGAAGCTGTAAACTTTGGTTTCGGAATTTCAGTTGCCCTTCTCTTGCCCGAACCATCAGGACAACAACAATCGCATCATTTCTCCTCACCCGGAAGACTGATCACAGCTCGACTCAGTCACACGCGAACACCATGATCTGGATCCGGAGTCGTGTCCATCACAGGGATTCACAACCAGCTGCACAACCAGCTGATGGAGTCGCAGGAACTAAGCAGAGCCGGGTGTGCTTTTTGTGCCTGTGTAATGATGCGAACACGCAAGCAGTTGACTTCACTCCAAATCGACATTCAAAAGGCCCAGGTCCTGTGGCCCACAAGTGCGTTGGCGGTGCTGGTGACAACAACAGTTCAATGCGCGCCAGCTGCAGCACCGTCTCCGCTGCTGAATTGAGCAAGTCAAACAGACGACGTTTGCCCCAAAAGATGTCCACCTGATAGCAGATCTAATTGCATCTGGGCCGAGTTCGATTTTTGCTCAGGTTCCAGCGATCGATCTGTAGCAACCCGAACAGCAACCTTCTCACTGGCAGGTTGCTTTGGATCGATCCAAGCAAACTCAAACTGTGTTTTCTGAAGCCAACCCAGGGTGATCCGTGTTGACGGTGCGTAGATCCTAGTTCCAAATCGAACGCACCCTGGTTGATGCGACCTGAATTTTATACCACACCAGCTGTTCGTCTGTGGTTGGTGGGCAAACGGAACGTCCATCAACGGCTGGAAGTGTCCGTTGTTCTTGTCCTGTCATATGTGTGTGTATGTGTGTGTGTGTGTGTGCGCGCGCGCGCGCTCGTATGTCTGTGGGCGGGGTCTGTTTGTTATGTTGGACTGTATGGAGTCTGACGCCCTTTCGCCCACTTTGACAGTTCATGACAAGGCTCAAATCGGTCAATTGTCATATCCCGTAGCCGTCTGGACTCTACAAATTCTTGAAAATCTAAGATGCTTCATTTCTCAACAGAAGAGACCGTTTCCCTCAGTTCTGCACGATCTTGAGCACAGATCATTCTGCTCTTTTGTCAACACACAGATGTTGCTCACGATCAAAGTTTTGTCGTGACAAAAAATAAATTCGACCGTAGCACAGCATGCGATGCGAAATAGGGCTACTTACTCCTTCACAACGAAGAATGGATCTTCAAGTGACATTTTCCACGATTGATTTAGTCCGTCTATGAATGCTTAGAATTGACAGAAACTACGAGAGAATGCTGACCAAAACATCCTCCACCCTCATCACAGGAAGTAATATGGCGGATGACGAGTCGTGACGTCATCAAGGATTCCGCCCGCAGCTTCCCGCCATGGTTTTAACTCGACCACCTGTCAACTCTGCAAACCCCAAAACCTGGGCCAGAAGTTGGTTTTGCAGATCGAAGACAACGCACTGGTCATCAACAATCCATTTCGATTTCTCCTTTCTCCTATTTGTAAAATAACACCGACAGAAACGCTTGGTGTGCTGCAGATCGTATCCGTGCTCATGAAAAGAACCGATAAGTCAATTTTGCACGCCAATTTTATTGGAGACACGAACACCAGCAAATAACATGCACGTGTCTGCTCGTACGCGCGCGTGCCTGAGTGTGTTCACTATTTGATGAAATTCAAACATTTTGTAAAGTCTCCGCTGTTGGGTGTGATGGCAGCATTGAAATTTCCTTGGGAAGGAAGATCTCCACTGAAAATTGAATTGAAAATTGTCTGAGTCTTCAGCATTTTGAGTGGAGGCGATACACTGTACCAAGCTCTCAAAGTTTGGCAAAAGCATCTGTCCTCCCTTTTTCGAAACACTCTTTGTGTCAGACTGCGCGATCAAAGCCAGCCAGCCAAACCAAATGCACCCAGCTCAGGTTGTGCATGTGCTCGCACATGGCCTGACACAACTTGTGTTGTGCCAACCTGTGAGCCCCACATTTCAGTCGAGGGGAACCCAGCTGAATCTGCCCCTGAGTGCCTTGCAACATTTTCCCGCGACCGACCCACGGTTGCCCACTTGCATGCACGTCATGACTCACCTACATGCAGTGCGTCTTCATCGACGGGGCTGTTTGGACGCATTGCCGCCAACAGATTGAGATTCAGGGTGCGCAAAAACAAAATTCTGGCCCTATGAAGACCCCTCTCGTTTCAAATACGGTGTTTGCACGCACAAACAGCAAACCGACCAGGAGCCACCGAAATGGTCAGAAAGCATCATTGCAAGATTCTCCAGGTTGAGCGGAATGTCCTCAGGCCATACGCTCGTACACCTGAGAAGAAAGGCCGCCGATTGAGCAAAGGGAAGACGAGCAAGTTGATTAAGTTTCAGCACAATAAAAAATTTATGGAAATGAGACATTGATTTTTTCACGGTGAAGCTGTTGCAGGTTTGATCGATCTCCACACCGTGCACGCATGCATGACCCATCAAGTCCGGGTGTCTGTGGCTTCAGCGCACCCAAAGAAAGTTGTTGTTCTCTTTCGTTGGCTGTTTGTCCGGATGTTCTAGCAACATGGAGCTGTCGTCGCCGTTGGTGAAGGGTGAGCGTTGTTCCACAAATTTTCACACACACGTGCACGCACAGAAACTTTGCTCTGTTTTCGGCGGGTGATATGCAGGCGTGCACCTGCATGCTTCGGAAGAAAGTGTTTGCAGCCGCATGCACACGTTTGGGTTGCTGAACAGAAAGCCTCATTCTGACAGGCTGAAGATCGCGAAATGACCAGAAATTTGGAATGAAAAACCACCACTCTTTCAGGACTCTGTGTGATCTTGACATGGAGATTTGCTGGAGGAGAGTGCGACAAGCAGCAGATCCAGGCGTGTTTGGACCCGCTCTTCGCGTACTGGACCAAGGACGCGTTTCCGGATCTGCTGTCTTTTGCACAATCATTCACCGATCGTCAGACCCGAACCTGGTGCTTGTGAGTACGCCACACGCCAGAAAAATCTCTGGCATCAACATGTTCGGTATTTGTTGTCTCTGATGTTGTTTGCAATGAAAGGTGCCAAAAAGAAAGGATGACTTTTTTTCTGCAGACAGATTTCTGGGGCTGAGGTTTGTTTGACGAAGCTGAGTAACTGTAGCCAGGACAACACCGTTGCCATGGAGGCGGTCCTGGATGTGGCCAACTTCGTTTGCCAAACCAAGAGCCAAGGTTTGTCTTTCCTGTATCTCTGTGCCTCGTTTTTCACTCTTCCGTTGGTCTTCAACCACGGACAAAATTCTTTCGTGCTCCTTGTTGCACTCTGCGCCAGTTGCCCGACATCAGCCCGGAAAGTCTGACAAAGCGACGAAAGTGTTTTTCCCATGCTCGTCTCAGTAGCAGTTTTTGACAAGTCCACTGACCCTCTTGGATCAAGCACATGTTGGGTTCACAACGTGATGTGAACAAACTTAATTTCTTTGATGCAGATGAGGTAGAAGTGCACAGAGCGTGCGCCTTCAGAGACTGGAACTCTCGCTCCGGGAGCTGTAGGAACGAGCTCCTCCACCAGATGTCAGACACCAGGACCACAGCCAAGTGCCGGTGAGTTGGTTCGTCAGCTTTGCACACACGAACGTTTTTTGCTCCAAATTGGGAGTTTCAGCAGGTGTGCGCCGCCTTGCCCCTGTGTGTCTCATGCTATTGCCAGGTCATGACACAGGGCACGTCGTCTAACGGGTGGTCGTTCCCAGGCAGCAGGGGAAGCTTTAGCCCAGGTGGAGGGCGGGGCTCAAGTGCATTGACTCTCAGTGCAAATTTGGTTTGATCTGGCACGAAATGATCCATGGCATGGAACCTTGCTGAAAGTCTGTACCCGCTTTGCTTCATCGTTCCGACAGCGCAGTGAAGAACTACATCGAATGCATCCGGACTGACGTGGCAGAAGAGTGCAGCCCAGGTGACGTGGAGTGGATCGGAGCAACGCTCAGTCACTACGCCCTGCCACAGGCAGAACACCGTTACGACTGCAACATACGTCAGTATTTTTCCCTTTTCCTCACATCAGTCAAAGAAAAACATTGACTGTCAACAATTTTTTGACGCCAAAACTATTTTTCAGAGTCTGGAGAGAAGAGGCGGCGAAGCGTGACCACGGTCCTCCTCGTGGTCTTCATCCCGTTGATCGTGACCGTGACTCTCACTGTTATTTTCGTGGCCATCAGACACAAGAGAAACAGAACTCAAATCAAGAAGTCGCTCACGGCCGTGTCCTTGGTCAGTAGGGACTCCTCCAGGCGGGAGTCCAAACTGAATCAAACCACATCAGGCGAGGCCCATGTCAGACCCAAACCCACCGCCAGCACCTACGTTTCCCTCGAGACGAACACTAAAGATGATGAGAGCTCAAACAAAAGTGACGAAGTTTCGGCTGAGGACGACTTGCCTGCTTCTGGGGACAAATCCGCCACTTTGGCTCAGATGGAACCCGTGTCACTGGCCTAGTGCCGCAAAACAGAAAACAAGTTGGCGACAGCCTCGTACAGGTTCGAACGTCTTTGTCTTGTTCTTCTGGGGCGGGCAAGAAACAGTGCACACGGTGGGTGATCTGGGACGATGATTTCGTGTGTAGAAATCCAGCGCGTCTGTTCATGCCCCAAAAAACTGTTTTTCCAGGGTGCAGGGTTTGTGTTTGTTTAAGTGAACATCAGAAGAGGTCAGGAACAAAGGCGTTTTATCCAAGTTGGCAATGTTTGTCGTGGTGCGTTGACCAGAGGTTTTCTGGTTTCCCCGCAAAAAAAACTGCTTGCGAGACGAAAGTTGTCCGCGAGCTTGCGATGAATGACTCTCATTCGGTGAGAGCAATCCCCTGAAGCAGCGTACAAAGTAGATGAGCAAAGAACACAGATCAGTTCCAGTTGGCGCAGCCAACGGAATTCTATGATGAATGTGCTGCACGTCTTGTCCCTTTCCCATAGAGAAACAATGGAACGCGTGTGCGAACTTCCCAACCGCATGTGGATCGAGTTCTGGTGAACAAGAACAAGAACATCCTTATCTTCGTCTGCGTTGGTAATGCAGCGAAACCAATTGGACACAGACTGGACGGAGTTGTTTGTCATTTTTCCAATATCCATGTCATGTCAGTTTCTCCAGCGATTAGGATCGACCAAAGCGGAGGAGTCCAAATTGTCTCTCCAGAACCGCGGGTCTTCACCACATGGGAGCAGAAAAGTGAACACAACAAGCGAAGCTGGGGTTGGATTTTAGACAGTTGCGCAACTCTTGGCTGACTCGTTGTGCGCGCACAACCCTCTTCCGGTCCAGGGGTATGCGTACTTCCGGTTCTGGAGGACCTTGGTACTTCTGGCCCCAAGGAGCCTTGGTTCTTCCGGTCTTGAGATGCCTTGGTACTGCAGGCCCTCAGGGCCTTTGATAGCCTCGCAGTACAGGGGGTCTTGGTACTTCCAGTCCCAAGGACCTGGGTATTTCCAGCCCTGGGGGGGTGCTTTGGTACTTCTGACTCCGAAGAGTCTTGCTTCGTTTTCCCGGCCTTGCCCGGTGGTCCTTGGTGTCTTGAGGAAACCTAACCGCGGGATATTGGAACTTTCCTGTGAGGGGCCTTGATACTTCTCGCCCTGGGGACTTTGGTACTTCGCGAGATTCCAGGACTTCCGGTCCTGAGGGGCCTGGGCCCTGCTACTTCCGGTTCTGGATCTTGGTACTTCCGGTCCTGTGGGCCTTGGTATTTCTTGCAATAGTTCTGCAGGGCTCCGCACGGATTTCACTTACAGAGAGAGGGACCACAGCCCCTCCACCACCACCAAATAAGTACATCTATTCCTGAGAATTTTTGGAGAACCACATGCACGTGACAACAACTGCGGTTATTTTGGGCAAAACTGGTGGCCAAGGAGACGCAGCGATGGTTCAAATCACGTGAACACAACTTCGATTGCGGGCGAAATTCAAACTTTCATTTTATTCTCAACAAAAAGGTCAAGAACAGTTTATTATATTTGGTGAAACTCCGAAGGAAACTTCTAAAACTGGCTTCTTTCTACTGATCAACAAACCTCTACGTTGAGATTAAAATTCTGAAGTTGCCTCTTGAAAAGTAGGCGCAACGAGATATTCACACAACACTCAAAAATTCAAGTTTTTCTGTTCAATGGTAACAACTGTACCTATTTTTCTGAGTATTACATGAGTGGCAGGAAAGTACAACTTCACACTTGTGCATAGATAAGATAGACTTTAGCAGTGGGGATAAGACCATCAAACGACTCAAACGTTCACGGTGTGTGTGGTGTTGAGCAAAAAGGTTGACATGAGAGCAAATTACGATGTCATTTATATGATACAAAGACCTATACTCACAAATTAGTTTTCGGTCTGCAAGTTCAGAGGGTTTTTTGCTGTTTTGCCGGCACAAACGATGATTTGGCATTCATCTTCCTTTGAACTGAACGGATGGTTCGACGCATGACGAATCGAACGGCCCCTGGGGCCCAGTGACCCTTGACACACGAAAACGTAGTTTACCCTCTTGTTTTTTGCGGCAGGTAAAGTGTTTCAGGTGAAAGGAGACCCGAAAAGGGCCACTTTATCTGGACCGCCCCTGGACAGTCGGATTTTGTGTTCACGTGACACTGGGTGTCCTTTCAAGAGCAGTCACGATTTTCTGGATGTGGACACAATTTCACCTGAAAAAATTTGCAGCAGCATTTTACCTGTGTCAGGATCGTGTTTTGAGAAATAAACCTGATACTACAATGTATTCGTGAAACATTTTGTGGGACTGGAGCTTGCAAAAAAGGAAACTACTCAAGTAAGAAAATTGCAGTGTTTGGTTCACTCGATCAAGACCGTGTCGATGTCCGCTTGGCTGTTGAGATTGATGTACTGTTCTGCAGGGGTGGCAGACGGCTCGACGGCCTGAGGAGCCCCAACGTTGTACGTCGGAGACGACGGGATCAGAATTCTCTCCTCCTCTGGAACCAGCTGATACAACACGTTGGATCCAAAACTCTTCCTAATTCCGTACCCAAAATAGATCAGGCTCCCTGCAAACAAACAACGATGCATAATGATTGAACGCGCAGACATCGCTTTGAGGAGCGACGTGCAATCAATGGATTGGATCCACGTTGCCTTTGTCGCGTTACTGATTATCGATGGCATGATACGACGCCACTGGTAATGGCAGGGGGTACAGCACACATGACAGATAAAGAGACGTTGCCGTGTAATCACTTACCCATGAACAACCAGATTGCAATTAGGATCCACGCGATCCCCGATAATCTGAGCATGAGATGAGCGTTGATTGTCATCGCGAACAGCGGAACCAGAGGAATCTGCAAAGCACAAGCGTTTTTGGAACACAGGTGAAACGAAATATTTCGCCAAACACCCCAAATGAGGAGGCACGGGTGTCTGGCCATTTCAAGTCAACTGAAATGGCCAGATATGTGGTGAACAATCTCCGAGTACATAAGGCAAGGGTGCTCAGCCATTTCACCATCAAACTAAAAATAGGGAGATATGTATCTGGCTATTTCAGGCTCCCACCTCAAATGGCCAAACACCCGTGTCAAAAGTTAGGTGTTGTCTCCTCATTTTGTTACGCCGGAGGCAGAGTGGTGAAGCGCGTTGTCACAATTGTCCTTGATTTTTCACCTGGATCATCTGGATCGGCATGTCACATACGGCGAGGCAACTCTGCATCGGCTGAACAGCGAGAACGACGAGAGAGACGAGAGCGGGTACCAGGCAGAGGACCAGGAGCAGGACCATCCCGACGCTTCCGTCCCTCAGCTGACAAAATGAGAGGCTATTTATTGTTTCAACACGAAAAACAAAGAGAGGCATTTGTGTGTGTGTGTGTGTGTGTGTGTGTGTGTGTGTGTGTGTGTGTGTGTGGCGTCCCAACACTCCGTGGCCTCATGTTGTGGTGAGGCATGCGCTGTCTTTCTGTCTGTCTGTCTGTCTGTCTGTCTGTCTGTCTCTCTCTCTCTCTCTCTCTCTCTATCTTCTCTCTCTCTCCCTCTCTATCTCTCTCTCTCTCTCTCTCTCTCTGTTTCCCAATTATCAGCACACGCAGAAAAATCGTTGGGAACATCAGTGTTTGAGCTACACGCAGTGAATGCAAAAGCACGTTTCGCGACATGTTCTTGCAAGCATGCTGCAGGGACTGCAACAAAAAAGGGACTTGCAGCCAAAGCTGGGTTGGGCCGCGTGTGATCCCATACATCTCTTCAACAATGATGGGATGAAGCGAGAGTTAATCCTGTTAAAGCGAGAGGAGACCGGACTCAAATTGATTGCACAATCCACAGAGGTACCTTTTCCTCAGCGTGACAGATGACGGCCGATAACAAAGCTGCCCAGACGAAGTAGGACACGGCTGCCATTGTTGCTCGTTTGGACGTGAGTTCCGTTGGGTTGGTCGGACTCTCGGGGATCCCGCAGGCCTTGAACGCGCTGTCCCGCAGTCGCTCCCTGTACTCCTCCACAGCCTCGTCAATATCCAGATCGGAAGACTCGCTTTCATTCCCACTGCTTCCTGGGGTGTCGTAATTGAAAATACTGGATCCGTTTTGTACGACGGGGGATTGCTCGTCCGTGTCCTCTATGATGAGTTGCCCGTGGAACGCGTGGGCTGGATCGGTGGGAGACACCAGGGCAGCGGCGGAGCGGGCGCTCTGCGGCGACTGCGCATGCGCGTGCGTAAAAGGTTCTCCGTTGTTTTCTGGTGCGTTAACGGTTGCTCCGTATTGTCCTGAGGCACTCACTAAAACTTCACGACTTTGGGCGGGGTTGTCTGCTGCTGCGTTTTGCTTTTTCCTGCGGCGTTTGGTGCTGGCTGAGCTTCTCCCGGAGTGTTCTGGGGAGCGGAGCATGGAGATGGGGCGGTAGCGGAGACTGAGGGCGGACAGGCAGCACACGGACATGAGGAGCAGGTAGCACAGACTGGACAACACCAACAGGTCGTGCTGGCTGAACACTATGGAGAGCAGAGCAGACAGCAAACCTGGGATCACCGACGCCGCGATGGGCGTGTCCGTTTTGTCATTCACCCGCGCCAAACAGTTGAAGAGAACGCCGTCCGTTGCCATGGCAATCATCACCGAGGTGACTTCTAGCAGCACATTCCAGAGTACAATGACGAGAATTGGGAGGGCACCGAGTACGGAGATGTACTTAATCCAATGAACTCCGGCAATATCAAACACCTTTGCGAGTACGGCTTCCGTCTGGATGTCTGTGGTGGGAGTGAGGAGGGTCACCCCTCCGCACACGATCAGCAGAATCAACGCCTGCGCGCCAGTCGAGGACACCATCGATACAACGGTGTTACGTCGCGCGTTCGGTAACGTTGCGTCAGAAGAGTTACAAATTACTTCAAACGCTGAAAGACCCGTGAAGAACAGAGCTGCCCCTTCAAACACCTGAATCCACAAAGAAAAAAGACATCGTCAGTCTCGAGATCCCACCCTGAGCAATTCATGCACTTTTGGCGGATCCAGGGGCTCTGGAGCCCAGAATTCGTCAAAACAGGCGAGGAAACAATGCGTCTTTGTTTTCCAATTGTATGCATGCACAACACTCTGAAGCTGCACTGTGCACGATCCTTCATTTGAAACTCACGAATATCACTTCTCACGGTAAACCCAGCATTCGGAAACAGTCTGTAAAACTGCTGCCCAAATGTTCGGCCAAATGACTGATTTCCGTGCTCACTGACCCAAACCTGTGGAACTTGACGGCCCGCAGACCTGGACCAGTTGGTCTGGATCTGATTCGTTGGGTCGAGGTCCAGGTCCAGTTCCGTGGGCTGGGACCAGCGCAACCCTTCCCATGCAACCGGAACCACGCGACCCAAACCGACGCAAAAGGACATGCGCAACTGTGTCCAGCCAGCGGTAAACAAAGGACAATTCTAGTTTTCTTTACAACAAACTTACCCCTGCCGCTCCGTTTTGGAAGAAGTGGTCTTTGTCGCCCCAGTACGAAAAGTTGAGGTGGAAGAGTCCAACAACGGTCGTGAACAACAGCAACAACACGATCAGACTGTTGGAGACGCTTCGGGCGAGTCTGGGCGGCCTGTACCCCACCGAGATGAGGGTGCAGGCCATGAGCAGGAGGAACGGAGCCACGAGGTCGGGGTACGAAGCGCACGAGCTCAGCGCGATCGTGCCGATGTGCTCCCGGGTCATGTTGAAGATGCGGTAGTTGAGGATGGCGTCGAAGTTGCTGCTGGTGGCGCGGGCGACGGCGGAGACGGCGGCGAGTTTCTGACACAGGTGGAGCCACCCGACGAGGAAGGCGGGAGCCTCGCCCACCGTCAGATACACGTACTCGTACGGGTGGGCGTTCATGCGCATCCATCGACACCGCAGCTCTCCGTAACACATGCCTTGAACAAAGGGCAGCAAAACATTGATACTCGTACGTACAGTCAACAACGCACACACACACACACACACACACACACACACACCACGCCCACGCCCACGCCCCTCACGCACACACACACACACACACACACACACACACACATTCCCATGAACTTTACGCGTTCAGAAAAATGCCAAACTCATTCTCAAATTGCTGAAAAGGGGTCACCACGTGAACGAGCCTGTCATTTATGACTATTTTTTGTGAGTGCACTTTTGTTGTTTACATTGAACCACGAAAGAGACACTGAACTGAGACGAAAACGAAAACAACTGACCTGTGAAGATGACAGCCAGAGTGGCGACGGACACGGAGAGGATCGCCGAGGGCCCGGCGAAGTCCTTGACGACGATGCCGCTGAGGCTGAAGATGCCGACGACCATGACGCCGTAGAGGCCGGTGTTGAAGAGGTCGAGGGGCGCGTGTTGCCTGGCAACGGCGGCGCCGAGGCCGACGTCCTCCGGGACGTAGCGCGGCGTCTTGACGCGGAACATGTCGCCCCAGCAACCGTACAGCAACGCCCTGACCCCGCCCCGCGCCGCCCCGGCCCCGGCCGCCGCCATCGTGTCGCTTCTCGCTCTCGTGGGTCAATATCCACCTATATCGATCTCATCGACATGCTTTACGCTTCCGAGAAGAGTATCTGAAAATAGTGAAGCCCCAATTTAGCGCCACAGTGAGCAAATTATAGATTTGTATAGATTAGAGCAGAAACCACCCACGAAATGTCCAAGGAATCAAGGCAAATCTGTGTGCAAAGACAATCCCCATGACAAGCTGTTGAGCTTCGAGTTGGCAGAAGGAAGGCAAAGCCAGCTTGGTGTCTGGTTCTCCGAGCCAACTCCAATTTCCTGCACAGAATCACAATGATCATACGCAGAACAGAGACTTTGCGTTCTGAAGACACCACCGCCGACACAAAGACTTCCAGTGCAGAACCTCCATGCAGTACCATGGCAGCTTCGCCCGTGTAAAAAATTGTGAAGGATGGAAAAACTCATGATGACTGTTGTTTTTCCCCTTTGACGGACAGTAGAAACCCAGTCCGTCGAGACGAGAAAGCAAACTCCGAATATGGACAGCGGTATGCGGTTACACGCACACAGTAGCAAAGGGAGAAGCGCGATTGATTTGATACGAGATCCCCGTTGTGTTGCGACATTGCAACATTTGTTTGGTGAAGGCCCACTGCCGTTGTCGAAAGTGTGCTCGAGCATAAATGAACAAATCAGACATTCTTCCACCCGGAGTAGCCTTGCTTCCTTCCATTTTTGCACGGAGACACATTTTTGTGATTTACGAAGTTTGCGTAATTGGACTTTATTGATCAGGCAGAACACAGCGTTGAGAATGGTGCAACAACCATCCATCGAGGATGCCGAGATACGCAAACAAGTATGTCGTCATGCACACGTATGTCGTCAATATCATCATGCACAGGCTCACAAAAAATTGTTCAATAATTCATTGACAAAACTGTCGTAATCTTATAATACATGTGTCTGACAACCCCCTGTCTCCTCCGTCATCAGTCTTTCTTGTTGTTTCTTTTACCAACCAACGCAAACACACCAACGCAAAGATGGTTCACACACACACACACACACACACACACACTTCTCACCTGAGCAGCACGCTCCTTGACGCGATCGCAGCGGAAGTGACAACGAGCGTGTCTAATGACTGTAGTTAACAGCTGATAACACGGCAGCGTCGTCGTCGCCACGTCGCGACAAGCGTCCCCTGCACGCACAACACGACCGTCAACCCGTTCATCTCTGCCCGAGATTAACTCCGAACGTGTAACAATGCACCGATCCGCGGGCAACCCCGCCACGGAGCCAAGCAGCTGTTAGCGCCGCGATAGGCTTCCTACAAGCACGCGTGCGCTTCTTGCTTGCCAGCTCGATGGCGACAGACACCATTCAGACCAAAAAAAGCCGTTCTCTGGATGTATAGCAGAGCCGCAGCAACTGCAAACGCCTCAATAACAGCGTCCCAACATGCAGGCCTGCTGCTGCTTCAGCAGGAGCTGCACGCAGCTCCATCCATCCATCGCCTGACTGCAGGGCTGCAGGCAGCAGACGGCAACGTCGATCGTCACCGCGCCCGCGCCGCGCGATCCGTCGCATCTCCCCGACGTTGCGTTGCCTTTTCACATCACACACGCAGCTTTGCAAATCAACCTTCTGTTCGACTCTACCGAGCTTTTCCGGTGGATTGAAATGAGAAGACCCGGCATTTTCAAGACCCGGGGTCTGGTCATTTCAGGGTATGGGCTGAAATGGCCAGACCCAAGTTGTATCTGAGTGCAATTTGTGAAGACTCCGAGTGACAGGTGCCCAACACAATGTGCACACACTGACCAGACACCGGGGTCTCCTGGTTTTTGGGGTCCAGCCATTTCATTGCACCATTGCGCGTGACAACCAAATATTTATTCAGTCCGAGCTTTTTTCGAAAGCACATGCAGTGCTCAACAGACACGAAGGTTCTCACCACCAATGAACAACAACACCTCGTAGAAGAAATAGAAGAAAATGAAGGCTTGTTTGTCTTCAGCAAACACCCAAACAAACTCGACAACAAATGCACAGTGCATCACATTGTTGTCTTTTCTCGTGCAAGTACACACATTGTCCTTCATGAAGAGTTCAGGCGTGCAGCGGAGGCATGAAGAACTGCAGAACAACTTCTCAAACACGAATCAAACACTCATTCGAACACAGTTGGATTTGATCCTTCCTCTCCCCAATGTCTCCTGAGAAAGGAAATGAGGAAGTTGAGGAGGAAAGGACCATTGCTCGTTTTGACGCTCTGTTTCTATTATGGAATGGTTTACATTGGTTTTCTTGACAAGAATCCAGTGCTTGACAACGATATCCATGACAACGAAGTGACGAACTCATCAAAACGTGAGCAGTTGCCCCGCGATGGGAATTTGACCTCTGACGGCGACGCTTCGGTCTTCCTGGTTCCCCCGGAGCAGTTCAGCCGCACGAGGAACTGCTATGATTGGTCGGAAGACTTCTTCCGGATTCTGACGATCTGCCGCGGCGGGAGGGGGCGCCAGGGTCGCGGCGTGCTGCTCACGCTGTTCACGTCCATCCTGGAGCCGCGCGGGGACGAGGCGCTGTTCGATAACACGCTGAGGCTGCACGCCGCGCTCGGGGAGCAAGTTCAGCCGCTGCTGTTCGTCGCGTCGCCCGCCAGAGACGCCGCACTCGTGCGGAGAGCGTGTCGGCTGGGATGGCACGTCGTAGTGGCTCCGCAGTGCGACGGGTATGGTGTTGTGTTGTGTTGTGTTGTGTTTTGTGTGTGTGTGTGTGTGTGTGTGCGTGTGTGTGCGTGCGTGCGTGAGAGAGAGAAAGAGGAGTGTGTGTGTGTGTGAGAGAGAGAGAGAGAGAGAGAGAGAGAGAGTGCACAAGAGAGAGACAGAGGAGTGTGTGAGAGGGAGCAAGAAAGAGAGAAGTGACAGAGAGAAAGAGAGAGAGAGTGTGTGTGTGTGTGATTACGCGTGTGAGAGTATGTATGTGAGTGTGTGTGCGTGTGGAAAGCACACGTTGTTGTCGCTCGGCAGTGTGGCGTATCGTGTCCTGTCCTTGTGTGTGTGATGCACGCAAACATGAGTCGAGCGCGTAACAGTCCGACTCTTTCAAGTGGCATGTGCACCAACACACCAACGGAAGTACTTAAATGCAAGCTGAATTGGACCTGCAACTTCTGAGTGCCCAACACATCTGAGTCCCCAAATCACCATTCACGACAGACAAATAGAAGCCCGGACTCTGTGTGTTTCAGATCGCTGGTTCCCGTGCTCAGGTCAATGTTCCTCGTGGCTCAGGAGGTGCAGGAGAGCGCCTTCTACGGGTTCGCCAGCGGGGAGGTCCTGTTCGACCACACCCTCGCCCACACGCTGCAGGCCCTGCAGCCCCTCCTCGACTTCTTCCCTCAACACCTGATTTTGGGCAGGAGGATGAACGTGGAGGTGAGTACAGTTGCGCTGCGGCTTGCTGCATGGGTAGCATAGAACAGAGCAGAAACTAGTCAACTCAAACATCAATTGAAGAAAAACTTGAACGACAACGTGATACAGTACTTCTGAAAATTTTGTGCTCCACAAAGATGACAAACTTGAGCACAAATTCACGGTTTTTCAAAGAAACACGTGTTCCTCATGTGGTTTGACGGTGTTTTTGTAGCTTCACCGTCGCGTCATCAGGAACCCGAAGGACCTCCACCATTTGGCCCGGGAGGCTGGAACAGACGGCTGGGTGGAGGACGTGGACTACCTGATTTGTCTTGCTGGCGGGTACCCGTGGCCTGACATACCCAAAGTACTCATCGGGAGAAGAGGCTACGAAAACTGGCTGGTTAGGACGTGAACTTCGTGTGAACGTTTTCCTTTTGTCCTTTTGTCTCGTTCATCAATTCAGTTTTGGCTGGACCTTTTCAGATTGGTCATTCCGAGAAGATCGGCATCCCTGTCTTTGACGTATCCGGCACGACCCTGGTTGTTCATCAGGTGAGGGAGCACCCGCCTCAAGTCGCACCCAAGGACCTTGACGTGAACCTCAGGCTCACCGGAGGCTTCGACTACACCAGGGGCCTCATCAGCTGTGCGCCGTACAAAACCACAAACAGTTCCAGTGGGAATGTGACATTGGTGAAGCGTGTCAAGTCCGGTATGTGTGGAGCGGAAGACTGGAGACGGAGGCACAGTGACATGTATGGGCAGGATGTGGTGGAACCTTTGGATGAGAGTCACAGAGTCAAAGTGGAGACTGAAGAAACTGCCAATCTAACTCGAAACATGCCGCCCGCGCAGCCCTCCACATACCTCGTGAACCAGGATCGTTTGGAGTTGGCGCCAAACTGCACATTCTGGACCACAAATAAGCTGCACGTCACACAGGTCTGTGCTTCCCAAACCCAGAAGGAGCAGGCACTGGTCACTTTGTTCACGACGATGCATGACTCCACCAGGAACCATTATCTGTACAAAAATGTCATTCATCTGCATTCAGCTCTGAAACCCAAAGTTCAGCCCATGCTCTTCGTGTCTTCGCCCGTCGTTGAGAAAAATCTGGTCCGAGACGCATGTGCGGAGGGATGGCACGTGCTCATAGCGCCATCCTGCAACAAGCACCAACTTCCGGTTCTCAGGGACATGTTTCTCGCAGCACAAAAAGTCCAGCGCAGCCACTTTTACGCGTACGCGAACGGTGACATAGTGTTTGAGGATTCATTGATCAAGACCCTGGAGTATTTACTGAGCAAGACGCCGCACTTCAGTCAAGCTCTGTTCGTTGGCAGCAGAACCAACGTCAAGGTGAGAGTTCGCCATGTATTCCGTGTCAAGGAGGAGGAATCAAGGCGAATCAGAAGCAGAGAGCGAAGAAGCCTGCCATGGGTTCTCAAAAATAGTTTTTGCCAAATTGAACGTGGTGCGATCACGTGCTTCCCGTACGACGTTCCCTCGGCCTGCAGGCTGCCTCCGCATCAAGTCCCTTTATGGAAAGAGCGCCATGTGATTGAAACCCTCTTTTCTCGTGTGTGGCATATTGGCCATGATGTCATACGCGTTCTGTCCCATCACCTCCGGTCGTGTTGGGTCTCACACAGGGCGCATGAAGGGGGAGCAGGAAGGGAACGTGCGAAGGGGGCGCGGGCCCCTTGGACATCGCATTCGCAGTTGCCTTTCGCACTGCTTGTTGTTACGCGCCTTTGTTTGTGTTTCTATTTCAGGGTTTGAGTCTTTGACCGTTTGTTTCAGATGCTTCCGCGACAAGTCATTCCGGACCTGGACCACCTGAGAACATTGGTGTCCAAGAAAGGCAAGAGGGGATGGGTGACCTCGGAGGACTACTTCATCACCACGAGCAACGGGTTTCCATGGAAACGGCTGCCCAAAGTTGTGGTCGGAAGACTCGGATACGACAACTGGATGGTAAAGGGATCAGCTCTTCATTTTTGTGTTGCCACTGTTCTTTGTTTTTGGTGGACCTTGTTGATGTCATCATGTACGTGGGATGCTCGGTGAGACCTATTCACAAGTGTGATCAGTAATTCTACAACTCCTCGATCATAAAACCTATTGTATGTGCTCGCATCATGGTAGAAGTGGGTTCTCACCGTATACGAGGCAGCTTTCAAATGAAACGGTTTCTTTTCCATAACTTCCGATCCCTTCGGCCAAACCCGACGGTATTTGGTATCCTTCATCTGTACCATGAAGGGAACCTGTTGACCAGCCAAAACAGGGTCAGGATCGATCCCTTGACCCCAAAAAGAAGGTCACAAAGTGCGCAACTTGGCACCAATGGCCGACCGATTGCATTTTCCATTGTTTCCGTTGGTTCCTTTTTGGTTATGGATGCAAGGCTTGAGCAGAGGTCTGTTTTGAAGTTTCTCTGTAAATCTGGTCAAACTCCAATCAACTGTTGGCGACAGCTTCATGATGTCTTCGGACTGAGAACAATGTCGAAAGGCCGAGTCTGGGTTTGGCACAGACAGTTCAGTGCAGGTGATGAGCGCATCAAGGACAAGCCCAAGAGTGGAAGACCAAAATCTGCGAGGAGCCAAGACAAGATCCAACAAGTTCAGCAATTCCTGAACCAGAACAGAGCTGTTGACCTGCAGGACATCGCCTCAGAAGTTGGCATTTCAGTCACCTCCGCCCACCGCATCGTCAAGAAGGACCTTAAACTTTCAAAGCTGTGCCCCAAATTTGTTCCCAAGGATCTCACCCAGGCCCAAAAGGATGTCCGAGTGCAAATGTGTCAAGCCAATCTGGATTTGCTAAAGGAAGATGAGGAGCTGCTCACAAAAATTGTGACAGGAGATGAGAGCTGGGTTAGTGTCTTCGAGCTGCCATCAAAGAAGAAGTCCTCTGAATGGCTCCCCAAAGGAACTCACCGCGACAGACCCCAGAAGGCTCTGCCTCAAAGAAGTGACCGGAAATCGATGCTCACCGTTTTTTTCGACGCAAAGGGCGTGGTCTTGAGTGAGTTTGCCCCTAGAGGTGTGAACATTTGCAGTGAAAGTTACTGTGCAACAATCAAGGTGCTCAAGGAAAGGCTGAGAAAGAAACGCCCCACCCTTTGGAAGAAAGTCAACCCAGACGAGCCACGCCCATTCTGGTTACACCATGACAATGCCAGCAGTCACACAGCAGCTCCGACCATCAAACTCCTGCAGGAATGTGATTTCAAGATCCTGCAACACCCACCCAATTCACCTGACTTAGCCCCGTGTGACTACTTTTTATTTCCCCGGATGAAGAATGCCCTGAGGGGGGTGCGACACCCAAATGTTCAGGCGATGCAAGCAGCAGTTTAGAGAAGCCTCCGTGCCATTCCAAAAGAGGATTTTGCAGCCGCTCTGGATTGTTTGCCTGTAAGGTGGATGAAATGCATTGCCGAGGGGGGGGGAGTATTTTGAGGGGCGTGACATTCAAATTGACCCGGAGGGTGACCATGGTCTTGTTTTTGGAGGAGAAAGTTCCGAGGAGGACAGCTCTGATTGACCAGAAACTCTGCTCTGTTGATCTTATTTTGCCATCGGCATTTGTTCTCATTGGCATGTTTTTGAATTCAATTTTTGAGTACTTTGCTCATGTTGGCATTTTATATTGGCATGTCTGCATGTTGTTGGCATGGTTGTCCATCGTTTTGTTCAATAAATTTGGTGCATCGCAAATTTAAACCGCCTTTTTCCGCAAAGAAACCGTTTCATTTGAAAGCTGCCTCGTATGTACAAACTTGGTTCCTTTTCAATCACACAACTTCTTTCTCGACCAAAGGTCATTGTGTGATTTCACAGGAACCATTTTTGTACAGTGTGAGAACCCTGTCCTTGCTGTACACGCATCAGGTGACGAAGGCGATTGCAGAACAGATGTTCACGGTGGACGTCAGCGACACGACGCTCGCTGTGCACCAGACGGGGCAGGTCTACTACTACAACTCGCACATCAAGGGAGACGCCAACGTCAATCTCGGGGTACGGCCCGCGTCCCGTGCTCAGTGCGTGAACCGCAATACAACAACATCGTGTTCAGGAGAGGGCAGGCCCTGTCATGATCAGACCCACAAAATGAAGCAAATGAAAAGTTTTTAAATGGAGGGTGTTTCTCTGAACCTGCGCGTCAAGGTTTTGTTCCGTCTGTTCACAGCTGGTCGGCCGACTGGATTTTACTCAAGGGTTGATCTCGTGCACGCCATTCAAAACGATTTCTTTGTCGGACGGCAGAATCAAACTGATGCGTCGGACCAAGTTTGGAATGTGCGGCGCAAAGCAATTTCTCAAACGACGGTGAGTACGAGACTTGAGAGAGAGAGAGAGAGAGAGAGGGAGAGAGAGAGAGAGAGGGAGAGGGAGACAGAGAGACAGAGGGCAGAGAGAGAGACAAACAGAGAGCGAGTGAGAGGGAGCAAGACAGAAAGGGGAGAGAGGGAGAGAGAAGAGAGAGAATGTGAGGGGAGAGAGAGAAGAGAGAGGGGAGAGAGATTTGAAAGAGAGACTCACAGTGACAGAAAGACAGACAGATAGTGACAGAGAAATGGAGTCCAATGAAAACGTCAGAAGTGACTGATTGCGATCTTGATTTTCTTTTCAAAAGCGATCCAGAACATGGGCGGTACGGCCACGAGGTGTTGACAGACTTTGAGACTGATCAAGGAATAACGACCACACAAAACTCCGCAGGGAGGTGACAGGACCAAGTACAAACCGCTCACTCTGAAGGGTGGCGATTTTCCAAGGTGAAGACCGTCTGCAAACTTGATCAATGTTTGCCAACTCATTTTCCCTGGTTGTCAACAGACATTTATTTGTTTTGTTTATTTACACTCGCGCAATGCTACCATTTACAGCTACACGCACAGTACATGTACTGTTCAAGTCGCTACATGTATTCACACAAACACGACGTAAGCACAGGTCAACAGCTCTGGAACATCTGTCTACGAGTAACCCTACACCTCGGAGAAATTTCACTGCCTTTGCGACTCGCACATTAGAAAAAAAAACATCCATGTTTGTCATGACAACTGTAAAACATATCGTAACAAAACAGTATGATGCAGGTAAATTGAAAACATAAACCTCCGACGAGGACTTTTGCTGAAAACTTGACTGCATGAATACATGTAGACACAGGTACATTTGCCATGTGAGCATTTCAGATCAGCATCATGCGTGTGGGAGCAACTTTGTACTGTTTTGACCACCACAGGAATTCGGAATGTTTGATCGCTTTGCAACACCAGCGGAATCCTGGTCTACAAACATGTGACTTTGACTGTCGTCTGGTGAGGTAAGACTCGCACACCAACTGGTAGGGCCAGATCCAACACACAAACTGGTGGAGTCAGACCCACCACACCAACAGGTTGGGCCAGATTCACCACACCAGCTGGTGGGGCCAGATTCACCACACCAACTGGTGGGGCCAGATCTAAAGACGAACTTGTGATGAGTCTGGGTTCATGTGTTCAGAACCTTTGCAAACAGAAGTTCAGTAGTTTGTGTGGATCTGACACTTGCGCAAGTCTTGAAAATTTCGGTTGCGAAACAACGGCTGACATGTCTGAAAAACACAACATCCGTGGCTTGAAAACAGTATTTTGAGAACTGAGTCCAATGGATACAATCAAGATCAACACATCAATTGAGGAATTATCACAGCGAAGGTCTGGGTTATTGCACGTCGAATCGACAGGACGACCACACAGTGACATTGAAAACATGTTGGTGCCCAATTCTATAAATTTGAGTGAAACACATCACGCAAAATTCCCCGTGCATGCAGCTCGCAGCTTGAAAAACTTTGTGTGAAAGAACAGAAGGTACCTTGACGTGAGTTCGGACCTTCTCTGGTTGAAACATGCTGCAGTGCTGCTGTACGTCAGTGGAATCTAGACAGGGTTCTCACACTATGGTTCCTGTGAAATCACACAATGACTTTTCGAGACGTTTGGTCGAGAAAAGAGAGTTGTGTGATTTCGCAGGAACCCTTTTTGCACGGTGAGAACCCATTTCTACAATGATGCGAGCACATTGACAGGTTTTGTGATCGCAGAGTTGTAGAAACATATTTCGGGAGCTAAATTCTTCTCAGCAGAGTGCTTGACAAAAGGACATGAAAACTTCACGACAGACAAGTCTATTTGCAGTACACAGCTCACCGTTGAGACTTCCCCTTTGCGAAGAGGGAATGAAAACATTGTAAAACAATAAAAGTCAACATTCGCACACGACTTGATTGTGCAGGTCCATTTCTGCACCGGTTGTTGAAAACTGGTCAAAATGTTTCACTGCATGCGAAAATTTCGCTCACACTTCTTTTTGAAAACAACAGTTTGATTGCTGATGATTGATTATTGAAAACCATATTCTGAATTGTGTTTGAGTTGAAAACATTGTTCTCTGTATAGTTCTTTCGGTAAGTTGTCAACAGTTGCAACGTTGAGAATTGAAAACATTCAGTTGTAAAAGTCTTGCTTGAAAAAGTAACCATTGTCTGCATGCCACGCTCGTTGAAAACGTGAGAAGTTGAAAACTCTGGAAAATGAAAACAAGTTTCGTTGAACACTTCCACACGCAAAACACTCAGAAAAAATCGCTTCTAACAGCTACAGGTCTGTGACAACGTCCACCATCTCATTTTTGCAAGTGTTCTGTTCTTTGTGACCAGCTGTTCAGCTTGTGGAATGTACTGTTCACACTTTCAAATGTCACTTGCTGGAAATGACATATTTGACAGATTTGAATTTATGGCATCCAGGTTCTTCACATTTTCACAGTTGCTTGTCCCCTCAATTGCTTGGAGAACCTCATGCAAAGAACTTCCGCAAAAGCAGCTTCATCTGCCCTCAGTATTGTTTCGCCTTTAGCATCATTTGTGTGTTTGAAAACTATAGAATACGTCCAAGCTTTAGTTTGCGTGTGGAAGATGACAAGTTGTGCACCTGGTGCATGTGACTTAGTCCGGACTCGCATGATGCAGACTCTCATTTTCATCCGGGATTTAAGTTTTGTTTCTCCTCTAAACATTTCTTTTCTTCTGCTGTACGAAACACACCCAATCCCAACAAGTGATTACAAAAGTCGAGCCCGAATCAAGCAGCGTTTGGGGCCTTTACAGGACAGCGCTTCGCTCCATTTTTGAGGTTGAACAGATTATTTGAAGCTCTTTTTGGCACTTTGCATTGAAAACCACAACACAAAAGTCAACCGCAGTTGGTCAGATCTTTCCTCATGTGCGCGTACGAGTGAAAACAAAAGCTCTTGCAGGTCGTTCGTGCGGCTCGTTGCACAGTTTGCGTGGATTTCTTGTGGTCGCATCTGCATGGGCTTGGCGTTGGGGGGATTGCGTTATTTCTCACAGCAACGCACTCACAAGTGCACATGTGGGCCTTATTGCCTTCCGAACTTGCCTGAATGATTCCCTAGTCTTTATAACACATGGATCTAATCTTCTAACCCTGCTCTCAGAATGGTGAACTAGTCCTCTACAGTCCCTCAATGCTGTTGAGCCTAACAGGTTGATGCATCATTGGTAGTAGCCCCCTCCGCCTTTGCCTCCTGAAATCTTGCGGCCCCACTCGTCCCTCTCCGGGGGCTGGAACTGCCGGGGCTCCTGGGGCGGAGGCTGCGGCTCGTGGCGGGGTTGTGCCGGCGGGGGTGCCGGGGCGGCCGCCGCGGTGTCCCGCCCGTCCCCGCCCCCGCGGTCTGCCTCGGCCTGGTACCCGTACTCTTGCCGCGCTGCATAGGGGTCGTTTTGTGCTGCGAACTGCTGGTCATCGTACCGCACGCGTCGCTCGTAGCCGCCGTCGCCGTCGGTGCGTCGCTGTGCCGCCGGCTGTGCCGCCGGTTGCTGCTGCTGGCCGTGCATCGGCTGCCACTGCTCCTGCGCGCCCTGGTTCCCCGGGAGGAACGGGTTGTTGGGGTTGGCGCCCGCCGGTTGGTAGGTCGGGGCCGGGGCGGTGGCGCTGTTGGCCGGAGCCCCGGGGTGAGCGTACCCGTTCCCGTGGCCCGAGTACCCGACGGGGGCGGCGGCGGTGCCGGAAGTGATGTCGGTGTACCCTGCGTCGGGTCGTGACGTCATGTCGCCCGACGTCATGCCGTCTTTCTTCTCCTTCTGCATCTGGTCGTACAGCTCCTTCTCTTTCTGCTTCCTCTCCTTGACGCTGTGTAGCATGCTGTAGCCGAAGTACATCAGGAGACCTGGAACCCAAGGCATCAAGTCAACGCCCATCCAGGGAAATGGAACGACAAAAATTGTCTGCAAAATGTAACAATTTCTTTGTCTGTTGCGTGCGAAAAAAACAACCTTGTACAGTTAAAAAGTGGCTCAATCGAAATGTTGTCACTGTCAACAGTGGGAAAAACTTTGAGAGTTCACTGCCGGATTGGGAGGGTTCATGTTTCTGCAATGCGTCGGAGAACCTTTCTTCCCAGGTTGTACTCACCGATGCAGATCCAGATCCCGAGTCGGGCCCAGGTGAGGCCGGGCAGCTTGAGCATCAGGTAGATGTTGAAGAACATGGCGAGAGACGGGAGGAAGGGCACGCCGGGCGCCATGAACGAAAGTTTCTTCCTGCGTTCAAACACAAACAGCTTCAGTGCAAAATCAGTCAGAACCAGAATGATGTCGTCGGGGGGGGGGAGGCAATCGTTTTCGGGATCAAAGACTTTTGTGTACGAGTGTGTGTGCAAGGGGTCTTTGTTTTGAGTTGGGTAAAATTGCAGAACTTGCTTCAGGAGCTTCTAATTTCTTTGAATATTGTGCTCAGGACCTTCTTTCATCAACTGCGTTTTGAGTTTTTACTCTGCGATAAAACAAACACGACCCTCACTTGTTTTGTGGTTGGCGCAGGATGAGGATTTCCGCCGTCACGACGGAGGCGAGCCCGAGGAGGAGCAGCAGCACGGCCCAGGGGGCGCCACGCGACAGGGCGCCGCCGGCGAACACGAGGATCATGGACGTGATGAGCTCGGTGACGCCGAGCGCGCCCACGTACAGGATGGCCCACTGCGCCGTCTGCTGGTTCGGCATCACGTCGTCGCCGGGCAGGCCGAGTCTGAAGAACATGGGTGGTTATCGTGAGGTTGGGAGACACTCTGAGTTCCGTCGTTTATTGGTTGTTCAATTTCCAAGGTGTCGTCTCATTGATCTGGAGCTTACGGGAAACGACAGGGTAATTCATTCATTCATTCATTCATTCATTCATTCATTCACTCACTCACTCACTCACTCACTCACTCACTCACTCCTTTCAGGCTGGCTACCCCGCCATCGGGTTCTCTCCCATGAACCACACCCCGATCCTGCTCCACGATCACAACGAGTTTCTCAACGAGCGCGTCTTCCTACGCGGGATCTCCGTGTACGAGCAGCTGCTGCCGAAGCTCGCGAGCGTGCCGCCGCTCTGAGCGACGAGTGCGCCCGATCCCGCCGACGCGACGCGACGAGCGCGCCCAACGACGACGGAAGCCCCACCTAGCGACCAGCATTGGAGTTGATCAACGTTATTTCAAACATATATTTCAAGTGGGGCCCCAGGTTGCCTTGCCTCCTCCCCCCTCTCCGTCGATCCTGGAGTTGCGCGGACACGAGGCTCAGGACTCACGTGACGGGATCACGTGACGCGCTGTGGGCGTCGTGTTGGGCGGCCGCCCCGTCTCTACGGTCGGATTTTCTTGCTTCACGTGTTGCCAAAAAGCGAAAACATTTCGCGGGTCCTGGATCTCAGTCGGGTGGGGGGGGGGGAGGATTGTGACTTCGGCCTCAGGCCAGGCACCCCGAACTTCAGCTCCAAAACGTGGCAGGAAAAAGGTTTCTCCATTTGTTCCTGTGGAACAGTGTTTTCTGTTGGTGACGGGGGCCGGATCCACTAGACTTTTTTTCCATGAACAGGAATGTCAGTTTTTGGCAACGCGCCGAACTGGCGCCGTTTGACCCATCTTATCTCCGCTCTGTGTGATGATTCGCCATAAAAACCTGTCCTTTTTCTGCTGTTTCAACCTTTTTGATCCCAACAAAAAATGTTGGTGAAAAGTGTTTTGTGTGTTTTCAGTTGAACTGTGAGCAGCTTCCAGGTGGTTTTGAAGTTTTGTGGAAAAATGAATAAATGGCGAAGAAAAAAGAGGCAGTGTATCTGAATTTGTGAGATCATATTGAAGCGGTCCTGAAACACACGCGAGTTTCAGGTCATAATTTTGTTTGGGTGCATGTCGCACTTTGATGATCACCCGTAGATTCTGAAATTTTAGTTTGCACACTTGCGTTCCGATAGAATCTAAGTAAAAATCACCCAACCGTGGGCAGTGTTTGTGGCCTGTGCGGTGGGAAGACACGCCCGGCTGCGTTCGCTCTCTTTGCGAAGTCGGGTGAAACCGAACGGCCCGTGGCTTTCCCTTCGTTCCGACTGTGACGTTTCCCCACGTAACTGTTCGCGTCACTCGGCGCATCTGACGCTGTTTTACTGGCAGCTGCTGTTGGGTTTACGGCGCAATAACCGCATCTGGGCTCGACAGGTTCTGATCACTGCGAACAGCTCTGGTCGAACCGCGAACACTTCCATTGTGGAGGAAAGACGAGGTTTGTGCAGAAGCATCAGGTATGGCCGCGTAGATCTGGTGTTTTGTTGAAGAGGTGTGAACGTGGACCACGGCATTCCTGCAGCAGCAGATAGGGCAGACCACACCATGCAACAGATAGAGTGGACCACACCTGCAGCAGACAGATTGGACCACACCTGCAAACATACAGAGTTTACCACACCTGCAGCAGCAGTTAGAGTGGACCACACCTGCAGCAGTCGTATCAGGCGGACGAGCCCTGTACAGGTGCCCTGTCACTCTCATGATGCGTTGCACTTCTGTGGAGTCTTCCTTTGGAAAAATACAACAGGCCATTGTTTTCGATTTTATGCATAAACTGAACAAATTTTGCAGTTTATCAGCTGGTTCTCAGCAGTGGAGGGGTCGCTGAAGTTTTGGTCTAATTTTCGGCCTGGTTCAATTCCTTCAGTGATCACTTTGAGCTTCAACGTTGCGCGACGACAGACGTAAAGTCTCGTGACAGGCGAGATTCACGCCCGCAGCAGCGAGACTGAGACCAGAGACCAGAGGCAGAACCCAGGGAACTCAGGACGAGGATGTGACACGCGTCGCTTTCAGTCCCGATGCTGAGGTAGGACTCGTCTCACCCTGCTGCGGACGGACGGACGGACTGACGGACGGAGGATGGAGCTGACTGGTCAGCAGATCATCCGGGGCCCCGCCCCGACCCTCACCCTGGTTCTACTTGTGGTCAGCAGCAGCTGCAGGGCTCAGTCCGAGGAGGGCGTGTCCACCCTCCTGCAGATCAACGTGGTCAGTCAAAGTTCAGCGTCTTTTTGTTGAAAAATACATCCAGAACAGAACAATACATCCAGAACAGAACAATACACCCAGAACAGAAAAATACACCCAGAACAGAACAATACACCCAGAACAGAACAATACACCCAGAACACCCCGGCGGGGCCTCCTGACTTTTCTTCAAGGGCCTTTTCATTCCACTTGTTGTTCAGCCGAATTCCGATTGTCAACGCTCGTGCAGAGCAAGGCGCCCAATCTTTACCAACGTCACTGTCAGAAATAAGCACGAATTCGATGTGAGGGTTCGTATGATCTTGAGATGGCACGTTTCTCGTTTCTCGTTTCCTGGCCTCAGTGTGTGTGTGTGTGTGTGTGTGTGTGTGTGTGTGTGTGTGTGTGTGTGTGTGCGTGTGTGAAGTATCTGACGTGACGTGTTTCAGTTGACGCGGCACGGGGCGCGGACGCCGGCGCTCCCGTTCCCGAACTCGCTGTTCCCGCCGGATACGCCCAGGGACCGGCTCACCCAGGTGCGTGCGTCTTCACCGTGAGTCCGCCGGATACAGCAGCCGGCTTTCGGGACCCAGGCGTTCCAACTCCCGAGGACAAAAATTGTCTCTTGTCTTTGTGAATTTTGAGCCACAGGAACAAAAAATTTTCGTTTTGTGGAACAAATCGTTCAAAAGTTGGTGTTTGGTCTGCGGGATTTGCTCCACTTGACCTCAACGCTGGATCATCGAGTTTCCTCGGGAGATTTTCGAGCTCGTATGTGTTGAACCGTTGGGCACGTGCACTTCTGATTGGTGCTTTATATCAAACACAAAGGTCTTGTGCTGCCCTGGAATGTGGTTGGTTCGATAACATGCAGAGTCTGAGTTTGACCACACCCACTCACCCACTGGTCACACACAGGTCTGACAACGACGTGTGCGTGAGATGTGATGTGCAGCACGGATCGTTTCAGACGGGGATGCGGCAGATGTACGCGACGGGGCAGGCGCTCAAGGCGCGCTACATCGACGGGCAGCCCTACCGCCTCCTGCCCGCCGCCTACAACGAGTCTCTGGTGAGTAGCGAGGGGGGCTCCAGCCCGGGGGAGGGGTGGGTCCAGCCCGGGGGAGAGGGGGCTCCAGCCTGGGCGAGGGGCGACTCCAATCTGGGGGAGGGGTGGGTCCAGCCTGGGGGAGGGGTGGGTCCAGCCTGGGGGAGGGGTGGGTCCAGCCTGGGGAAGGGGTAGGTTCAGTCTGGGGGAGGGGTGGGTTCAGTCTGGGGAGAGGGGTGGGCCCAGCCTGGGGGGAGGGGTGGGCCCAGTCTTGCTGCTGACCGAACGACCAGGAACTCACCACTTCAAGTGAAACCAGCTTCCGGACTCCGAGAACGAGGCGTGGCCTCGTTTTGATTCTTATTCCGCATGTGGGTCACCCGTTTGGGTCGCGCGCCTCCACCGCGTGCTCTTCTTGTTTCATCGCAGGTTCGCGTGAACAGCTCGCAGACGTCGCGCACCCTGGAGAGCGCCCTCTGTCTGCTGGCGGCGCTGTTCCCACCAGAGGGCGTACAGGTGTGGAACCCGGCGCTGCTGTGGCAGCCCATCCCGGTCTACAGCAAGCCTCCGGACGAGGACCCCGTGAGTAGCAGGCGTGGAGTCGGGGGGGGGGGAGACCGCCGCTCCCGTTGTGTTCGACGAAGTTGTCTCGCCTTTCTGTGTTTCATCAAAGGTTCCTAACCAAAAATGTCAAGTCTTCCCTCGCAGATGTCTGGAATTCTGCTGAGGTTTGATTTTGGTTGTGCAGTTCGCACTTGAAATCCTTTTCCAAAATGTTCTTCTCTCGAATCCGTCAACCAACACGACCAACGAGATGGGCTTTTCTAAGGGCAAAATGCATAGATCTGACATCTGTGGACACCTTTGAGCGGTTTTCACACAGAAGAAAAGTTGACGCCAGCGTCAAAGTTTTGTGACGCCGTTTCAGAGAGGTCTGGACCCTTTTGTGGCACCCATCATTGGGTCCTCATGGACGTCGACGTCAAAATTTTGCCACGGCATCCCAATTTTGACGTAGACGTCACCAACGTGAAAATCCCATTGAACAACGGCCGAAATGAAACGGTAGTGTTTTGCTGTTAAATTGGGTGGTTTGGGGGACATCTCGATGTGCACAGAGTCCAGCACTAATTTCTCGGAGTCTCGTCTCCTCCACGTGTCACTGACCTGAGCGCCGTGTCCGCTCCTCCGCAGGAGCTGGCCGAGCTGAACGAGGCATCGTGTCCCAGACTCGAGTTCCTCCTGAAGCAGGCCAACGCATCTGAGAAGAGGGAGCTGGATACGCCGAACCAGGTATGCGTGTGTGGATGTGTGTGTGCGTGTGTGTGTGCGTGTGTGCGCAGTGTATGCGTGTAAGTGTGCGTGTGTTTGAGTTCCTCCCGAAGCAGGCCAACTCGTCTGAGAAGAGGGAGCTCGACACGCCGAACCAGGTATGCGTGTGTGCGTGCGCGTGTGTGCGTGGTGTGCGTGTGTGGACGTGTGTTCGAGTGCCTCCTGAAGCAGGCCAATTCGTCGCAACGGAGGGAGCCAGACACAATGAACCTTGCGCGTGTGTGTGCGTGTTTTTGCGTGGGAGTGTGTGCGTGTGCGTGTACTCGATTTCAACTCGCTGAAGTGGAGAGAGTTCAACAAGCTGAACCACGCAGGTGCGTGCGTGTGCCTGCTGTGTGTCCGTGTGTGCGTGTGCAGGTGGACCACAAGTCTTTGTTTGTGCATCAGTGCAGATCCAGGTGCAGAGGCCTGGGGTCCCTCTATTCCCCCTCCTGAAACCACCACCTGCTGGATTTTTGAAGTTGACTTTACAACAGGGCTTCATGTACTCCAAAATGAGTTGAGCCAACAACCACGCCCCTTAGAGGGTCAGATCATGACCTTGACTGTGATGGCCACTCCGCCCCGCCCCCGCACTGGCCCCTGGAGCCCGGCCCCCCACGGGCCCCTGGGCGGGCCCCCGCCCCCGACCCCGGCGCGGGCCCGCGCGGGGGGGGGGCGGG
>JAAUXT010095042.1_pt1 | contig 30484 bp, 29 predicted proteins | sample 7278171 | NCBI WGS metagenome assembly JAAUXT01 (sample SAMN14350112, study PRJNA611818) | marine sediment metagenome | isolation source: surface marine sediment (1.8m) | place: French Polynesia: Moorea | collected 2018-08
ACATGCAATGGTAATCTCTGGCGGTTTTTTGATGCGTGGTACCTCTGCGGCTGCACCTGGACGGGGCCTGCCCCTGCCCCTGCCCCTGCTGCCCCTGATGCCCCTGATGCCCCTGCTGCCCCTGCCCCTTCTCAAGGTCAAACATTTTTATTCTCTCAACCTCAATCCTGCCACGGATCTGCCAGATAGGCCATGCACAGTGATGTAGAATGTCAGCAACAAACGAGTTGCTATGTGAACGAATAAAATACTGTTGCGCAAAGACGTTGACATTTCTTGCTCTTCAATTCCACCGAGTGACGAAAGATATTTCAAGACATCACAGAGAAAGCGTTCATTCATCAGATTGTGTCGAATTGGCGATGGCAAGGGGAACAGCTCGAAAGCTGGTGTTGAACTCTTGAAGACTCGCCAGAGGAGGAAAGGCGAGGCGCAGGAAAAGTGACAAGTTGACTCTCACACACAAGGAATTTATCTTGGTGACATATCTCGTAGACAATGATAGCTCTTTATTTCACGCCATCAGTTGGGTGCAAAACGAAGAAGGAGACATTTGTTGTTCGTCACAAAATAAACGTCATTTCCCCAACACAGGGATTTGCTCTGCATGCCACAGCTCCACTCAGTCGATCAATGTTCATGACCACCGTTTCTTTTCAGCGTTCGCTCACAACGTTCACCCGCCACAGTCTCGTGCGTTCACAAGCACTTCCTCGCTCACGATATTGGCCTGGTTCGCTCTGAGCGCTCTCGAGCTGGCACCGACTTGCCCGACAACGCGCCCTCCTTGACGGCGCATCCCAGGTCCTGCGCGTGCCTGCAACTAACATGGCGTTCTCATGTCTCTCGTTTGTACGTCTTTTTCACGTCTTCACGCTCTCTTGCGTCAGGTTCACACATCTCACGTTGCCACCACGTCTCATTTTGTCACGTTTCACTTGCTCATGTTTCAAGTCTGCACTGGTTTGTTTTCGTATCTGTGAATCCTTCCCTTCTGTCATCTCCTGTTCATCCATCCACACATTTGTTTCTCCGTCCCGCCTGACTCGCATCCGCACCCACAGATCGGTTGTGCAACAGGTCTGCCAATTTCCAGGGACCGCGTGCGGAGTCTCACCCAGGACGTCGGCTGGTGACGGTAAGCCTCAATTCGTATGCACCTTTTATGGCCTCAGCTTCAGAGATAATGCACTGCTATTTCTGTAAAGCTCCATTTCAAGCGGGATGGAGACGAAAAAACAGCTTTTATTGTTCTCTGGTGCGCTTCCAAGTTATCTCAACTCGTCAAGATTTCTGACTTTTGATCTGTCTGTACAAAACAGTGTGGAAAACGGGTCCCTGTATTCGAGCCAAATTCAGTCTGTCGATGTAGCCGGGGAAGGTCAATTTGCTGTTGTGACAGAAAAAGTGTAAATTATTGAGCAAAAGTTATAAATCAGCGTCAGCGTGTTAAGAGACTTTCCGTGTTGTGGGTATCTACGTGCAGTCAATAAATGAGTGGTTGATTGTGGAGTGAACGTGTTCTGTGTGCACAGCTGTGCAGGTTCCTCACTTCAAAGTGACTTCCGCTTCATACACCGAGGTTTTTCTTGGCGTTTGAGCAAGACAACTTCCAGAAGAATTTCCGCGCGAGGTTTTTCATGAAATTCCTTGAGTGTGCAGATTGTGCACCGCAAGGACCATTGAGTATACCTTCGAGCACTCGATTGAAAATCAACGAGAGATCTTTGGCAGTGATATGTTCTCCTGAAAGTGAAAAAAAAATGCGACTTTCATTCCACCCACTCCCTCACTTCAAAGTCAAGGCATATCGCCTGGAGGCTCTTGACGCGTGATTTGTTTCAGAGATTCGAGCAAGTCAGACGAGCTGTGGGATCGTTTTTGAGGCCGAACAGCCTCGTTAGGATCTCAGGTTCCGACTTGGCAGCCCTTCCCCTTCCCGGGAGAGAACCTGGACTCTCTCTGGCAGACAACTGACGGATCTAGGAGCAACGATTCCACTTCGTATTCCGTCCGCATCTGCAAGTGTTCGCACCTGAGCATTTGTTTGCGTTGAGTGGTCGTTGAGAACATTCTTTTGACTTTTCGTAATGGCACACGCGCCCGACGTGCATTGCTGTTGGGGTGTCTCCCAGAACCGCCCAACAAGGAAAAGGCTCTGATGCTTCGACTCGAAAAACAAAGAACATGCTGATGGCAAATCTGCTCCTTTGTTTTACGACTGTGAAGCCTGTCACTGTTTTGCGCTCAAATACAAGTTTCACCGGGGATGAATTGAATCTCGCAATCACTTGACAGGTTCCCAACACCCCCAGGACATTTTTAGTGTTCCCAAGCAGGGAACATGCATTTGTGCTAATGAGTGAGTGGCTTCTTTTCTGAGCTCCGGGGGGGAAACCCAGGGGAAACAAGCTCTCAACAGAACACGCAGGATCTGACAGCAGTTTAATTTTTTCTGATTGAGCGAATAACACAAGTTTGAAGGCGAACAAGTCTGGAAGCATGGAGTCCTGCTGCAGTCTTCTCCCGAATAACTGCAGAAACTGGGGCAGAATTCAATGTTTGAGCTCAAATCCTGGTCTTTCCAAGACAAGTGAAATAGATTCCAGATAATCAACAAATTAGTTGCCAACTCGGAGACACTTCCTCGGAGCGAGGAAGATGTTAATTGCGTCTCTTCTTGGACACTGCAGTCAACAAGAAGCTCTTGGGTGAAGGGTAACATCACGCCATATCTCTTCCGTTTTTTTTTGTTTGCTTTGACCTGCAACATGTGAAAAATATCGCCGAAAAAACAGAATTTGATCTCGGGATGTTCTTGTCTGAAGACCAAAGCTCTGAACCCCAAACAGGTCAACAAAGAAGTGCAGTGAAAAAATGCGAGATTTGAAGCCTTGGGACTTGTGTTTACAGCGTTGCCTTTGTCCGCTGTCGTATGTGAAAATTGTCAACACAGCTGGCCTTGACGCTTCCAGACAAAACCAGCTTTGTTTGTGAACGTCCACTGCATGCTCGGAGTTGGGACGATGTGAGTGGTGACGACATGAGTTTGAAGGTGTAAAATATTTCCAACTTTCATTTGAGACCTCTGTTTGTGCTCCATTGGGGAGTGTTTCAATTACCAGGCCCAAAGATTCTTAAACACGAAAATGATCAATTTCATGTTTTCTGGCAATTTCATCTCTTTTCAACAAAGCAAATGTTTGTTTTGACAAGCTGTTGTGAGATTGAGGATTTTCTCCAGCTTCAGACCACCGATGTGCCGCCTTTCACCTTCCTTCCCGTCAAAAGAAATTTGTCCATTTTGTCACATTTGTGTGTCGACAACTACACACCCATTCACACTCCCTCAAGCTGTTTCTAGCTGTTTTTTCACAAGCTATTCCAAGAACTATTTGGATTGTGCAGCAACCAATTACCTTCTGCCACAAGCAGAATCTTCAGACCAACCCAAGTATCGTCGTCGCTTGCGCCCCGTTCTCTCTGCGTGTCTGAGTGCATCTGGCTCAACATGATCAATGTCCTTTTCAGAACAATTTTCTCGTGCAGTTGATTCCTGAAAACAATCTCAATCCGCTTCCATGCATCAGATGGAGAGAAACCTTGGATTCAGTTTTCATCAGAGGCCGATTAACCATCTGCTCCCTGCCCGCGATACAGGAGTCGCGCGGTGTGAGAACCTGCAGCTCACGCTCCGAAGCCGTCTATTCTCTTCAGGATTAGCGCTTGACTTGAACAGCAGTCAGAACCAATGCCTGGAGAGTGCACTGTCTGAAAACTGTCTGGATGTTGTTCTGTGACGTGACTGGGACACACTGGGATTGCTGACTTGTGACCACACATATCGAAAAGCCGCCCGCGAGAACGACACTTTTCAACAGGTAACTTACGCATATATTTGTCTTTGAGAACCCGTCAGATTAACAAAAACCAGTGTTTCCTGTTTTGAGTTGAAGAAGTGCGGAACACAAGAAAAGAAGAGAATGAAGTGTTCGGTTGAATCGTAAGTGGCACCATGCTGAAGAGAAATGTGCACATGACATTCATGACTTGCGGAAAACCACACAAACGCTCGTACGCAGGCTTGTGAGAATTACCATTTACGGCTGGCATCTGTTTTGCGAGACACACAATTTTTCTTTCTCCTTGAAAATTGAAATGATGTTGATGTCAATCAGAGATAAGAAGCAACAAAGTATGAAACTTCTCAACCGATGAACGAAGTGTACTGCGGATTGTGAGCAGCTCAACACACAACTTTTGAAAACGTATGAACGCGTATTTGTTCTCTGTGTTTTTACCGTCTTCAGCTGTTCAATGTCATCATGCAGTTTCTGGAATTTTGGCTGCTGCGTGCTGCTCCTGTTCTCAAGTTGAGCAAAGTCTTTGGAACATTTTCTCGTTCTTTCTCTCATTTTTTTCTCTCTGCGTATCTTTTCCCCACCGAAACACCAACACCGTTTGAGATAGAGAGAGGGGAGGGAGAGAGTGAGAGAGTAGAGAGAGAGAGAGAGACAAAAAAGTGCATATTCAATCCTTGAAGAGGCTTGCTTGTGGACACGCGTCGTATTTATCGTTTTGTGAGTTTTTCGTTGCTTTTTACAGTGAACACCATTCTCCGGAAACCTCCGTTCCAACGCCTCCACGAAGACCAATTTAAGAAAGCTGCTTCAAAAAGATCTCGGGTAGTTTTTCATCACAGCCATTCACACAACGACTCGGCAGAACGGGGGACCCTCGATCGGGAAGTCATCAATCCCCCAGACGAAAAACAATAAGGACGCTGCTCATTTTCCGGGAGTCTGCTGCTTTGGACTGACGAGAACAACACCGCAAAAGCAATCCATCAACTCGAAAATGACTGGAGAGTTGATCAAGATTATCGATGGTGACAAACTGACATCAAATGCTGCATACGAAGTGACCAATATTTCTAAGAGTGGAGGGGATTATCGGATAACTGGACTTCTACTGCAGGGCTTCAATGACTCTGACACAAGTGACGAGTCTGCAGGCAGAAGTTCGCCTTTCTGCTCGGTGTCGTTTCGCTTTGTGTGGTACACAGTTCTCACTGGGACACTGTGCCTCCTTGGTGTGATTGGGAATACAGTGTCCATAATCATTCTGCAGAAGGACAAGGGGAACAAAGTGGCAAACCTGTTGCTGCAGTCTTTGGCGGTAGCAGACAACGCACTGTTGGTTCTGTCAATGTTCGTGCTGAGTTTTGCCTGGGGTTCCTTGTCATACTTCAATGCTGCCAACATACTACAAACTGTGGAACCATATTTGAGGAAATACATCCACCCGATTGGGTACATGACCAAAACCTTTGCAATTTATATGACAGTTCTCTTGGCTGTGAACAGATATGTGGCCATAAAGAAACCATTGCACGCTCAGTACCTCTGCACGCTGTGGAAGGCGCGAATACAGATTCTGGCCGTGGTGATTTTCTCTGTAACGTGCAATGTTCCTCGATTCTTCAGGTACGATATGGTGAGACATGACGGGAATGTCACATTTGAAGAAACGACAATCGGCAAAGGAAGTTTGTTTCACATCATCTACACGAACGTGCTGTACACTGTGCTGGTGCTCATCTTGCCATTAGGGATCCTCATGGTCATGAACCTGAGCCTGGTGCTGGAGCTGAGGAGAATGAGGAGTCAGCGCCGCCTGATGAACGTCAGCTCGCAGCCCTCCGATCAGAACATCACCCTCGTCATGTGCATCATCATCGTCATCTTCATCGCCTGCCACACACCCGACCGGATCCTGGAAGGGATCAGTTCTTTCTACAAGCGCGACTGGTGGAAATACTCCTGCTACCTTTATGCCGTCTGTAACCTGCTCATCATTTTCAACTCTTCGTCAAACTTTTTGGTGTATTTCTTTGTACGAAAACGCTTCCGCCGCGTCTTCTACGAGACAGTTTGCATGGCGAGGTCCAGGCGCCCGTCCTTCGTCCCCACAACCTTCATTTCCCAGGTGGGAGACGACAGTGAAGTGAGTGGACCTCTGGCCGCCCTGCGGAAGCTTTCTCGCTCTGTGGCCGATTTACTGCACAGAAGTTCAGACGTGGGGAAGAATCCTAACAGCAATCTTGAAAGGAATAGAGCGCGCTCCTTGGGCGTTCTGCTGGAGAATGAACCCGCGCACAGGGAGAGGCGCTCTCAGTCCGCGGGAAAGTTGATGGATACGGCGCTGGGGATCGTGGACAATAACGTTCAATTTGGCCAATCTCTTTTCGTCCCATCCACAGCCACTGTAGCAGGCGATAAAACGAGTCAGTCTTAACAGACTACAAATCATCCTCTATCATAATTGCCTCAAATTACTTCAATGCTACACCTGTCACACGAAAACGCCCTGAAATGTGTGGCTGTAGGTTCCCTTCGTCGTCAACAGCTGCGCTCCATTTTGTGCGATTTGCTTTCAATTTCGGATGAAACCCATCTCATCAAATACACGAGCCGCGATCACTACCTGCCCCTTGGACCTTGAAATCTCCACCAATAAAGATTTCCCTGCTGCTTCTCAACCTGAAGGACCACAACAGTGGAAGGAATCAGCGTAATTTCACGCACGTCCAACCAGAGTCGTGCAGTTAGTTGTTTCTTCTGTTCAATGTCAGCCCATGCATTAGCCTACGACTTGGAAGTGACGTCTCAGGTTGTGAAGTGAAAATGTTTTGTCGCTCGCTGATGCTCGTGCATGTAGATACTGTGACGCTGAGCAGGTTGGGGAATGGTGAGGTCTTTTTGTTAGTTGTCTGCGATTGATGTTGCAGTTCGGCAGTTATCCGAGTGAAGAGTTCCTCACGAGGACACAGCTTCAATTAGCTTTGAGTCTCTGGGTCAATCTTTCCGCTGAGTATGAGACGCACGATGACGGAATTACATCGACACAATCCGTGCATTGGCTGAGAACGAACATTGCAGGACATGATGCCCAGACAGACAAGTGTACAACACAGAAAGAAAATTGGTCAAGATGAATAAATCGTTGCACTCAAAAGACACCGTTTCGGCTGAATTCCGGGGATAGCTCTGCTTGCTGAGATTTCTGTGGTTCTAATGGACGACTCAAAACGTGGCAAACAACATATTTTCGCTGTTGATGATTTAGGGACACACTGAGAGGTGACGGGGCGGCCCGTGCCTCCAGACGGGACAGCCTGTGCTGCACCCTTCTATTCAGTGGATGTGTTTCCTGCATTTTCAATATGCTCAGACACCCTCCGCAGGAGACACAACATGCAGCATGGGCTGCCCTATCCTATCAATGGATCCATTAGCCATTCAGCAGTATGACACACCTCTGGATAGGACCATTAGCAGGGTTGGTACAACTTTTTAGAGGACTGAATGGTAATATTTTTGCATTCAGTTGACCATACAGCTGAGGTTTATATTTTTGAGGACTGTACAGTAATATTTTTAAGTTGAGTAAACTGTATGGTGATATTTTGGAGTTCAGTCAACTGTATAGTTAGTTTTAGTACCATACAAGGATGTTTTGGGGTTCAGTTAATTGTACAGTATATTTTTGAGTTCAGTTCACTGTATAGTAACTTTTTCAAGTTCTGTTACTGTACAGTGACAAACTTGCAATATTCAAAAAGTTGAAATTATATGTTGCAATTTGATGTGAGTGCCATCCAGTGTGTCTGTTGTCAGTTTGGGGTTTGCGCCATTGAGTGACCATTGCGTCTGATCGCCCCGCAACGTCCAGTGTGTCACGACTCCCAGCCACGCTTCCTGACTCTGCTTATGACATGTTTTGTCCAAATTTTTGTGACATGTTTTGTTCATGTTTGTTCACACAAAAACACTTTAAATTCTAAGGGGGGGGGCTTCGTTTCAAGCTGAAAGCCTGGTCGCTCTCCCCTATAGCCCCGAATGGTCACAAAACGACGGACGCAAAAACGCAATTTTACGCTTCAATTCAAGGGGATTGAAAAGCACAATTGAAAGATTGCGAAACATGTGTGTTTGAAATCTGATCTTGAGGATTTGACAGCTTCAAGTGACGCTCGCAGTCGTGACGAGAACAGCCCGTGCGAGCAGAAGCGAACTTTCCGGCTGATGAACATGAATGTGTCTCAGTTCCTTTTGGCAACGCTTGCCAAGGACGATCCCGCTTTGAAGTTCTATGTCACATTGTCATGGCCCTGGCTTCTCTGCGTGGTCACTCCGCGTAGCGGCTGCCAAGATGAAGGAGACAACCTCGCATTTCGGCCTCATCTTGCACTTCGTCCTTTTGTTGGTTTCGCTTTGAAGAACGGACACAGCGTCTCCTTCGCTGTTTTGGGTTTCAGATTCAGCGGCCGCTGTCACCCTGAATGCCATGCCCACCATCTCACGCCAACGAAAAAGAACTAGTGCTGTCATAGCTTCTGCATGACACTTTTCCGAAGAGAAACTGGACTTCTTCCTTCTGTATCTCTGAGTTTCCTTCTGATTGCTCAGTTCTGCATTTTGACTTTTTGTGCACAGATTTCCCTTGATGCATTGTGCCGTACACCTCTGCCCCGCCCAATACAAAAACCAATTTACCTCCAAAATTGTGCAACACCAATGTCAGCGTGCACACTTGGGAGAATAGATTCGCATCTGCATTGGCATTGACATTGGCACGAAGCCACCTGACAGAAAGCAAACAAAAGTAACAACAAGCCACTGGCTCATGACGAGCATACACCGGACACACTGGTGGGCTGCGGAGTTGCAAGAGTGTTTCGCTTTGGTTTGCTTGTGTAGCTCACCGCGGAAAGTCCACCAGTTTTCACGACAACAGAAAAAAGATCACCACTCCACTTTCCTTGGTATCTGCCACCAAATAACTCAATGGCTCCCTGTCCCTGGCTCCCTGACCCTGCCCCAAAAAAAACTTCGTGGTTTACACTGTACTTGCAAACTCCTGAAGCAAGGACACCTGTTTTGCCCTTTGTCAGGTTCTTTTTTCGTTTGAAGCAAGTGTTGCCGCCCCCGCCCGGAGGACGTATCGCCTTCGGATCCACAAAGATCTACGTCAAGGTTGACACAATCAGAACCAAAAAATCAAAGACAAGTTAAAGTCCGACCACAGGTTTTTGAAAAGAACCTGCATGTTCAACAACGCCGTTTCAACCTCAACCCCTGAAAGGCTAGTTGCTGAGATGTAAACAACACAAACAAGACCCTCCCTCTCGCCTTGTAGAGCCGGAAGAATCAGCAGGCGACATTCGCCATCAACTATGCTGCTTTGGGCGATGACGAATTTGCAGAAAACAGTTTTTCCATTACCTCTGGGCTTGGTTCTGTCTTCCTGTCATTCTCGTGAGTCGCGAGGAAGCCTCCTCAAAGCAAAACCCTTTGCAGGCTCACTCAGATAGCAGCTCACAGGTGCAGTCTATCAAATTTCTGTGTGCTCTGTCCCACAGGTCGTCTTTCCGCGTCATGTCAGGTGCAGATGCCAAAAGGGCACTAGAATGTCGGAGCGAAGAGATGCCACGAATGTCGCCCATCTTGGCCAGCGGCTGAAGAAACTACGGGTTCTGAAAGGGCTAATGGGCGTCGAGGCGTCGGGCGCCCTGAATACAAAATCAAAGCATGACTGTTGCTTGCGTTTGCAGTGAGAAAGAACACTTTTTTCAAACAGCTGGAAGGAACATTACTCTGATATGAGACAAATACAAACATTTTGTTTTTCTCTTTCTGTGTGTTTTGTATCTGACGACGGAATCCAAACGCTCTCCAGGTTCTTCTGTGCTCCCCCGCACGTCCAGCCTCATTGCGATGCATGAAGGCAGCTGACACTCCCTCACACTGCGGAAAGTCGCCTTCCCCGGCAACTTGACGCATTTGAACCTTACACTTTCTGTAATTGCTGCAGAAACGTAGTCTCCTCTTCACTTAATACTCTGATACACACTGCCCATCTGTTAAGCTTTGTGCGAGTGAAGTATTGAAAAGGACATGGACAAAAGACGAGGCCGACGAGAAGATTTCTCGTCAAATAATTCTGGACTTCACACAAGAGAAAAATCACGAGCCCGCCTTTTTCAAACTGAAGATCTTTACAGAAATGGCAATGTCGACAGTGTTCTGTTTTCAGTTGGAAATGGTGGAGTCTTCATGATTTTTCCCCTGGTTGCCAGGATCTTTTGGCAGAAATTTTGCAGGTGGGTGGTCGGCAACTGGTGCAGTTGGGAGTGACGTTTTACATGCAGCAAATATCCGCCGGCGCAGACACTAATGAGACCTACAAGTTTGAGCATTGGCCAAAAGACTCACGCCTAAACCGATTCTGCAGCACACTTGTTAGCGAAACCTATTTATCTGAATTGGGTGTCGTTGAGACTCTGACGGTGAGACTTCGTTAATTTCCTCCGAAAAAAGTTCGACTTCGGTTCATCACTCGTGTTTGGAGAACCATTTTATAAGTATACACTCACCGCGAGCACTGGTCATCGCCTGGTCTGTGAGTGTTTATTAAAACAGCCAAAGGCTCGTCTCCTAACAGGTCAAAATTCTGTTCTCAATCATAAGCTTCTTGCTCCACCTCATTCTATTCCAAACTGTTTGGCGGACCCTTTTTCAAATTTTAGTCCCATGTACACGTGAGGCTTGTTTTCGTTGCAATCAGCACACATCAATTGTCGAGGTCACAAGTGCAGTAAAGTGTGGTTTGGAGAAAGGAGCAAAGCTGTGTTTGTCCTTCTCAAAGCCCTCGAGCTTTTTTCTTGTCTGGCATTTTCCTTTGTTTTCAACCTGGGAAAGATTGTTGTGACATTGACAACGTTCTCCCCAGTTATGAAGTTGTTGTTTTCAAGCCAAAAGAAAAGATGACAGTGATTTGTGACTTCTGGAAGTCTCAGACTTCAGATTATAAATTCACACCTGACGTTTGTGGGCGAAGGAGCATTCTTTGGTCCCTGGCTGACGGCTGAGGCTTGCAAGGAACTCATTCCTAGTACAAGCAGAGTACGAGTAAATGGCCAACAAACTGAGTGGGTTCCTTGCAGGTACACATCAAATTACCCAAGGGGAAAGCAACGTCCGAGATCTTGACAGATGACAGGTACAAAGAGCGCGTGAACTGAGTCGTGCAAGTAAAAACAAAGGGATTACTCCAAACCCCAGTGCTCATCAGGCTTTTGTTCACCAGGCTCATCATGTCTGGACCTGATGGATATTGAGCTGTCTCGACAAATGTCCTATTAGTATTGGCCGTAGTCAAGTCACCTGTCTCCTACCGTGTCCTGAGACGTGCAGAAAACACAAAGCAGCAACTTTCAATTTATTTTCCCCGAACTGTTATGCATGAAAGAAAGTTTGGCAAGTGTGGAGCTCGTGTGTTGCAGATGCAGTTGCAGAATCCAGTTGACCAGGAGCAAACTGTCAGTATCTTTGGCGTTCGAGTACAGTGCGGACACACATGCACACGCACAAGGCAAGGGGTTTCCTATTCGTAGCATCTATGCTTCTCTTTCTCATAGTTGAGCCTGGTGAACAAAAGCCTGATGAGCACTGGGGTTTGGAGTAATCCCTTTGTTTTTACTTGCGCGACTGTCTGTACAAAAATTGACATGCAGGACCTGTGACGAGGGGTTTCTACCCATCTTCCCCGCAGCGACACGTGTGAAAGACAACTGCGATCGCATCGCCTGTTTCCTGTTGGATTGCAGTTTGGATATTGCCCTGCATGAGCCACTTTTTTCCCCGTGTTTTAAATTGTTGCAGCTTTTGTTGATGTGGACAAGGCTCATCATCCGCCTGGAACTGTGTCCGTTCACCATTGCAAAGTGCTTTTTCTGTCTCCAGACGTTGCAAGCAGAAACAACTTCAGTGAGCAACCAAGTCGCACATCCGTTTCACTGAGAACCCTCAGACGCCAGGAGCGCTGGATGTACGTCAACGCCGAGAGACCTTTCCGCACACATGAAGCTCCCAGAAATTTCAAAGCAACGTAAAGGCCGGTCTTGAGGTACTCGTGTTGGGTTCATCCAGGCACTCATGTTCAAGAAAGCCTGGCTTTGAACACAGGCGCGTCGCGAGACATGACGTCCTGAGGGAGGAGAGGTCAGGGCCTCCTCAGCTGCAACAGTGGGACCTGCCCTTCCGTTCTGTCAGCTTGTTTTGGGTAAGACCCACCCAAGTGTTGGTAGGGTGGGTCTTTGCCCCCTGAGACCCACCTTGGGAGCAGATACCCACCTACATGTACCTGTGAGGATTGGGTTAGGACCCATCCAAATTTTCAGTGAGGCCCTGCTCTCAAAGGTAGGTCTTGGAGGCAGATCCGCAACGTCATGGCTCCAGCTGTTGCCAGTACCACATGCTGGCTCAAGACCGCTCCGAAAAAAGAGAGAGAATTTTTAACAAACCGGGAGTCAGAATGTGCCATTTAGATCCATCATTGTCATTGATTGTTTTCAATTGCAAAAAGTCAGAAGATGAACTTTTGATGGTACACACTGTTGAAGATGACAAGGAAGAATTGATCATGTGTGGAAGCAATTGAAGTTAAAATTGCTGATGGAGGCCACAAAATCATTGAATCTTGAGAGCCAAGCGTGTGTTGCCATCACAGTTTTGCCAGAAATACGGGGCTCAGTCATTTGATGATGAGAATCTTCATGTTTGGAACTGCGTTTCGACGACTCAGCGACGTCGTAGCATTGTGCCATGAGAGTCGCCGATCTGTGTCATTCGTTTGACCATGAAGATTCTCATCATTAAATGGCGGAGCCTCGTAAGTTGCGGCGCTGTACCACTCATCCTGATGGAGGAACTGTTTGTTCAAAAATTTCTGTGACATGTCAAAGTTTGGAAAGTGTGTTTCAAGTTGTGCAGATGAAGCTGCCATCAACTGACCCAGCCATGCATTCAACATGGAATGAGATCGGCTCCAGAAACTACAGCTTTCACAACTCAGAGCCAATAAACTCAAATGAGTTTATGATTCCATCCAGTGACGACAGGGCGCGTGATTAGCAATCTTTTCGTTCAAGCTGGCCTTATTTTGAGTGGTGCATCCCCAAAGCAAGGTGGTGTGCTAATAGGTTGAATTTTGGTAAAGAAAGCCTCACTCACTTGTAGGGTCATTTGCGTGCGCCATACCTGTTAAGGGATGACTGTTTGGAAGGGGGCTTTCCATTGTGATTGTCGCGTCGCACGAGAGAAGCGGACGTCAACCCTGCGTGCGCGACTTGCCTGTTTTGTTCAGGGGGGGGGGGGACGAAGCTGTCTCTTGTCGCAGTACGTGCATGCACTCATGTTTCCAGAGTTTGTTCACTTTGAAATTGTACCGTATCAATATGCTATTGGACATTCGCCAACATATTGGCACAAATGGTCAGGAAGTTGATACGAGTAACCAGAAGAATTACAGCCACACGACTTTGTCTGCATTTCTCCGACGATCTGATGCTGATCCTCACGCGTATGATTTGTCTGCTGGTACTCCAACAAAATCTGGCAAATTCCTGGATCTGTTTGGATTCGGGGTTTTATTTTTGCACCGGTGTTTTCACAAGAAAAAACTGAGACGGAAATCCTCCACACCTGCTGTTTCTGAAGCGCAGATTCTCTTCGCTGAAACTTACGCGGTTCATCTGAGCACAGGAAGCCGGAGACCCGCATGGTTGTCTTCTGGCGAAAACTTTGCAAAAATGTGTGTCGTGGGACTTTACCAAGTTACAGAATTGCCGAATTGTGTCTTTTTTGGGCAAACTGCGGTTGAAAAGTGGATTTTTGTTTGCACATCTCAACCAGGAGAATGCGAGTCTCGGTGTTTTGTTCGTTCTCTGTTCTTGAGACTCACACTCTTCATCAAATCGCATCCGGTTTTCCTCGCACCCACAGTACACATCTGTTGAAAAAATGTTTTGGCCCTTCTCGCAGTTTATTTCGAAACAACACATCCCCCAAACAGAGACTTTTGCTGAAACGGCGGTTCTCCACCTTTGTTGTCCACTTGTGAGTTCTGAAATGGACTGTGACATCTGCGAGCACAAACGTAATCAAGCAACATGTCCGATGACGCCTAATGATTGCGTGTCGGGCGCTCGTATCGAGCCCAGATGGACACCAGAGCCGAGTTTCATCAAACGGCGATTGCACTTTTGCGTCCGTTTCTTTGCAGTTTTCTGCAGGCAAAGCATCCGGTGCAGATTTGCCCCGGGCGAAAGAAGAACAATGCTAATTTGTCTGGAATAGAAACACTTGAAAAATAACTGAACTGGGAACATGTCCCTGGAACACGTCTGCATGAAAACTCGTTGGAGTGTGAGAGGCGCATTTCGCAGTACTTGTCTCAAATGCATCCATCCATGGCAGAACATGGTGTCGAAACGACATAGTTGCAGCAGTGGAAAGGACGACTGAAGCCACCTGTAAGGTGAAGTACTCGCATGCTGAGATTGAAGATAATGGAAGATCGAGGCTCCGAGCCTCAGCCCTGAAGGCCCTGAGCTCCAAATGTGAATGCATGTGAGATTTTACCACACCTGACGACACAACATTTGGGAGGTTCTCTGTCGAGGTCTGAAGTCCACAGCTTGCTGAAGATACCAAATGTATCAAGGTGCAAAGGTTTCCTGTTTTGCCTTCAGCTCACGTCTTTGTGAAAGACTGGCCAAGATCCAAAATGAAGATCAAACACCGTTCGACGCAGACATCGACATGCAGCTCCTGCAAGTGTAAAAGAGGTGCACAACAAGAAGTAAAAGCCAAGAAGTTCGTTCGTTTTCGCCAGCACCCAATTAAGTTGTACTCAACATGTTCATGATCGGCTGAAAGGATAGCCTGGACATGTCAAGTGTCAGCGTGATCCGACAGCAGTTTTGCGTTCTCTCTCACCCTTAAAACCGCCCTTCACACTATGGGGTCGAGTGAAGCGGGCTCCCTGCGTACTTCCTCGCAGTCCACACCTCCAGGGAAGATCTGCATTTTCTGGTCGTGATTTATGTTGTATCAACATGGTTAATTGAAGCTTTTTAGTGTCGATGGCGAGTTGCATGTTCCGTGCGAGAAGCTCCATTAAGGTTCAGGTAGATCCTCTGGCAGAAACGAAGACAGAGACTCAGACTGACTGATGATCTTGCTGGAATCTAAATGGTGATTTTCTCAGCAGTAACACAGCTCAGAACGACCTGTTGTCGACAGCACTGGAGATGAGACGGAACATTCGTGGTGCGGAGCGCAAATTATGAAAGCTTTCATCCTTTTTCATTCCAGGCCTTTCTCCGCAGGAACACTGAATCTGGCACACATGGGCCATTGGCTTTCTGTCCAAAATCGAGCTCATGTGCGCAACTGATAAAAATCACTTGAAACCCAGAACGTTGCATTGAGGGTGTTTACCAATCCAAAAAAAAGAGAGAAAGAAAATAGTTTGTCAACGAAGAACAGATGGTTGGTGTCGTAGATCCTGGTCTTCGGTCATTGGGCTTTGTCCTCTGTTCCAGCCATTTTTCTCAAACACCAATTCGAAGTACGAGCGTGGAACTCTCAGTTTTACAGAACAAGAGTCGATATATCAGAAGCAAAATGGAACACAGAACGCTCTTGTAAGTACTCCAACTGAAAGTCCTCATCAATGTTTTCCCATCTGAGCCGCGTTTTTCAACAAGAGCGATGTTCTCGTTCTTTTTGTAACATTTTGTATCGCGTAACTGCGTCATTCTGGTTTATTTATCCACGCAACATGGAAGAAAGAGACCGTGACCACGACCAATGACCTCAGCTCCCGAACATCAAGACCACCTGACAAATTTCGAAGCTTTAAGATCTGCATTGTAGCGCTTACGCCTTCCTGCGTTGAGTTGTTCAAGACGAAGCACCAAAAGAAATGTTTTGAAACATCACTTGACGTGGTGGCATGCTCAATGCAATTATGACAGTTCGCAGCAATCATGGCGCAGGTCAATTAAACACCACAGAACCAATTTGATTCTTCCTATCCATCAACGAGAAGTCTACATCCATTCAGCTGACACGCAAACTGAACAGCTTCAAACAGAAAGCGCAGTTTGTGGTCGCTCCCCAGCCTGTAGTCTGTTCAAAAAAGATTATGCCGAAAAGTTCATAAAACAAACTGCTTTCATGAACAACAAAAGACGCTCAAAACGATTTGTTTGTCAAGTCTTGGAAAAGATTTGTTTCGTTTCTGCAAAGAACTGCTTGGGCTTCGCGCTCTCTTGAAGTGTTATAATTCGATCAGTGCCTTTTCATACGAGCTCAGATGGAAAGGCAACAAACAGAGATACGCAAATGAAAAAGGAAAATTCAGCATTGATGATCAGCCACGCAAGGACATATTTTATTCTGAAACAAGTAGACATTCTCCCACCGAACGACACAAAGAAGACAGCCAGGGAATTTTCCGCTGGTGCACTGCTTGGAGGCTTGACAGTTTTGCCTATTGTTGCCAAAGCAATTTTGTTTGTAACAATGGGTGAATCGCACGTGTACTGACAACATCTTTGCTCACTCAGTGTAAAATTAATGTAAAAACATGTTAGATGTTGAGTGCTTCCGAAACGGTCTTGTGGTCGTTGTACACGTCGATTTGTTGTGTTTGTCGGAATTATCATTGAACTTCAGATCGAAATTCTGTCACCAACCAAAGAACATGGTACTTCGTACTTCTTGTGCTTGCGAGTCGATGCGCCACACAGCAGACAGGAGCGGAGCAATGAAGTTCAAAAAGTGACAGAGAAGCTCCGAAGACTCCTGGTGTTACTCGGTACCTCTATGGCCTTTGTCATTTTCAATAGACCGTGTGCTGAATGGGATTTGCTTGGCCTATCTACGTCACACACGTCAGTAAAGCTCTCAAGAGACCTGGTCCTCTTGCGCGGGACTAACTCCGCGCTGCCTGTATCATTTGTTTCCACCTGGTTGTTCAGCAGCCGCGCCACAGATGTTGACAACCTGCGCAGCGCAATCATAGGGCGTTTAGCTTCAGGATGCTGAGTGTGGCGGTACTCGCTCCATCGACTGCTCTCTACCGGCTGTCTGGCAAACGTGGCACACAGGGTCTGAACCAAAAGATTCCGAAATCGTTTACGCACAAAGTAGTACACAAGAAAGTTGATGGAGGAATTGATGACGATTAACAAGTTACAAATGGCTGAGAGGTAGCAGGAATGTGTCCACCAATTGTTACCCAGAAAGGATTTGGTTCCCTGGAGGATTCTGTCCGGAGTGTGACACGCTATGAATATCACAATGATTATGCACATGACCAACGTGATATTCTGATCTGAAGGCTGAGGCACGTGGACGTTCATCTGTTTGCGCTGGTGGCGCACCTTCTTGAGCTCCCGTATCAAACTGACGTTCATAAAGATCAGCAGAATCAGTGGCAGAATAATGACCAGCGTCGTGTAGAACACGTTGGTGTAAATTATGTGGAAAACGGATCCCTTCCCGATGCCGCTCTCCTCGAAAGCAACAACTCCGTCCTTCTTTCTCACCAGACGATGTTGGAAAAATCGAGGAATGTTGCACACAATTGAAAACAAAAGTACAGCAACGATCTGCAACCTGGCTCTGCACATCGTGCATGTGTGACTCGCTTCCAAAGGCTTCTTGATAACCACGTATCTGTTAATGGCAAGCAGCACCGTCATTCCAATGGCACTTGTCTTTGTCATGTATCCTATGGGCTGAACATACACCAGAAAATATGGATGAAGTGTCATGAAAGCATCTTGAGCATTGAAGAACTCCAGGCTTCCCCAAATAACACTGAGCATGAGAAAGGAAGTGATGAGCAACGCATTGTCTGCAACTGCCAAAGCTTGAAGGAGAAGGTTCGCCACTTTGTTCCCTCTGTCTTGTTGCAAGATAACTATGGACAACGTATTACCCGCCAAGCCGAGCAGACATGTAGCTCCCGTCAAGATGGTGTACCATCCAAATCTGAATTCTTTTGAACAAAAGAAAGTGACGCTCGTCTGATGATCCTGCGTTGGAAATATCCTCTGAATCAATGTGAAATTGATGAGCCCGCCATTGAGCAAATCCCGTCCAGTTTCACTGTAATTTGTTGCTACTTGGTATTCCTCAGCAGACTCCATTAGTTGTTCGCCAATATCGCTGAAAATGTTTCCAGTTTGGAGAGAAGGTCGCAGTCCAGTTTGCGTACTCTTGAACGTAATCCAGATTCACAGTCACGGAGGATTTTTATTTGCTCCTGGGTGGCCAAGAGATAAGCTGAGTATTTTTAGACGTGTTTTATTCAGTTATTGTGTTGGTTATTATCTCCGTATTAGGTATGTGGCAGAAGGCAAAGAATCAATGCCAAAAGGCAAATTGCTTGGTGCGCACGCTGCGTCGGCGAGCTGGTTCCGAAGATAAATGCTTCCCTGCTTCGGTTGGTATTGTCACTGCTCAGTATCGACGATTCCCACGCTGGAATCGCCCCAGATCGGAATACATTCTTTGCAATCGATGAAGTTGAGCTTGTCCATTACACGTCCAATTGCCTCTGAAATGTGAAGCAACAATGCACTTTTAGTCAGAGAAAAACGCCCTGTTTCCAAACAACCAAATTTATGAATATGAATAACTTATGTCCCTTTCCTTCATGCATGCCTTCATGCCCACGGACTTGATTATGGTGATCGTTCTGAAGCTGATCAAGCCAAATTGAAGCCTTCGAGAGACGTTCACAAGCATCGGAGGCCAAAAATGGAACTATTCTCTTGGAGGACTGAGAGATTGCAGGTTCAAACTCTTTATCAGTCATTCTAGGTCTGATCACGTTCTTTCAACTTGAGGCTACTCGTTCAGCGAGAAAATTCTATCAGGCTGTGCAGAATCCTGAGAGATAAAAACTGAGTTGGTGCCTCGATGCACATCACAACACTTTGAAACCCCAGTCTTCCTGAACAGTCCATATTCTAATTTCGGTCGCTATTACATTCGGACCCGAAGTGGCAGAACGAAGATACAATTCCAAACATCGAACAGTACTTTGAATAAACCCCAGCTGGAATCAAATTCATCGTTATCGTGTTCTGTATCAAAGTTGGCGATGTTTACAACTTCAAATCCCAGAGCAAAATGAAGCATCGAGCTATCTGGAAAGGACAACGATGGTTTCCATGTGGCAATTTGATTAATATGGAAATGTCAACATTCGGTGGGATAAGGGCCTCGAAGCTTTCGACCAGAAGACACATTAACCCTGGGGGATAAGCTCGCGGTGCACATGCCCAACTGGTCGTTATCCGTTGCTGATTCGTCTTTCTCTTCTCAATTGCTGTTCTGTTAGGTAATCTGTTGTCCAATCTGATCAATGTTAATCGTGCCATGAATGGAGGGATGTAAGCTGAGAGATCTTTGCTGGACAGAACCTGCAGTCGTGGGACACAGAATAGAACTGATCTCGTATCAGAACCTCAATCAGTTCCTCGTTGACGAATGCCCAGGTTTATCGTGGTTGTTGTTTGGTTCTGCAGCCTGTAATCACCATGTCGAATGTTGAAACGGGGCCTCCATGGTCGCAATGGAACTGTGGTTCCATTGGGGCTCACGTGTTGAGATCAACATCGAAACGAGCACCTTTAGAGAAGAACCCCCTTGGGGTGGGGGTGGGGGGTTCTTCTCTCCTTTGGGTCTGGTGTGAATAGGGCCTTGTAACAAGAACTAGATGTCCTGGTTTGGCCACTGAACTTCCATTTGGGAGGAGAGAAGGCGGCTTGGTTTCTGAGACAGAACTGCGCCTGACGGTGACTTGGGCCCAATTTTCCAATATAAACAACTGCCAAAGAGGTTTCTGCCAAACAATTTTTCTGGACTTTGTTTGGTGGCGTCTGACGCTGTTTAAGTGCAAGCTTCAGACGGACACAGACATGGATTGGATGGTTCTGACACCGAGATGCTGGAAACAAGATCCAGATGATTGTCCCTGATGACAAATGCAGGATAGAGCTGCGATTAACCAAGTGAACCTTACACCTACACTGAGTAGAAGAAGAAGACGGGATCAGAAGGCAAAATTACACATATAGTTCCTCGGAGAACGAACTCCAACATGGTTGTTCTGAGTGTTTGCGAACCATTTTTATCGAGATCCTGCTGAACCCTGTGAAATCGTGAGCAAAGTCAAGAGGTCAGGTCCCACCCAATGCTTTTATCATGGCCAGTGATTGCACCTCTCAACTTGCTACCGGCAGAAAAAGAACAAAATTCAAGCAACACAGACATTCACCTTTTTTGTTGTGAAGCTTGAAACATATTATGTTGCCACTGTGTCTAATCATTGAACTATGTGGCTGTCTGGTGTCACTGTTTTCTGTTTTCCAACCTTGCATGCATGCACATTGAAACCCTCTATTGTCTTACTCCTTATAGCTACAAAGGCGTGTACTCAATCAAAACAAAAACACAACACTGGCAAAAACATGGCTGTTTGCGCACGGGGTGTTGTTCCTGCTACGTGTCCTTTTGGCTCCACATCTACGTCGTGCGCCGTTGTGGTGCTGAGGGTTCTTGATGAGGGGTGATTGGGCGTGAGACTTGAAGTGTTCAGGGTCCTAGTTCAAAAGGTATCTGGCCCCCTAGCATTCCTCATGAATCCGCACTTGCGAAATAAACTGCAGGTGGAAGGGGGCAGTCACAGCTGTTCAGAAAGGATTCCTCAGGATAAACGTTTTGATACACAACCAGATTCTCCAATGACACCACCTGTCTCCTCAAGATGGTTGGACAGAGAAACACAACAGTGTCGTAGAGTCATGTGCTTTGTGTGCGTAGCCGTAGCCTTATGCAGTGCAGATTACACGTTTCACTGCAGAAAATGGTCTTTGACAAGGAAAGTAATTTGGGGACAAAGTCTGGCGTATCGATCCGGACAAGAGACTCAGTTCTCCAACCACCATTGTGGATAGGTGTCTTGTGCGGAGCAAAGACTTCTCGAGATCAGTCTTGGTCGTCCGCATCGCTGCTGCCGGAAGGCAGCGATACCGTTTCAAGTACTGAGTGGGCTTCCATGAACTGAACCTCTCCGTTTCCCTTATCCACTGACATTCTCTTCTGATGTGAGACAATTGGGTATTCAGGGTGGACCCTCACAATCAGTGATTCACAGTCAGTAAGCCCAACAACATAACTGGGCGGCTCACGACTGATGAGGCCACTTGGATTGAACCAAATCAAAAGCAGGTCAAGTTCAAACGTCTGCATGCGCCTGCGAAGTTTCAATTCCTGACTCTGGCAGTGTTTTGTGACTCACTGTTGCAGACGACTAGCACACGGCTCAACTGTTCTGTTATGCAAATACTGGTAACGACAATTATTTCTTTTGGGATGTATTTCCATCCAAGAATGGGGACAAAATATTATTCATCCTCATAAATCTATTAGCGTCACTGCACAATCTTGGTCTCCAATGTCGCATCATGCCTTCATATTTCTTTCTCTCCTCAGGCATGTTGGGCAATGACCAGCGTCAATGTCTCTTTCTAAGCTGCGCAGATTTTCTTCGGAATCCAGTGAGGCTTCTCATTGCATCTGAAAGGCAACTGTCAAGCCGTCCGAAGAATCTTGACTCTTTTTTCAGGGCCGGTTGCGGTGCTCGGTTTCATGTGGAGCCACAAGTGTGAATCTCCTCAATGCTTCCGCCAGCAGTAGCGATAAGACCTCCCACTCAGACTGCTCAAAGGAGATCATCCATACTATGGCAAGAGGCATAGTTTAGGGCAACAACTGAAAGTTCTAAAATGGCTTCACCTTGTCCTTGCATTTAGAAATTCAAGTGCTCAGGCCAAACCCATGGCAGGTAGGATAAAGTTACAGTCTCACCATTGCGACCACGAGCTAAGCCAAAGGCACGGTGTAATCTAATTCACGCAAGTGCTCTTTTTCATTCAGGCCCTGGGCTAGCTCAACCATCCGTGGCCTGTTTCTCTAATTTTCGCCCTGGGAAGGACCCAAGAACAGGGACTGACAACTGCGTTGAGACTCAGTTCAACCCAGACAAGAAAAGGCATCAGAACGAAAGGTAATTTGTTTCAAAATAGCAAAGAGATGAAATTTGATGTGTGATTTTTTGCTCTGAATGCCATTTGACATTCAAGCAATCCAAAACCTCTGTTCCAAGCCCACTTTTTTCGTAAGTGGCTGCTTGATGAGCTCCATGACTCATTCATTTCCATGTCAGACAAAAGCGTGATCTTCAACGCAGACGAAAAAAGAAAACGAAATTTGACGACAGGAGAAGACATTGACACAAAACAACGTGACAATTTGAACATTTCAATTGACAAGACGAACAAACGAGTTCTCAAAACAAAGGTGAACAGAAAACATTGGTTTGTTGGTTTCGTGTGTGTGTGTGTGTGTGTGTGTGTGTGTGTGTGTGTGTGTGTGTCTTTATGTGTGTGTGGTTTATCAGGTTTGTTGCCCAACAAATATCCTGTGCAAACCATCTCATCAATAAAGCCTCAACAATTACGAATTATGCAGATGCATTCGAAAATTAGTTTACCGTCTCAGAACCCATCCTTCATTCGTATATTCCTGGCAGAAGAGCGATGAGTTGCGCAGACCCGAGCGCCACACATCACCTGCAAAGTCTTTACGTTCGCACCCGACGAATGCAAAATGTTAAATTGCCAGTCATTCCTTTGATAGTTACAGTGAGAGTTGTGATGTTTCCAACTGAGCCATTATCGGCCACGTCTGCAGTGATTTGCTGGTGGGATTGACTTGGTCCTGGCGAAGCTGTTACAGAGCTGTTCACCTGCCAGCGGATTTTGACATTTACACTAAAGAGTTTCGCAGATAAACTACAAATGTTAATTCAAGCAAAACTCATGCAGTCATGAAAACATTTTCTCTCTGAGGGTATATTTCTGCAAATTGTGCTTCAACGGGAAAGTCAATATTGATGTGCGGCGAAACAATTCTCTGAGCTTTTGTTGAGTCTGCGCCAAAGAACTCTGAATGCTGCAACGTTCGCAGATGCAGTTTCGATGAAAATCATCTTCAGACACGGCCGTCCTGGCTCTACCACTTGATCTCACCTTTCAAGATTCAAATCAGGCAATCAGCTGCGCAAGGTCTTAGTGCACACAGTCAAGTCGTTCTGAATGTTCCGAAGATTGAACTCGCCGATAATGAACCGCTTCAGGCCGAAAAATCAATGCAAAAGGGACTTGAATCGGACCATCTTCATGTTCCCCTTTCTCAACGTCGTAAGTTTGGTCGCAACCCTTGAAGACTCTATGATTGGACACGAAATCCTGTGTGCCTCCAATCTGCACAAAAGGACTACGAAACACACCGAGTGTTGAGTCAGGCTTTTCCCACATGTTCACAGTCGTCCAAAAAGTCACCAGCTGTTGCCAACTATGGCAGGGAATGATTTGCGCAGCTGTTTGAACAAAACAGGTCGATTCTGAGATAGACGCTTTGCGACCATGGTTACTCATAGTGGTTTTCAACTTCAGGATGTGACAAGCATGCTCAGGAACCGAGCGCCGTAGCTTTTCCCTCAAGTCATTTTTGATGGTTCGATGGCTTCCAAGTACCATCTGTCCGGCAGCTTAATGCGGAAGCCTGTCGGGTTCAATGGGCTTCGATGACTCGAAACCCTGAACCAACCGTTGAAACGAACGTCAAAGTCAACTCTACATGTCGTCTTCCATTGATATGCCTCGATTATGTCGAAAGAGATGTAAGCGTTCACCCACGCTGCTGTTGGTTCCTGTAAAATCAGACGACATTTCGAGACCTTTGGTCGAGAAGAGTTGTACGGTAAAACAGGAATCTTTTTTTGCAGTCGGTGAACTCAGTCCTACCACAATGAGGTCACATACGAGAGGCTTTGCGATTACAGTGTGGTAGAACTGAGAGACTTGTTCTGCGGCTATCTCATGAGTCTCCCCGGGTTTTTTGCGGGGTTTGATTTTTTGGGGGCAGGGGGTGGCTTTGTTTTGACCTCGTGTTGGCTGTGCAAATCCACTTGTTCGACTGCTTTTTGTCCAGAACCAGCCACAGTTGGGATGAAAAAACACCCGGAGAACTTTGATCATTGGAGCAAGAGTTTTGATGCCAACACAAGCACACGGGCACCAAGAGCATCAGCAATATATTCCTGATTCAGGTCATGAGAATGAAACACCCAGCTGGCAAAAGAATATGTTCATAAGGAGCAATAAATGCACTCACTGACCTTGCCTTTTTCACATTCACCATTGTGCTGTGAGCACACACACACACACACACACACACACAAACACCATGCACGAAACCACTGTTCGCAACTGGATCGAACAACCCTGAAGCGATGAACTGTTGTTTTCCATAAGTGTATGTGTGTGTGTGTGTGTGTGTGAGAGAGAGAGAGAGAGAGAGAGAGAGAGAGAGAGAGAGACGTCGTATTGGAGACAGTAGCATGTTCCATGTGTATGATTGTTGTGCGGTGTCTCAAGGCATCCAACATCCTATTCTGTCCCCTCACATCACATACCAAATGGGGTGCACAGCGGGTTTTGCAAATGGGTTCAAGAAGGGGACGCCTGGGAGATCGGACGCGCAGTTGCCTTTCGTGACCGCTTCTTGTTCTGGTCTCGGCACTGGATCATCCGAACTAGAAGTCTACTTGTCCTGCTTCACACCAGTTCAGGGCACGTTCACCAAGAAGTTCGGCATACCAACGCACAAAATCAGGATTTTGTCTGAAATGCCGGTTCTCACAATTTGAAGCATCACCATTTCTATCGACAGGACACGAAGACTTGAAGGCTACGCAGTCAATCCCTCTAGACAGATTCCCGTGATTGGTTTCATCCCTGTGGATTCGAAAGCCGACTGGGCTCCAGAACTAACCATGCTAAACCAATTTCTTGCTCCCAAATTCACCTCATAAATGGATTGCTTTGACGTTGCTTGATGCACAACTACCATGAAAGGGTCGTGTTGCTGAAGTTATTTTGGGGAGAAAAACATGTTCAGGACAAAAGTGCCTTTGGCTGCATTTAACACCACAAGACACTTGGAGCCCATTGCGTGTTGTCCGAAAAAAAGCCGTCAGGTGCTCGCACCAGATGAAATAGTGCAGATCGAGCCGCATATTGGCAGCATCTTGCTCGTGCGACCATGTGGATCAGGAATTTTCTTGATCATTTCCGGTGAATGGCGTGCAAATGGCAACTTTGTCTCCTTTCACCTTGCTGTACATCGCAGACAAAACTGGAAGGTCTGTCACACGGATCGGATGAGGATCCCATACACCAGTGACTTTTTGGAACAACACACGCTTCAATCCGACCTCGAACTCTTCGGTGTGGGGTCCTTTTGTGTCCAAAACGAGAACACGCACAACAGTCATCCGTGCTTGCAGCGTGGTCCTTTCGGGAGTTTGACTTCACAATTTTCACCGAAAAACAATTGTACTGGTCGACAACATGTAGTTCTGATTCGGCTGAAAGCGTTCGTCGTCCTGCTGAGGAGCCCGTTTGGAAGTGCCCCACATCTCCAGGGTTCCACCAAAGTCACAAGTCATTTCTGGAGTTGGTCATGAAACAATGATAAACACATCCACAAGAAACTATTGACACTTACAGTTGTGCTTTTTTCTGCAAGTTTGCTTTTCTTCCAGTGGCCAGCAACTTTGTTATCATTTTGAAGGGGCAATAAAACAAGTAAGTCTTCCCATTCACGGAAACAAAGCGAGTGCAACGCGGAGAATCGTTTTGTGTTGGCCTGCTCAAAGGGATCATGGTGCCAAACAGAACCCGTAAATGACTGTGACAACAATTCCTTGTATCTGCACATGACACAAATGAAAAGCGACGATCCAGACCATGCGCCCCGGGAGAACCTCGCGATGAGAACGAGACCGCCCGGTGGATTCTGAAGGCGCGGGGCAGGTGCGGCTGCAGGAGACGAGGCAGTCACTTGATCCAACAGAAGCTGCTCCCGCTCGATTGCAGATAGACTCAAGACGCCTGAGATAAATGAGCCAAACAACCTTCTGGTCGTGATCTTCTACAACACGAAGAAATGAGTGAGTTGGAGTTTTCTTTGTTTCGTGGACGTTCTGATCCAGGAACCAAAGGGAAGGTTTTGCCTTCTTGTAGCGGCCCTCAAATCATGAGCTGAAGGTACATCAGTGTTTGTATTGAGCCTACCAGGTTGTCAGCTCTTGACCAAATTCTTATTCTTGAGTTGTCTCTGGGGTCTGTGGAGCCACACTGAGATTATCTGTACCCAGGTTTAGTTTTGCTGGCGACGACTCGCAAACTGATCTGGATTTTAAGTGGCGACAACCGTGAGAACCAGGCAACCTTCGCGTTGACAAAAGGTTTGAGGCGTCGAGTCAGAACAGAAAAACAAAGTTGTGGACATGCTTGTTGTTTGAAAATAACACCAGGATTTATTTCCCATATTTTCACTCCACTGTGAGCCTTCGTTTTCGACACTTGAGACTTTGAGGTCCATCACACATCCTTCTGTAAATTGGGAGCAAAATGCTCCTTTATTGTTCCTGGGAATTGAGCACTGAGTGAGTGTTTGGCTGCCTCATTAAGTTGCGCGATAGTGGGTGATAAAGTTCGTTTGTTGTCGTTGATTGGTACTTGTTTGATTTGGTGCTGCACTTTTTCGTGTTTCAACACTTGCGAAACTTTTCCGTTGTTGTTCATGCACACATACGCACACTGCTTTCCCACTGAAGAAAGAAAAATTCAGAATACTTTGATTCTACCTCGTAGCTCTTGAAACGAAGCAGTTTGACAAAACCAAAATGCACGCAGGCAAGACCAGTGTTATGGCCTCTGGTGTTTTCAACTTCACATGCAGCTCAATTGATGAATGACATTTGCATCCCAGTGTGAAAATCTGAATGCTGCAGCTTGGGATTGATGGAGTGCACGCTTCGAAAAAAGCAAAACATTGTGTTTCGCTTTTTCACCCCTGTACCTCACTCCTCTGCTGCTGCAGACCCCTGGGCCTCGCGGTCATTTTGCTCATTCGTCAATGGCATCCAGCTTTACCATTTGGCTTTGCCATTCCACTGACAATTAATTTGTACAAAACATAATATTGTCTCTCCACCACCTCCAAAACTCTTTTGACACATTGATCAAGTCCACCAACACAGAAGCATTCTGGAGTTTTTATTGCAATGAGTTAGGCCACTGACAAAATTTTGGACTTTGTGCTCCAAAAACAAAATTCTTCACATGAATTATCATGGTTCCATCATGTCTCAACCAATTTACATACAAGATTTACACCAACATGATCTTCTTCAAGGTACATATATATATATATATATATACTTTATCATTTTGATGTAGAATGAGCCAACACAAGTGCAAAGAGGTCACATTGCAAAACACATGTTTTCAACAAATTTCGAAGTTTAATTTTGACCCCCACCTGACTCCAAATAAGTCAGGCAATTTCTTTTCAATACCGTGGGCTTTATCTGCAAACTAACGTACACCATTGTTATCTTCCACAGCAAATTTTTTTTCCGACACAACATGCAGACTGACATGCTTCCCCCAAATCAAAATTTCAATTTCAGCTCCCAAAAACCAATGAAAAATAGATCTATCATTACATGAACACAATGCCCACTTTACCTCAAAGCCCCTCTGAGTTTTGTGACAAACATCATCAATATTCTTCCTTGACAAAATATCATTCACTATTAAAGTTTTGGCACACAACACTTGTCCAAAAATTGTAAATTTGACATTTTAAACTTTTTGTACTGAAAGTTCAAAAATATTCCATCAGTTTGACATTTTTTGACGCATTGGACATTTTTTTCGGACCCAAGACACAACAAATGGACCAGTGAACCACACATTTGTGTCAAAAGCCTGGAGTGAGCACAAAAAAAGGAACGAGACGCCTTGAGGTGATTTCTGGCTTTCAATTCGGCTTTTGCTCTCAGAGAAAATCTGAATTGAGCCATTCAAAACACCCTATAACACCGGGATCCTTCCTTTTTTGTGTTTGTTCGAATTCACACTTTTCCACTGGAGAGTTGTTCGTTCTGAAATCTGTAGACCATGCAATGCTTGTCTGAAGCCTGCACGCGTTAAATGTTTTGTGCAAAGAGAACGACCGGAGTAAATTGACTGTGTTGTGTCACTTTGTGTCAGAACCGAAGAGTTCCACGAAGACTTGGATTGTGAGATTTCGTCTCCACTTGTGATGAAACTGTACAGGCGAGTGACTGGTGTGTTTCGTTGCTTTTGAGCACAAACAAAAGGTGCAAATTAATGTGCAATTCGATCACTTCACAACCACTGGTTCACCTCAGCTTCCCCGCTGTTCAACGCAGTACTCAGACAAATTGCAAGTGGAGTTGGTCTGCCTTGCAGGCAGAGGTGTTTTGCAAATCAAAAGTGCTTGCTTCACACGAGCCGAAGAACTGGATGTTGAAGGGTTTTCATCTGACTTTTACGAGCAGGACAAACGTGTGTGGCACACATGTTGAACGTTTCAAATGATTGAGACTCCAACTGTTGTGTGTACATGAGTCTGTAATCGCCACGAAAGCAGTGAATTTTTCGTCGACACTCCATGGCAATGGCAGTCCTTTCTCTGTTGGTTCAACTCAAAACGAGATGGAGTCCAAGTTTCACTGCAGCTTGGTGTGCATAATGCAGCTTTGTGTGGGAGATAACCTGTCGCACTCTGTGGACAGTTCAAGTTGTAAATACAATGAGCTGTCCACCTCTTCTGTGTGACTCGCATCTTGATCGTTCCAATCTTCTCCAAGTGTCATCACTTCTCATTGTCATAAACGGCACACAGCAGGAAATGCTTCCCTTCCTTGTTCCAAACAAGTCGTAAGTCACAATTTAGGACCGTTCGGTGGCACGCGAGAATCCCCAGAACAAAAATTTCTTGTTTTGCTCCCATTGGCCGAGCTGTTCTTGTTGCTTCGCCGGAGATATTTCTCAAACCACTCTACTCGTAAAGATGGCCACGCAAGAAGCTTCATGTAGGGCTTTACGACTCTTTCGATTTGGCCTTTGTGTCCCTTTTAATATCATGAAAACATCTGAAAATGATCTGCATTTGTCTTTTCTTTCTATTCTGTTCACAGCAAGCGACATGCTTCGATTCTTGATTTCTCTTTCACCGAGGTCGCTTTTCTGCGATCCCGAATACGTCCAAAAGGGGCAAATATTCAAGAACCCGCGAGGAATTTGAAGTCTGGCGAAAACTTAGCACATCTCTTGATTGCCTTCGATTTCTCTATCTCTTCCGTCAAATCAGAAGGCGAGCATCGGTTCAAGTTTCGGTGAGGGTTATTTGTGGATGAAACCAAATCAATGTTCCAGGGCGGAACATCTGACAGATTGCAATTTGTTGATGCCTTGCAGACGCAGTGAACACCATTCTTAGCACAACGAACGTTTCGTACGTAACGAATAACGTGCGAAACGGAGTGCAATATCATGTAGTGAATCCTCGAGACGCAGTCAAGAGGATTTCTACATGATATTGCACGATCATTGAGCATGTGATTCGTCGTACATGAATGACTTTGAGATGGTTTCTGTCGAGAGGAAGTGTCAGAAATGACCGATTTGTGAGGAGCGTCTGCAGGAAGGGTCAGGGAGTGCAACCTTGAGCTGTGACATAGAGATCATCACTTTGGCTTCGAAATTCAATGCGAGAACATGTGTCTTTTGTATTTGTGAACAAAATTTTTGGAGAAGAACATGGAGAAGTCTTCTGACAACACATCTGAGTTAGACCTTTTGTTTTCTGATTTGCCTCAACTTCCTCAATTGATAACTATTTGTGACTGTGATTCTGAAGAAGAGATCAATGTGGTGGACGAAAGTGTTTGTGACCAGACGATTGTGGATATTGATTTCAACCCGGCGACAGTGAGTTCTTCTAAATTTTTTTTTTTGTATGTTCAAAGTAATATCTTGGCTTGCGAATGTAAAAATTTGGTGTCATTCAATTGATGAAAAGTGTGGTTTCGATATGTTTTTCTGATGGGGTATATGTTGGATTTCAGTGCGGTCTGCACGTCAACGCAAAGTCTCAAGCCCAATGACGATGAGCCTGTTCCAGAGAAGTCTGACTACAAGTTTGTCGCTCCTGCATTGAAGAGAAGGTAGGAAAGATATCTTTGAGGGATTTTTTGGATCATATTTCGTCTTGGCTTTGTTCACAGTTGAGGAACTTGGAGCAAAAGAGTGTCAAAATTGTCTTTTTAGACCGGTTTTGGTGAAGGCTCTGTTGACGTTCTTCGATATGAAGGCTGGCCTTGTGTCGAAGAAGAACGTTGGAGGGGGTGATGTCGAGGACAGAAATAGGTTCAAGGAGCCGATGTCATTAGCTGAGATGGAAAACTTGAGTTGCAGGAGCTTTGCTCAAAATACAGAAAACAAGATTAGTTGGGCTGTAGATTTGTACAGGAGGTGGTGGTCGCAAAGAGTTCATCATCCTGACTGTGACTCACGTATCATTTGGGCGTCGATTGACAATTTGAA
>JAAUXT010078529.1_pt1 | contig 30483 bp, 31 predicted proteins | sample 7278171 | NCBI WGS metagenome assembly JAAUXT01 (sample SAMN14350112, study PRJNA611818) | marine sediment metagenome | isolation source: surface marine sediment (1.8m) | place: French Polynesia: Moorea | collected 2018-08
CCTGCCGATGTCGCTTGTTTTTGTTGTTCGGTCAAGATTTTCGCACTCCCATTGGTCAGCAATGGTACCAGGTGATTGGGAAACAAAAGAAGTTAATCAGAATGTCGGGTTGCCAAGAACATGACCAGGAAAGAGTTTTGGTATCAGCCTCGTATCTGGTCCAGGGTCTGGTAAAGTGGCTGAACCCAGGTTGGGAAATTCCCATATTGACGCACAAGGAGGTGCAAAAAATTGGCAAGTGAGTTCTTTCGGGGGTCAGAGGCTGGGCTCCTGGATCCACTGCAGTTTTTGTTACTGGTTGTTTTGGAACCCCACAAAATAACGAGATGTGTTCGACTTATGAAGAGCTTTGTTTCAGGATCAACTGGAACACCTCGAGAAGCTGAAGATTCCAGTGGAGACACTGAATTCCAAAATGACGACGAAAGACAGAACTCGCGTGATAACCGATCTCAAGTACAAATCGCCGAACACAAAGATGCTTTACATCACGCCGGAACAGGCTGCAACGAACACTTTCCAAGCGATAGCGGATTCGCTGAACAATCGCAAGCTGCTGTCTTATCTGATCATTGACGAAGCTCATTGTGTGTCACAGTGGGGTCACGACTTCAGACCAGATTATCTGAAACTTGGAAGCTTGAGGAAAAAATTTCCTGATGTGCCTTGCGTTGCTTTGACGGCGACAGCAACACCTCACGTTGTTCAAGACATCTTGAACTCTCTACAGCTCAGAAACCCAGTGGCCAAGTTCAAAACACCATGCTTCAGGTCAAATCTGTTTTACGATGTGAAGTTCAAGGACACAATCGACGAACCTTACGCCGACCTGAAGGACTTTGCCTTGAAGGCATTGAACACCAGCCCCAAGGAAGATGTGGAAGAAATAGACTGGGTAAGTTTGCGAGAAAGAACCACAGCGCCGTCAAACAGATATTTTCATTCGCAACAACTAACTCTTCAGTGGATTGTTGGTGTTTGTAAAGCTTTGTGTTGTTTTGTGTTGCAGAATGAGAGAGGGTGTGGAATTGTGTACTGTCGGACGAGAGAAGCTTGTGGCGAAGTAGCTGGGCGCCTGACGCGTAAAGGTGTTCCTGCCAAGGCCTACCATGCTGGGCTGAAGGGAGACCTCAGGACCGAGATTCAGACGGACTGGATGGACGGAAGAGTTCCTGTGATTGTAGCCACGATCAGTTTCGGGATGGGAGTCGACAAGGCGAATGTCAGGTGATTCCACTGTTGCTTCGCTGTGAAATATTTGTCGATTCATCAAGCATGCACACTGAATGACACAACACCCTGTGGTTTGAACACGTCCCGATCTGTTCGTGCAGATTCGTGGCCCACTGGACGTTGCCCAAGTCCATGGCGGGTTACTACCAGGAATCGGGCCGTGCTGGTCGAGATGGAAAGCAGTCATTCTGTCGACTGTATTACAGCAAACACGAACACAACACCGTCCAGTTCCTTCTGAAGAAGGAGAGTTTGCAACCACATGTAAGTGGCAGCAATCGCCTGAAAGCAATCGCCTGACCACCACCTTGAAACCAAGTGTGCACTTCTTATTGACAAAACCAGTGAAAATGTTTGGGTAATTGGTCTGAAAATACGTTGCGCGGAGCCTTCAGTGTTTGAACGCGTGGAAAACCAACAACACATGACAATAGACCATCTTGAATGTGTGCCCACTTTTTCTCGCTCCCACAGTTTCTCATGTTCCGTTCAGTTTCTTCATGTGAGGCTGTGGGGGCACAGTCGGTATTTTCTCTGGTTCTTGATCACGGTTATCTTTTTCAGAAACAAAAAGGTGGCGCCGAGGCGCGAAACAAAGCTTCGCAGCAGAGTTTCCAGAGCCTCGTCAAAATGATTGAGGAGCCGCAGTGAGTTGACGCGACATTCCGTGAAAAAAAGCTGTCTGTGGTTGAAATTGTCCTATGTGTCATCTTTTTCAAATTGACACAAATATTGTGGTTTGCTTGGACAGGTGCCGACACGGAGCCATCGCCAAGTACTTCGAGGATGAGAAGCCCGAGTGCAAGCGTGCGTGCGATTTCTGCAAGGATTCACTGCAGGCTCTCCGGGAGCTGGAGACCATGCAGCGAGGCGCTGTTTCAAACAAAAATCAAAACAGGTGAGCGTCTCACGATCTGAGCGTTCTCTCAAAGAAAGACCTACGGAGTTTAAATGACATGTTTCTTTGCAGGCACACTGGGGGCAGAACCATTATTGTGGAAGAGAACAGTGATGAAGCCGATGAAATGTACGGAGGAGGAAGACGGGGAGCGAAAAGGTGGAGAAGGACAAGTCTTGGGATATTTTGTCACCCTGCTCGAAGAACATGTGTAGGAACGGATGGAAAACCATATTTTGTGTTTACAGAGAATGGGGAAACGATGAAGGTTCCGATGATGAAAGACAAAGGACGAGGGCGGAGAAAGAGGCGGAAAAAGCGAAGAACCAGCGACACCAACTGATCATGAACGAATTCAAGAAGAGGAGAGTAGATGTGAGAATGCTGTTCCTTTTGCTGAACCTTTGGTGAACATCGGAAACGCACTGATGTGTTGACTCTTGTTCCACAATGGACATGCACGTTCCAAGATCGTATCCTTTCTTTGCGCATCCAATGTCTTGCATCGCAGTTGAAACGTATTGTCCATTTCAACCAGGGCCCCCGCGCACGGGCCTGCGATGACTGGGAGCCACCGGGGGATGACTGCGTCCTGAGGGAGGCGGACAGCCGCAGAATACCGAAGCTCACGATCAAGGTACCGCACACCGACCACGAAGAAATTGTATACAAAACACTTGTCAGTGTTGTTTTGCTCGAACTATTTGGAAACTGGCCACGTGCAAGGGGGGGGGGGGGCCGGGGAGGGGCTGAGTTGGATACATGTGGGTGTGGTGGTGTGTCCCGACATTCACTTGGACGCACACAAAATGACTCGCGGCTTCATTTGGTGATCTGTTGTGCCAAGTCCCATCGCACTGGAGCATTTGTTTTGTCACTTGAGCAACGCCCTCCTGTTACCCTTGTCTGAATGGTGCACAAGAAGCTAACAAGAGAAGAGCAAAGTGTTTCAGACAACGTGGACACTTATCATGTTCCCCTGGAAAAGATGCAATGAAATGCAGATCTGGAATGCAATTTTCCACCATTCTACAGATCTAGCTCAGAGAGAAGGGGGTCCCCCAGACACCAAAAGAGCCACTTTTTATTGAAACACATTCGAAAAAGAGCAAAACACCCTGTTGCCTGTTGTTTGAAGCCATTTCAAGTTGTGCAGAGTTCCCGTTCTTTTGTAGGCTCGAGAGCATTGTTTGAAAATGATTGAAGACGCTCTTCGGTTGAATTTCACGTCACACCACGAAGGCAACAGCACAAAGATGGCTGCAAGTGACTACGAACCGCGCATCTGTGCCATTGATGTCGAGTACACTGTGTTCAGGTCCAACAAACTGCTCAACACGTACAAGGCCAACATCGTGAAGGTCACAGGAGAAATCAAAAAGATGACAAAGGACAGGGAGCTGCACAGTTCGCTGGCTCCAGAACAACCAGCCGTTGGTTTCAAGTCCGCATCAGCTTTACTTGAAGAAGAATTCAACAACTGTGATACAAACAATTCCGTTTCTCCCGACGACAGTGACTTGTGTGATAAACCCGTAGTGTTCACCACTGCATCGGACTTGTTGAAGAGGCAAGTTTCGTCCACGTTCACGCCCAGCTCTGCGTCTCCCAGTGGCAGCAGCAAACCAGAAGTGGAAAACGGTTTCTGCTCGGACATTGACGCGGAGGAAAAGGAGAATTCTGACGTGCCATGTGACTCATCAAGTGAGGAAGTTGTAGTCAAGAAAGAAGTGCCAATTATCAAATACTTCTTCGAACAAGAACCCAGAGAGGACGATTCCAAGTCTCCCCCTCCCGCCGCCGCCGCGCAGGATTCCCCCGCGGAAACTGTGGAAGCCACATCTTTCAAAACAGAAGTGCCAAAAATAAAGTACTTCTTTGAAGTGACCGAAGAGCAGAAAGCCGATTCTGCAGAACAGGTACCGAAGTCTCTCTCTGCAAAATGTTTTGGTGTCTTCTTTCACGAAGACTTTGCGTCACAAAAGGTGTTGGTTGTTCGCTGTACGTATTGCTACAAGTTGAGCGTGGGGAGTGTGTGGAAGGAGGACCTTCTATCACGAGTATTTTGTCGTGTTTATTCTCTGACACAGTCTTGCAGACACTTGGCCTTGAAGCAAATTCCTGCTTTCACGTGCCTTGTTCTACTTCGTTGCAGAAATCAGAAAGAACCGAGTCAAAACCAAAGGAGCGGCGTTCGGTGACGTTCAGCGAAGAGACGCAGGAGCACTACTTGAGCAGAGACGAAGATTCGGCGGGCGCCGCTGGAGATTCTCCGAACCACCAGGTGTCCGAGTACCATCCCCGGAAAATAGCCAAGATGAAGCGGAAGAGCAAAAAGCGGAAGAAGAAATCTTCGAACAGTTCCTCCGAAAGAGAAGAGAAGCGGTCCAAAGCTGAGAATTTCAAAGTTACATCTGGTCTGGTCGTGAAATACTTGACGCCAGCTTTACACGAGGGTCGAATTGCGTCCAAGGTGAGTGATATTCTGTCTGGCTTCGACGACAGTTGTGACTGAACGTTTTTTTTTGTTGACACATTGAAGCAGTTTGTGATGCAACGAAATTTATTGCAGGATTTGTTCAAAAGTTTGGCCAAAGGCTTGTCCCAGAAGGTGCCTGAAGATCACGGGTCGATTGACGAACGTGAGTACCTGTGGCTCGTGTCTCATGGACCTTGCAATGGAAATGATATTGTCCACCCGCTTGAATTCAGCGTGAATCCTGTGTGACGACTCTGTGCAATGTCTCATTTCAGTGAAAGTTGCAGTGAAAGGCGTGATCAAGGAAGCGTTTCGGAAGGCGCGCAAAATCCGAACACCGGAGGATGTGCTGGTCGCGATCTCGTGGATCGACTGATGCTTCCCGAACTGCTATTCTTCCCGAGTCGATTTGAGTGCCTCGCCATTGTACGTGAAAGGAAAAGGTGGTGCGGCTCACTTGGTAGACGCACAACTGAGCCTGGCGCTGGGAAGTCTGTCGAGCTTGTGAATCTACGAAAGCAGATGACACTGTGGTGACAGCTCACAAACAAACTTGTGCGGCCTCCCAGTGAGGTTGAGTTGGGTTCGCACCCGACAATTCAATTCTGAACGTTTCACATATCATTCGGGAGGCTTCTGCTGTTGTGAACTGAACGGAACTTCGGTGACAAATCAACAGTGAAATGCGCAACCCAGCGAAGGAGATGCCAGCCAGTCAACCAGAATTCTTATCAGTGTTGTGTTGCGCGACTTCTAAGGCGGGCAGAGATGGTTTGGGGGGGGGGGAGTGCTGTCCACAAACACATTCAATCACATCGAGCTGCTCGCACGTCCCATTGACCAAGTCGCGGTCTTCCGCGACGGTTGCTATACAAGGTTCAACACGTTTGGCCATGATCACACACATTGTGCTCCGTGTTTCTTCTGCGTGTTTTCCTGAGCTATGTTTTTTGGCCAGAACGAGGGTGTTTTTGAAGCCAGTGATATGGTCATTCTGACACCGCGCGGTGCAGCGCCAATCGAACACGACCGAAGTGGCCAATTCGTTTCACAGATACAACACTGATGAAAGAGTTGAAATGCGTTTACGCGATTTATTTCTCTACACAGCTCTACTGTACAACTACCTTATGTAAAGTGCTTTTGTACACAGACAAGAGGAAACGGTTGAGTGTCCCTGATTGCAGAGAAAGTTTTCGATTTTCTTCACATCAAATTCATGATAATTATCCAGAGCTAATGACAGAAAATGACATTTACTGCACTATATCGATTTTATCGTGTGAAAATTCAAGGCCTCAGGTACGTCAAAATCACACAGACTTCACATTGTTGATTTCTGGACGTTTGTAGATTCTATTCACAGCTACGTTATCACGGTCGGACTTTCAGCACCGTTACGAAAACCATGTGGGGCTTCAAGACACAAAAGTGTGTGCTGCAGATTTCCAACCAGCAGATAAAGGCTTCACATCGCCAAGGCAATGGCTACAAAATAAAACTCACCAGAACCGCATGACAACGCTTGAACAAGTTTGTGAAGGATATTCAGACGTTTCAATGGCAGTGGCTGGAAAATTTTCGAGACCGACATCTGATGTATGAATGTTGAAAATAATGTACTGTCTTCAGGAATACGCGTTTTCTTGTGTGTACACAATACTACAAACCGACCACCTTGTTATTTACACACTTCTCCGAAGAAAAGTGCTTTGCAACGACAACATAAACTTTGAAATAACAACAAAAACGAAAGCAACAATCGACTTGGGAACTGCACAAATTTCAACAAAGACAAAAAACAGGCAGGTTGGAAACTTGCATAGATCTAGTTGTACCTGCTGGTCGTTCAGTTCAACACCACGTTGCGGAACTGAATGGCTTCTGTTTCTCAGAAAACGTGCACACACCGAGATCAATGTCACTTGTGATACATGGTCCGCTCATTATTGCTGGGAACCGGTCATTTGCCCCGTAATTTCCTATCTCCAAACCTCACTCGTGTCCACCTTGTCCACCAGACAAAAACAACAATCTGACGAAAACTCATCGGCACAGGGAGACTTGTCGCCGACTCATACACGACAAACACAACACTGGCTGACATTTTGCCAGAGTCGGTCGCTGCCAGATTGAATCGTGACATGATGACATGAACATTGTAACAGGACAACACACTGTTGGGACGACTCCAACACCAAAAGGCACAATCACATTTCCATTTCAACAGAGTTCGAGCTTCAGTGGACAGTTCCAAACAAGCGTATTTTTCATCCCGATTCAACAGAGCGCTGCCTTCATGAATTTATGGACAATTGCGAAGTCAATCACGTGACTTGGGCAGAAGCTTCACACATTCACACAGAAAACTGCAACAACAACGGGCAAGTCAACTGGGTCACAGGAGGAAATCACGACTGTTGTAGGAAGCAACAACGCAACGGGTTTCAACAGCGAAGCTCAAACAAAATTGTGCAAAAGTAAATTTCTCAACAGAAAAACAAGCGGGGAACACTTTGCGTGAAAAGTAAGTTCAGCGAAATTTTAAGTACCTAGAACAGTGGAATTCACAAAATATACAGCCTACAATTGTAGAAATGTACAGAAAATAGCTCATTTCTAAGAATATAGATTCGTTCTTCTTTCAACAAAAATAAAAGACTTCGTTTCAAGCGATGCCCACATGTCATGTGTTGCATGTTTGTACAAGTTTTAGAACGTCCAACAGAAGCAGTTTGGATTGATCAACAAAAAGAACGGTAGCTTTGATATACTATGCACGGAAAGGAAACGCAAATGTACACAACGATATGTACAGAAAATTTGTGTTTGGAAATAAATTCTTCATTGCAAGCAGAGCCAACCTGGGATTTGCTGCTTTTTTGACTCTCGGTCACTCACAAAAAAGTGACAAAAAATATTGAACCTCGTTTGCTCACAGACCAGCACTTCAATTGGGGGAAATGAAAACGGAACCGTGTTGCTGAACCAACGACGCACTTCACTGGGCGGACAGGGCGGTTGGCTCTGTGGTCTCGGAGGTTCCCGCGCTGTCAGTCCGCTCGGAAGTCGGCTGCGCTGGAGACGAGGGAGCAGCGCCTTCCACAGGACTGCGACTGCCGTCAGCGCTCTCGCTTTGCACCACATCTGTCGCGCTCGTGTCTCGAGTCGCTGGTTTCTCCCCGTCCTGCTCAGAAGCCTCGTCCAGGGGCGCATCGACGGCACTCTCTGTTGCCACGGCCTCTTCCAGCGGCGCCTGGTCGTCACTTGACGCTGGTTGTTTCTGCCGTGCGGCGTCAACCACGTGACCAGCGTTTTGCGTGTCCATCTGCTCGCCTTCACCATTACTTCTCACACTGTGATGAACCTGAGAATCGACGCCTACACATTCCGAGGGCGTAGTTTCCTCTGAATAATCCACTGTGGTTGGCCTGTGTGTGTAATCCAAAACAGTGCTTGCGAGGTTTTGTTCCGAATTCGATGTTTTCGTCAAATCAACACCCTGTTCCTCGTCGGTTTTTCCCTGGTCGGGTACGGGCATTTCTGCCTGGACAGGATCCGGTGCTTCTGCAACTTGCATAGACTCCATTTGAGCAGACACTAACACCGGTTGTTTCCCAGACAGGGACTGGTCAGCCCCTGAAACAGTCGGCTCAACATTTGAGCTGCTCTCACCCTGTGACCCGTTGAAGGTATCTGATGGACCCACTGCTTCGTTGTTTTCGTAGCTCTCCACCACGGCGCGCTCGAACAGGTCCAGCGCGCTCGCTCTCACTTCCGGTGCCTCTTCCTTCGAGACCTCTTGCTCGGGGTGGTGGTCGTGCTGCTGCTGCTGCTTTTTCTGCTCCGACAGAACCTGCTCGCTGCGTGCGCGTATCGCCGCCAGTATCATGTCGGTGCCCTTTTCCGACGCGAGGTCGAGCTCGAGCAGCCGCTGTTCGTCCAGCGACGCGTGCGACATCAGAACCTGCTGCGAACAAACACCGACCGGTGACATTTCAACGCTTTGTGAAAACTACAAAAGGCTGTTTTTGCACGAAATGTCTGTTCCCGCTCAGTCACACACACACGCACACACACGCACGCACACGCCTGTGCGCACCGCACAAACTGCACACACAAAGGTTCACTCGCGAAGGAAACAGGATTTTTGTTTTGTAAGTCTTCAAGAACCACGGACAAGGAGAACGAAGAGACTGATACCTGCGCGGCCACAAGTTCGGGCTGTGGAGCCGGAGCGGACATGATTCTCTGTACCGGCGCCGCCGCTGCCGCCGTCTTGAGCTGCTGCAGCTGCTGGTCGTGCGCTCGCTTCTGCGCCATGTGATGCAGCTGCGCCACCACCTGGTCCACGCTGTTGGCGCCGCCGTGTCGCTGGTCCGGGTGCGACATGCCCGGGCTGGGGCGCTTCGATTTGGCGCGGGGACTCTTCTTCGGCTTCAGAGCCTCTCGCGCCTCAATGACGGCCTTTCTGCGTCGAAATTCCTCCAGCTGCAACGCCACCTGCTCATCGATGGAAAGCTGTTTCTGTTGCTCTGAGTTGAGCAGAACTGGGTTGGGCCCTGGAAGAGCTGACTGAGCCTGGCTGACACTCACCGGCGGGCTCTTGCTGGACTGTCCAGCTTTCCTTCGGGCAAAATCTTCCAGTTGCGCTGCAACCTCATGCTCAATGGACAAAGCGGCTTTTTGCTGCTCCGCGCCAACCGCCACGTTGATGACCATGGACGCCACCTGTTGGTTGTGATCAGCGAGCGGTGGCGTCATGTGCCTCGTGGGGACAGGGTTCCGGCTGTTGGCCATACTGACGAGCTGCGCTGCAGCTTGATGGGCCTCAGACTCCGTTTCGCTGGTTGCGGCCCCAGGAGGCTTCGAAGTGTGTGCCGGGTGCGGGGGCCTGGGCACCACCACACCAGCCGGTAGGTGCGGCCACTCGTCATGCGCAGACGCAAACCCACCTTGGGGCGTCTGGTTGGATTTGGGACCCACACCACTTACCGAGGTTTGCTGCTGCATAGGAACGTCCATACTTTGTGAAAATACTGGCGGTGAGGAGATCTGGCCTTGTTGTGCAAAAGACGTGTTTGGCGCTTGCGTCAAGCCCGTCATGGCCGCCAGTATCTGGCCTCTGGGCATCTGTATGAGGTCCCTGATGGATGGAAGTGTATTGTTCGCGGTGTTTGGTCCCAACATCGGAGATCCCGTCGCATCCCTTCTCATCTCTGATATGCTGGGAAGTTTTTGTGTTTCGTTGTTTGGACCACTTCGCTGTTGCTGTTGGGCCATGGCCAGAGCCATGGCGTGCAACTGTTCCTTGGACAGAGGCTCACTGACACTCGGCTTCTCCAGACTGCTGCCCACGGAATCAACAACGGATTTCTTGTGATGTCGCTTTGGATGGTCAACACTTTTGGTGCCGTTCTCTTCAATGACAGGTGCAGCCGTGGCCAGGAAATGTTCTCTCAGATGAGGCGGCAGCTGCTCGAACTGAGCCTCGTTTCCAATCTGCGCCACGTGATCGTTTGGAGGTGGGGGAGGGGCAGGGGGCGGGTGGAATGTCAACCGCTGCTTGTCTGGGCTGATTCCTGGGCTTTTGCTCGTCAGGTAGTTGAGCTGCGTGGCGGAGGGGTGGAAGTCCGTCTCGCCGTTGCTGGTGCCGCCGGGACTCCTCTTCTCCGTCCTGGGGTCGTACGGCTCGGGGAACACGAGTCCGTCCAGGTTGTCGCGCCGGATGTCCTCGGGGTGGATCTCCTTCACGTCCAGGTTGAACAGCGTCTTGAAGTTGGAGACCAGAGTCGTCTCCTGCGTCGCGTCAATCACCACCTGCAGCCACCAAACCAACAATAAACCGCGTGAAAAACGCTATTTCATGAAACGTGTGTGTGATTCGATATGAGTGTCCCGGTGGCACACCAGCAAATTCGTGAGCATGTCGGTCCCTGTGGGGTCACATTCAACTGGAAGCGAGGCTTACCTTGCGGGGGTGTCCCTTGTGTTTGGAGGTTTGGTGCCGCGTGATGCCGTCGCGCGTCGGCGACTTGAGTCCGCAGTAGGCGCAGAGGTACGGCTTCATGCAGCAGTGGTTCATCACCCAGTGGCGGAACAGGAAGTTCTGCGTCACGCACGAGTAGTAGCAGAACCTGCGAGGAATGCGACTCCGTGAAGAATTGGACTTGCATTGAGGAAATACGTACGTGCTTCAGACTCGTTTTAGATACTGCAAACGCGAAGAGCATTGTCGCTTGTACGAGGCTCAGTCATTTATTCCGTGGAATCTTCATGATCAGCACCGACCCCGGTCGCACTCAAGGAGGTCACACTGCCTCGGCCGAAGACTACTGGTGCCAGGTGCCACCAGGTTGACCTCGGCAAATCCTTGACAACACAGACAGCACTGTGAGGAGATCATCTGAAGATGGAAGCCAAAACTGCCACAATAAGTATGAAGATTCCACGCAGGATGGTGCAGCGAGTCTGCGTTTGGTACTCAGCCACCCTGGGAAAGAATCCAAGGGACACTTTGATGGAAATGAACAGTGTCTTTGGGAACAGCTGCTACAAAAAAAGTACTGTCTACAAATGGCATGCATCATTCCATTCAGGGAGAACAAAACTGGGAGACTTGTTGCGGCCAGGTGCCCCTCAACATGCCCAGACTAGGCGTAGGATCTGACAATGCAAGGAGATCATCCACAATGACCGGAGGGTGAAAGTTCACCAACTATCCCGTACTCTTGGCATCTCTCATGGGTCTACCTTGAGACTTGTGCACAAGGATTTGGGACTAAAGAAACGTGCTGCAAAGCTGGTGCCTCAAGATTTGACTGAGGAACACAAAAGGAAAAGAAGAGAATTCTGCCAGGATTTCATCCGGAGGTGCAGGCTCCAGAGACATTTCTTTTCTTCTGTCATGACCACAGATGAAGCCTGGTTCTACGTGATTGAAACCCACACCAAGGAAGAGAACAAGCAGTGGTTGGCACCTGGGGAAGATCGCCCACAGGAGCCCAGAAGACCCAGGAGTTCCAAAAAATTGCTGGTTGTGCCATTCCTTGATCGGCGTGGACTTGTGCATGTTGAATGTCTCCAGAATCAGACTGTGAAGGCAGCAAATTTCCTTCCAATGTTGCAGAGGGTGCGCCAGTCACTGCTGCTGCGCCGACAAGAGATCAGGAGGGTTCCTGCAAGGGCACTGTTACACATGGATAATGCACCCGCCCATCATGCCAAACCTGTGCAAGACTGGCTGGTGGCTGAAGAATGGAGGCAACTACCGCACCCCCCCTACTCCCTGGACTTGTCTCCGTGCGATTTTTTTCTTTTTCCTCTGCTGAAAAGGAAAGCTTAGAGGCCGGAACTATGGAGACATCCCTCACCTGGCAGCAGCTGTGAACAGAGAACTGGGTGAAATTACACAGGCTCAATGGAGAAGCTGCTTTGCGGACTGGTTGCGCAGGTGCAGGAAGTGTTTGCTCTTCAGAGGACAATACTTTGAAGGCATGCGAAATCTGCCTGCAGCAGGAGCACAGTGACACTCTCCGGACATGATTTTGTACAGTTTGGAAGACCATTTGACTTCAGTGTGCACCCAGACATTGTTTGTTTGCATTCCATTGTTCCGTGTTGCGCAACATGTAAGTTAACTGCGAGGAAAACATTGGCGTATCTCTAGTACAAAAGGTCGGTGCTGATCATGAAGATTCCACGGAATAAATGACTGAGCCTCGTACCACACATGTGCTTCGTTTGCTTCGATATCCACAATTCATGAACTTTGCTCGAACAACATGTACAAGATAATGCAAAACTTACACATCTAAAGAGCTATGGAAACGGTAACTTGAAGAAAGCAATACGAACTTGCACTGAAATCTACCAGTTGGCTTCCACTCCTTCATGTACTTGTCTGCCAGTGTGTCTTTCTCTGATTTTGGTGTCAAAAATCTCTGTGGAACTGAAACGCTTGGTGCCGACTGAGCATTTGCAGGCGGCTGAAAAGGAAAGTTTGAGATCATGAAGGCCTGTCACACAGAAAATATTGTTGCACATTCAACATCAAGCGAAGCCGAAGCTGATCGTACACCGCCCTACCTGAGGTGGGGCGCTCTGAACCAGCGGGGCCGGGGTCGTCACGTGGTTTGGTGTAGTCGCGATGTGATTCACAACCGGCGGCCGCTGCTCCATCGGCTGCACGTGGTTGACCGGCATGACAGTGCTGACCGGCGGCAGCGTGGACCTCACCGGCGGAGGTGGTGCTGCCGCTTGCGCCGGCGGTGGCTGCGGTTGTGGTGCTTGCGGTGCTGGAGTGGGCAGCGCCTGAGCCTGCGCCGTTCGAGCGGGCGGCGCGCGGACTCCAGTGCTCCCCGTGATCTTCTGCGCCTCGGCCTGCGCTTGCGCAGCGTGCATGGCCGCAACCTGCGTCTGGATCTGCGCAGCCGCCATTTCTCGCTGCATGATCTGGATCAGCATCTCCATGGTGGGTCCGGGCGTCGGAAATCGCGGCACCGCCATGGCGTCCGTCTTCGCGTCCGCAGACCCCGGTGCCAAGCTGGTCGCGAGACGGATGGCGTCGTTTGGAGATGTCTGGCCCTGTATCAAAGCCTGCGGGTTCACGTTCATTTCTTTCTTCATCACTTCCATGATCAAGTCCAGCGGATTAACTTGGTTGGCTGGAGGCGTCTGCAATGTTTTCTGCTGTCCTGTTGTCGTCGTGGAAGCGTGAGCCACGGACGCTCCCGGGGCCGCAGGGGACCCTTTGGAGCCGGCAGCGGAGGACTGAGGCGTAAGTCCAGGCCGAAATCCTAACGACGGCTGCATCATGAGTGGAGGCAAACCTGGTGCAAAGGCCAAGGGGAATGCAGCTGGCAATCGTCCTGCTGCGAAGGAACTTGTTGGGCTTTTTATTGCTTGGGAACTGGTCGGTTGTGAAGCCACGGTCTGGTGGGACTTGGGCAGGTTCAGACTGGAACCAGCCAACATGGGATCTTTGCCGAGACCTGTAGACAACACGGGCGATCGGAGCGCACCTCGGGGGACGGTGATCTGACCAGGCAGAGCGATGCGGGAATCCTTGTCATCTGCCAGCGGAGACTCCAACACGGTTCCCGTTGCCTGCACAGCAGTGAGAGGTCGCGTCGTCGACGTAGACAGCGCAACGGACGTGCTTTGCATTTGCAAGGGTGTGGGTGCTGAAGTGGGAAGCGCCAGGGTGGACGGGACGAGGCCGGGTGGAAGCTTGGTCTGCAACGTACTGATCGGCGGCAGTGTGGCGCCGATCGCTGCCGCGCCTGGGACTGGGACTCGAACAAAACCGGCGCTGGTCGGGAGGGTCGGGATCAGCGGAACCGCCGCAGGCGCTGGATACCTCGGCAACTGGGGCGTCTTCTCGGTTGTGGCCGCTGCCTTCGGTCTCGGACCTTCTGCTGCCACCTTCCTCAGATGCTCTTCTACCCTGGATATGGTCGCTGCAATCGTCGGCTTCTCAATGATGGGAGGCTTTTCTGGTGGTTTGTCGGGCACAGGAGGATTGGGCTGCCCGGACCCCCAGGCTGCAGCCAACAGTTGAGATTTGATGAGCTCGGACACCTTCGGCTTTCCTTCCTGGTTGACTTCGTCGCCGCTTTGATCTGTCGCGCTCTGCACTGCGTTTACATTGTCTCTCGTTGCAGCTGCTTCTGATATGCTGGGTGCTGGTCCTTCGTTGATCAACTGTTTCACGTCAACAAGCGTTGATGCAGTCGCAAGCTGTGCTGTGACGGGCAGCCCCGGTGCAGGCTGTTGAGGCGTGATGTTTGGAACAGCACCTGCGCCTGGAGCGCGGGACGGGTGTGCAACCATCGGATTCACTGCTTGTGGCACTGACTGCAAAGGCGGGAGATTGGCTATGATCTGCTGAAACCTGGGGTTGTTCTGCAAGTGCTGCTGTGCTGTTTGCAAGGCCATCCGGTACTCTTGTAGGTTGGGGAACTGCAAAGGCCTGTTGGGTACGGCCTGCAGCAGAGGTGGTGGACCCCTGAGAACCTGCTGGGTGGTGCTGACAACCTTCACTGGAGAAGTGGGAAGCGGCGCAGACACAGGCGGCGATGGTCGTGCTGACTGCGCTGCGAACTGCGGCCCTGGAGGCCGCCGCGCCATTTCCAAAGACGCGGCTGAATTTGGTACAGCAGGTCTCGCTGCTCCTGGAGGATGCCCTTCCACTTTCGCTCCCGGAGGAGGCAGGGGAAACGCTACAGGAGTCACATTTCTCGGCATTCTCACCATCTGGCTGCCTCCGGGAGAAGTCACTGCCATTCCTGCTGGCGGGGACACGTTCGGAGACAGACCCTGTGCGCCCGGAGATGTGAGGGACAACATGGCCGACAGCTGCGGGTGCTTCTTCTGAGTCGCAGACACCGTTCGGGGCGACAACTGCTGCGCGCTGGTCGGAGTCTGTTGTCCCGGAGACACCATTCTGGGTGACACCATCAGAGGAGAAATCAAGCCCGGCGGCACGGCTGACGGCGAGCTCAAACTCGGAGAGCGATGCCGAGGCGACATGAGCTGCGGGGACATGAGCTGCGGAATCGCCAGTTCGGGAATTCCCCGGGGAGGATTCTTCAGGCGCAGATTGGGATGTGGAGGAAGGAATGGTTGTTCGAGGCGAGATGGATGTGGCGGGGGCGGGGCCCGGACCCGAGCGTAGGCGGCCGCTGCCTGCGGGAGGTGAGCTCCGAGTGGCGGCGGGGCGGGCTCAGGCTGCGGCGCCGGCTCGGGCTCGGGCGGCGGTGGCGGCGACATGGGCGCTGTGCCCGCCGTCGCGATAGGCAAGTTCAGATTCTCCAGACCGGACAACAACTGCTGCGCCCGGCCCGGCATCGGCTGTCCGTGCTCATTGAAATACAACTGCGTCGGCCGCCGTCTCTTCCTGGCAGCCGTGCTTTGCTCCCCGCTCGTTCTCTTGCGCGGGCGGCGCTTCTTCGGAGGGCTCTGCTCCTCGATGGACCTCAGGCTGTTGTTGGCCGCCTCGGTCAGCATGCGGATCTCGTGCGCTTCGTCGTAGTTGGGGATGGTGTGGTTGCTCTCGCTGATGACGACGTCCTCGTGGAAGCCGATCTCGTCGTCGTCGTCCTCGATGAACTCCTCGTGGTGCACGTCCTGGTCCGTGTTCTGCGCCAGCACCGGAACCTGCCAGCCGAACATCGCGCAATCACCGTCTGACCCGGACCACGTTTTGTTCTCGCTACTGATTCGATTGACTAGAGACACAAGTGCAAATTTGCACGCGTACGAGGATCCTTGTGGTGCAGGTTTTACCACGTCAGAAAAGCTGTCATCGATTCGCAGTGAGTAGTGTCGTCACTCACCTGGTATCCGATGCGCTCCACGACGACTTGACCTTCCTCCGGCATGTAGTTGTCCAGGATGGCCTCGTCTGTGTACACTCCCGCCATGTCAGCATGACCACTCGTGCCGATCTCCGTCTCCGCACAAACCTGCGGCGAAGCGCGTGTCCACAAATTACGGGTACTGTCCGGAATCGCAACCAAGAGACGAGCTTCTGCTCGATTTGCAGCTTCATGACCTCTCCTCTGCATTGACAAACTCGCAAATCACAAACTGACGACGTGCATGATCTGTGTCGAATCACGCATAAGTTGAAGTCCATTGGTCAACAATGAGGGATGTCATTTTTTTCGAGCTTCCAGAACGAAAGTCGTCAGTTTCAGCAATGCACGAGCACGTGCTCACACCCAGTGTTTAGCTACCCACGGATGGCTGTTCCTCTCCGAAAAAAAATATGCTGGCACGAAAACAAGCCTGACCGATGGTGCGTGACTGTGTGACCTGCCGTTTCTATGACACTTTGTGGATCAGCAAATCGAGCACAACATACTCGTACGACCTCCGAACGACCGCACTTTCAACCGCTCACTGACAATGGCCTATGATCCACAGAACAACAAAAGGTACGGATCATTTGCAACAGAGATTCATCTGTTCCTTCCGAACTCCACACACACACACACACACACATTCCTGACGTCAATTGCGTGCACTCGTTACACCGCAAGACTTGCCCAGAAAATCTCTTCAGTTCAGGTGATGAACCCCTGACTTTCAAAGATGATTAGGAATAAGCTTGTACCAAAACAATAGCAGTTTTGTTGTCCAGAAATACGTGCCCGAAATGAAATCTTGGAACTCAATTGATGAAAATTTTGCCTGTGCAAATTTGTGAGATTTGCATGGAGCCTTGAGAAAAGTTGCGTGACCACTGAGTGACTGCTTTTTGGTTCGGTCCTTCAAGCAGTCATTTGCTCACAAATCATCCTCAACAACTACTCACTCTTCATGTTTTTGACACACAAAAAGGATCACATCAACAGAATTATGACTGTGACAGCTTCTGGTGAACCTGTGCGTTGTATCGCTAACACACACCCAGCACCCCAAAATAAACTGTACCTCGAGAGTCGGCGCCTCTCCAACGATGATTTCCTCGCTCTCACCCTCGGTGACAATGTAACCAACGTCCTCGCCAAGCATGACGACCTCGGGCTGCTGCTCCAGCATCTCCTCCTGCACGTAGGCAACCTGCGCCTCTGACGCCGCCTCGCTCACCACGTCTCTCCGCATGTCGTGCGCAGCCTCCTCCGCCACCTCGTCATCCTCCACCATCTCGTGAGTCTCTCCCACCTCGGTGTTCCCTGCCGGTTCGTCCACTGTCTGGATTTCTGAAAGCGGGTCGGCCAACACCACCATGTTGCCATGTTCATCTTCTTGCACAGCGTGGATTAACTGTCCATCTTCAGTCATCAGTTGTGTACCTTCTGGGAGGCCTTCTGTCAATTCTCTGAATTCGCTGCCCACCATGTGGATTTCGTACTGACCGCCCTCCCCTGTCGTTGTCACAACAACTGTGGGAGTGTCATCCCCTTGATCTTCAGTATTCCCCACATAGTTTGCCTCCTCATCGTGAAGAACCATTTCGTCCGCCGCAATGGTCTTCTCCGCGGTAGACTCGTCCTGGCTGTCTTCAATGGTTGTTTCGGGTGGCGATTCCTGTGGAATTCCCTGCTGCCGCGTCCCTTCCACTTCACTCGTCTCCTGGACACAGCTTTCTTCATGGATTTCACTGGTGCTCGCCACACACTCTCCTTCTTGCACATCGCTTTCGACGTTTTCTTTCACCTCGTGATTTTCAATTGGATAAAGATCCGGATCTGTCGCGGGAGAGCCGGATTGTGCCGACCGCGACAAATCCACTCCAGCAAAACTCTCCGCGCTTTGATTCTCCGTACTTCCTATGTTTGCGTTCATGTCTGCTTCGGCCACATCATTTTCTCCCTCTGTGTACTTCGAAGCTTGGCCCTGCACTGGCGCGATTTTGACGCTGCCCGCCGTTTCCGAGCTCTCAGCTTCACTCTCCATGGCGTCATTTCTTCGTCTTTTTCATGCTGATCTGAGAACACAAGAGAAGATCCAAAAACATTTCGATGCTGTCGACGGCATCACAAGAAAAGACTGCTTGCGTATCACGTTTTTCTGTGGGTGAACAAGTCAGGTGAACAACCGACGTCGTAGATAGATGTCTGACAGGTGTTGAGATGAAACAAGAAGCGGACACAACAGGACAAGCCAGACTGCAAATCACAGTTGCTGGTCTCACTTGATCCTTGGATAAATCGCAAACACTTAAATGTTTACGTTTTCATCATTTACAATCATTTCACATTTAGATCAAAGCTTGTAACCCACTTTTGGAAACTGGAGCAAAGCACTTTAGTTTAGTTGATATCTCTATTATCGCTCATTTAGCAATCAGATTACAAGTCACACCTTCGAGTTGGGTTTGAACAGTGGATTCTAAAACTCCTCCACACAGTAATAGTTCAGTAGACTGTTGGGGGACTTGGAAGACAACCAAATGAACTTCACAAGACAGATCAAAACGCAGGAATTTCCAAGAACAACAGCTGAAGGGGGCTGGACCAACTTTTGATGTCTCAATTTGTTCCTCTTTAACTCGTGCTCTCCTCCCCAAACCAATCTAAGACAAATAAACAACCCCAGAAGTATATGCCGACTTACCGTAAGGCGTTATGAACGCCTGGCAACCACTTCTAAAAGACAAATTCCGTATGTTGTAAAAAAATACTTTTCTCTGCAAGAAGAGAAGAAGCCAAAACACAAAGCCATCTAGCGGCCGCTCGTAATGTCCTCTTTGGCAAATGGGGCGAGGTGTCATGATTTTACCTTTCAGATTGCCTCGCTTGAGAGTACTGTGCAGTTCCTTTCTTGTGAAAACTAATCACTAAATTATTCTAGAGAATTCACAAACACTAAATTTCGTAGGACAGAGAAGCCTCACAAGAGAAACATCCTGGAAAATAAATGAAAATATAACAAATAAAAAATAAAAACAGAATTTATTGCAAACTATTGATGAAAACATTCTTGACAACAAGTCAAGAAAAGTTGTACTGACAATTCATTCATGTCAAAGAAAAAGAAACGCAATAGTTGTCAAAATCACTTGCACTGAAGGTTCAAATTTCATATTGGTACAAATGATGTTGACATGATGCTGCAGAACAACTCACTGTCACTGAAACAATCGACATTTTATTCTTTTCTTCTTGTTTTTTTGTCTTGAATGCATACACGACGAAGATACCACAACCTTGTGAAACTATCAAACCCGAAGAAATATTTGCCGCTTGCCGTCGACACCACCCGCGTGAGAACCAGGGCGATGCTGGCCTCGTTTTCGTGCAAGATGAACGGCAGTGGAAAGCCGAGCGGAACATTGCTTTTCAAATGGAATTACGGGCTGACCAAGGTCTGTGTTTTGACTGAATGTCGCAGAAATCTATAGTTTGGTCCTCCTTCAAGTTCGGACAATACACGAGCGAAATTGCATGTGGCTACGACTGAATTTCGCGTCTTTCGTACTGTCTGTATTCAAGTGTGGTCGGTGTTGGAACCCCCACATAGATCTAACCCCTTCCGTGGCACACAATTTGTGAAACATTACCTGTTTATTGCTCCCCAAATATCCTGGGCCAAGAGGAACCTCAATTCAAGCATCATGTGGGTTTGGCAACAGGGAAGGGGGCCCACAAAAATGGGGACCCCAGTGTGCAGAAACAATTGCAGGAACAATCCGTTATATTCACAGGCCAATTGATATCTGTGTGATCTCCGTTGGGAGTACTACAGTGCTTCCTGCCATTGGAGTCGGTGTCAGGAGCTCAACAGCAGGTGCTTCATCGCTCGAGGGGGTTGGACGAGGGCGAAAAGATGAATACTCGAGGGCCTGTCCCCACCAACCTTGGCCACAGCTCCGTTTTCTTCCTTGGCGGCGGGTTGTTCGGTGCTGAGTGAGACAGAGCCCACGAGTCAAATTGTTCGTCTGTGGAGTCTATCTGTGAATTTGTTTCAGGATTGACATGGCCAGCAAGAAAATCGACATCAACACTGCAGATGTTGAAGATTTGGAAAGTTTGAGCGGTGTTGGGCACGCAAAGGCTGTGGCTATTATTGATCATCGAAAGGTACGTGCCGCCGTTGTTGGCGTGTGGAATCCAGGAGAGTGTCATTTCTGTCGCTCAAGATAGTCTTGGAGTTTCAATTGTAATTGATTACATGGTCTTGTCAAAAATGTCAAACCTCTCGTATGTGACCAGAACCTGTTCAAAACTGCATTTTTCACGTTTACAGAGTGTCGGAGGCTTTGGACGCGTCGACGATATCACGAAAGTGAGCGGCATCGGTCCCCATTTCCTGGAACAAAACAAGAATGCTCTGACATGTTCTGCCAAAAAACCGCGGAAGACCCCTCGAAAACGTGAACGGTACGTTGTCTGCAGTCTTCAATGTCAACAGGTTTCACAGTGCACTCACCATCGACCGTCACCTCCAAGAATTTCTTTCACTTTGTTTGCGGGGCTGGGGAGGAGGTTGGTGCTTTTGCCAAAATTTTGAGGGTGATCCATTCGAAAGTTTGAGGGGTGATGGTCATCCTGAAAATTTTGTGCGGACAGACCTCCTCGTCGGTAGGGTGCCCATCTCGCCGAAAATGCTTGGTATGAGTACAGTGCCACAAGTGAAATTTTTTTGGATGAGGCACGTATCCGCACTCGAAGGTGTTCTTGTTTGTTGTTGCAACTGTTGGCCATGATTTGTGATGATGGAAGAAAACAGCTTTTTTTCCAGAGGTCCGCGGTGCTTGCGAAGCTCTGGTGAGCCGCAGCCATGCACATCGTCCCGCGCGACAGACGGCTCCCCGCGACAGGGCAGCAGCTCGAGGCAGCTGGTCGCCAGCCTCAGCGACAGTGCCCGCGCACTCTGTAACAACCCTCCACTGCTGCTTTCCCATGACACTCCTCGGTGCAGAACTCGAAGGTCGGGCAGCGGTGGACCCAGGCCTGAAGGTCTGGCGCACGTCACTCGGGATATCAGACGTGAGTTCGATGCTGAAGCAGAGGATGCGAGCCAGAGAGACAATGAGGTCGGGGAACCGGCGGTACCACCTGCCCAGGCGCCGAGGGCACCACAGCTTGAGGGAACTGCCGACAGACCATCGGTGAGTCAAGGCTTTTCAGTACTTACCAGTTGATCCACAAATTGGAGGTGTGCGATTTTGTGGAATCGTGTTTGCGTATTTTGTCCAGACCCCTTTGGTTCCTTGTCAGCTGAAAGGGTGGAAAGGGCTTCTCTGTTCGAATTGCTCGTTCTGATGATTTCTCTGAAACACACAAGCACTGCCCGTCAGACCTTTCTGTGTCTGCATGTGGAACACGTAACGATCAGGACTGATGATCAGTTCTTGTGTCAGCAAATTTGCTCTGTGTGTCATCCACCAAGTTTCCAGGAGAAAGTGCTGTGTTGAGAACTTGAAGTGTACGTTGTGGCAAGCAGCTTCGAAGCTGCCTGTGAGTCATCGGTGGTGCAGCAGACGAACTTAGTTTTACACAGAGGGCGGGTTGGCCACCTGTACAATCAGCTGTGTTGTCATGGGGTGAATCAGCGTTGACACACCAGGAGCCGGTTTTTTGGAGGGAAAGTCTCAGTCGGTCAGTCTGGCTGAGTGCTTCGGAGAGTGAGCATGTATGCGTGCGTGTGAAGCCGGGAGGATTGTGGAAGCAGCCATTTGGAAGTGCGTTTGTTGTCTGCGAACAGGTGGCTTGGTTGTCGCTGAGCTGTGGCTTTGTACTAAAATGTGGAGTACCGCATCAAATTGGAAACGTTCAAAGCGTGAATGTGCATAAATAAGTGAACCACATGTTGGCAAGTTGAACGCTTGGTTGTGGAACGTCGCAGTTGGATTTGCTTCAATTATCGTAACCATGCTCGGCAATAAAGTATGCGAGCAGCAAACTTTCGTCTCCCGGCTTCAAAGGCTGAAGGACCTTTCGTGCGGAATGGATGCAAATCCAGTGCGTGATTCTTCTCAGAACTGTTGCTGAGACACAGTGACACGCAAAATGTTGGCTGGAAGAGGGTCGCAAATACAGCACAACCTTTGTGTACATTGGCTTCGCCGTAGGAATATTTCTGCACAGTAGCTGTCTTGTTCTGTGGAGGGCCTCGTCGGAACACTGGAGATTTTGAAGCTGTGAAACAGTGGCTCACACTGAATGAATGACTGACGTCAGACTGCTTGGAGGCTGTTGTGAATGAAGTATCACGCTCAAGAGGACAGAACGCGACTGACGCGACTGTGGAAGTGAAAGCTGCTTTCTGTCGTGTGTTCTCTTAGTTTGACAGAGAATCCGCTGTTCCCACGTTGTGTGTCCGATGTCGAAAGACTGGTGGAGATCCTGAAGTGCGATCTTGAAGTGTGACGGATGCGAGTTGTGGTGCCGTGCCTCAGCTCGGCACTGGTGACTGAGCTGTCGCGGCGGCTGCTGCGAACGATCGGCATGACCCTGGACGACGTGGTCACGCCCGAAGCGGAGAGCGACGCCGAGCAGGAGGACGCGTTTTTCACATGGGTAATTACGGTCTCAACTGCTTCGTTGTCAGTTGTGCAATTCGCACATACAGTTTGCAGAGCGGTGTGGCAATTTCAGTGGCTGATTTCCGATTTGGTCAGGGGCCTGACTGCTCAAGTGCAAAAAAGGGTCTGATTCTGACTGAAATACGTATTGTCGTTTTGGAAACCAAACGAAAGCAAACCTGTGGCGCAAATTTCAGTTGAGGTCGGGGGCGGTTTTATTTGAGGTACAGGTTGGGAACTGAGCCCTCTGGATCCACTGCTGAATTTGGAGTCCTTCATAACCAGTCCAGGGCGCAGTGTTGAAACAAACTTTCAGCTGGTCCAGGGCACAGACACTTTGTGAAATTGAACATAATTGGTGTCGGGGTGACACAGAGGTCGTTTTTGCTTCAGATGGAATTTGATGCCAGTGATACGAATGTGGAGCGTTCAGGCGGCTGCCGTTTGTTCGTGATGATGACTTACGCAGGTCACATGTGTCACCAACATTTGAAGCTGCAGTACAGCGGTGTGCGCGCCTTGCCCGACTCGTGGGGCGAAACCGTGAATGGGATCGTGTTCTGCCGGAACAGTTCGAATCTGATGCCGTGTCGTGTTGACGACGCACAAGGCGTCAGTCGCGAGTGGGCTGAATGCATCACTGCAGTGAAATCACGACTGCAGCGAAAGCAGATTAAATTTTCCATATTTAGATGAAACACGCTCGTTCTGTGTGAAACGTGCTCCTTGCGAAGCTGTGCAGCGATAAAAGAGGCTGTGTTGGAGGCGGAAGTCGGTCGGATTGAAAATTGGATTCAGCGTGGGACACATTCGGGACATGATTTCGGAGCTGAAAAGGCTACACGGATTTCCAGAGGCAAATGCGAGACAGGTGGCGAAACACTTCACCTGTTTTATCGGGACGCGGCTTGCCCAAATTCCACCGTAGCCTTTGCTGAACCGGGTTCGAATCGGTGGAATTTGCTGTTTTCCCACTGGTTCTGACGGAGAGAGAGATGGTATTCACAAGCGTCTCTCAGGGTCGAATTTGCACAAATTCCCGAGTTACTGATTGTGAAGGGCAAAGGCAATTGGCCAAGTGCAGAAGGGATGGTCTGCGCATTTGTGAACTGGAACTTTGATCTGGAGAAATTATTTGATTCGTGTTGGAGTCTGCAATGCTGAAGCAGGTCTGATGGTTTGGTGAAGGTCTTGACTGACGCGCTGTTGTGTTGACAGATGAAGAGGAAGCTCGATGACGCGGCTCAAGAGAAGGAACCGTCTCCAACGAAGAAACCCTGTCGAAACAACGACATCAAACAGTGAGTTCCTGCTGTTGTTTTGTCACTCCCGGGGTTTCGGGTTGGAGGGTGAACGTTTGTCCTGGAACCTGACAAGGAACAGCTATTTTTCGAGTGAAGGGTCCTGTTGAAACACTTCGCTCGTGTCATAACCGTGAACACGACCGATGAATTGTGCAGCATCGAGTTTGACTGAGGGCGGTGGTTTCATTGTAGAGAGGTGATGCCAGCCCCGGCGCCGCCGCCGCTGCCGCCGCACACTCTGTACTTCGGCACCATCAAGACGAGCAGCGCGTCGCACCTGCGTCGCACGCGTATCCCGTCGCGTAGCAACCCGCCGCCTGAACTGGCCAACTGGCTCCGCACCTTCGAGGTAAGTTTTGTGTGATCTGTTGCACTCACTGGCAATCAGTGTGTCGCAGAATTTTGTTTTCAAGGAATGTTTTGATGCTTTTGACGTCACATTCCAAAAACAAGTTGATTCCATATTCCAAAAGCAAACGTACTTGTGCTGTAAATCAAACCCTCGCTGGGTTGCTTTCAGAACTGGAGCCACGCGGAGCGTCTGATGGGGCTGGACGAGGTGGTGGCGCTGTGTGAGCCGACGCAGGTGCGTCACGTGATGAGCGTCATCGAGCCGCAGTTCCAGCGCGACTTCATCTACCTACTGCCAAAAGAGGTCGGTGCTCCAACGCTCGAGATAAACTTGAACGGAATTTTTATCCCAAGTAGAGAATGAGGTGAAATATATTCTCCAAGACAAAAGAAACATGGTTTGGTTTGGTTTTCAGCTTGCCTTGTACGTGCTGTCATTCCTCGAACCCAAAGACTTACTTCGGGCCGCACAGACTTGTCGCTACTGGCGCATCCTTGCCGAGGACAACTTGTTGTGGCGAGAGAAATGCCGAGAAGAAGGCATCACGTCCAAAGAGCAGTCGACGTCTCCTATTCTCCCGCAAGCGTCGGTGAGCCGCGTGCGCAGAAAGTCTTCCTCGGGTTCGCAGGCGTCGTCCGTCTTCAGCTGCCTGTCATCGTCCTCCGCGACCAGCGGCGGCGGCGGCGGCGCAGACTCACCCGTCAAGTCACAGTGGAAAGCGATTTACATGCGTCAGTACCAAATCGAGCAGAACTGGAGGCACGGGTCCGTCAGGCCCCACAAGGTGTGTTGGAGGGTTCGACTTCTCTGGCTGGGTACTCCTCGTCAATTTACTGTGACACTTGTTCGAAAGACGAACATTGCGTCTCCTGTTTCCGTGTGGTGCGTCCGATTTTCCACAGCGCTTCTTTATTTCACATCCGTAGATCCTGAAGGGACACGACGATCATGTGATAACTTGCTTGGAGTTCTCGGGCAACAGAATCGTGAGCGGTTCAGATGACAACACACTCAAAGTCTGGTCTGCCCTCACGGGAAAGGTGAGCATTCTTTCCGTTCATGAAAACGCGCGATTCCTTTGTGTGTGCGTATGTGAACAAACCCAGCGTGTTTCGACATTTGATGCTGATAGTTGACGTTGTTGCACACAGTGTTTGAGAACGTTGGTGGGACACACGGGCGGAGTCTGGTCCTCGCAGATGTTTGACAACATTATCATCAGCGGCTCCACGGATCGGACGCTCAAAGTGTGGAACGCTGACACGGGGCAGTGCATACACACGCTGTACGGCCACACGTCGACCGTCAGATGCATGCATCTTTACAAAAACACGTGAGTAATTTCCACTTTACAAAAACACGTGAGTTATTTCCAATGTCCTGTTGTTAGGTCTGTTCAGGGCCTGTGCCGACCAACTCTTCGTCATGTATGGAGAACAGTGAGTAAACGGACGTGTGACGCTTGTGTGTGTTGCGCAGTGTGGTGAGCGGCTCGCGCGACGCGACGCTGCGCATGTGGGACATCGACAGCGGCCAGTGCCTGCACGTGTTGATGGGCCACCTGGCGGCCGTGCGCTGCGTGCAGTACGACGGGCGGCGGGTCGTGAGCGGCGCCTACGACTACATGGTGAAGGTGTGGGACCCCGAGACGGAGACCTGTATCCACACCCTGCAGGGACACACCAACCGAGTCTACTCCTTGCAGGTAGATTGGAATTACATTTCTGTATAGCTGCTGACGTGTCACTCTTTCTTCGTGATGATTGTCGTATCATGCGTGCATCACCCGTCACGTTTCAGTTTGATGGGAAGCACATCGTGAGTGGATCGCTGGACACGTCGATCCGGGTCTGGGACGTGGACTCGGGAAACTGCCTGCACACACTCATCGGGCACCAGTCGCTCACGTCGGGCATGGAGCTCAAGAACAACATTCTCGTGTCGGGAAACGCCGACTCCACTGTCAAAGTTTGGGACATCACGACGGGGCAGTGCTTGCAGACGTTACAAGGTGATTTACTCCTTCGTGGACGTCGTTTCTTGCGCACTTTTCCTGTCGAACGACACGCGAGTGCGAGTATAAGCGATTGCAACTGTTTTCTGGTGTTTTGCAGGGTCAAACAAGCACCAGAGTGCCGTCACATGCTTACAGTTCAACAAAAAGTTCGTGATAACCTCTTCCGATGACGGTACAGTGAAAATCTGGGACCTCAAAACCGGAGACTTTTTGCGCAACTTGGTGTCACTGGACAGTGGAGGCAGCGGCGGGGTGGTGTGGCGCGTGCGATGTTCCAACACCAAACTGGTGTGCGCCGTGGGCAGTCGCAATGGAACTGAGGAAACCAAGTTGTTGGTGTTCGATTTTGAAGCTGCTGAAGAGAACAGCTCCAGTTCGAATGGAACAACAGTCATTCCAACAAGGAAAACGTCAGCGACCACCCAGGTGCAGTAATTCATTGCCAAAAACCACATTTGACGCGTCATTCTGATCCTGGTGTGATTTGCAGTGGCGTTCAGATAGAACATCGTGGCTGGTGTTACAACCGACATCAGCCCAACAGTTGTGCCATGACTGCGTTGGACTTCCAGCTCATTGTGTTTGCCAAGAACAAAGCTTCGGATTGAACGACAGTTCAGCACTCGCTGCTCGGGACAAAATGCATTCTGTGCAATGGCGGAACATTCCTTGACAGCTTCGGGCCATTGTGGGGTTGATGTACAAGGTGTGTGGGTGATGGGTGCTTGTGAAAGTGCCCTGCGTCCATTGCTGCTGCTGACATGCTCAATCCTGACGTGTCATACTCTCTTTCTGGTGATAGCTGACAAAAGGCTTTTGAACTCCCCTTGCTCAATGAATACAGACAACAAGAAGGAAAGTTCCCAGAAGGTTTCTGCGACATGTCCTCATGTTTCGTTTCAGAGTGAAAGATTCGTGTCATTCCTGTGTGTACACTGAGTTGTGATGTGTGGCGTTAGTTTGTCCTCTGAACAAGCGCAGCTTATGCGCAGGTGCAACACTTCATCTGGCCAGGGTTTTTTCTCCAGATGCCAGACTCTAGTCAATGAGTGAACAATTTCATACCTCTCGCACGTGCCAGGTCATAATACGAAGTTCACAGGCAAGATTCGAATGTGTTTACTATTCTGAGTGTCGAGTGTGCCTGAATGACATTCCATTTCAGACGCAGTGTTTTCAAGGAAAATCTTCCAAATAATTCACAAATGTAGTGGGTGAGACCAACAGAAGTCGCCATCAATTTTCTCATTAGGTCTGCGTTTTGAAGACTTGAAGGATGTGAAGGGTTGCGTGGAGGTTGAGTTTATGTTTGTGTCCGTTTGTTGGTGTTGGAGAAAGTTGACACGAAGTGGTGTCTTGTATCACAAGTCGTCTCTGATGTTTCCTTGTGTGTGAGTTCCGTTGCTTTGCAGTTTGTTACAATTGCGGTCTTGATTCATTTCCGTTTGCCATTTGACAGAAATTTGTTGTTTGGAAAACTGAAGTTTTGGGTCGACTCTCGAGTGCACTGCCAAGGTTAGCGAAATGTGTTTTGTACTTAATTGGTGTGGGTGACTTTCAGGGTGAATGGTTGGTGTGCGTACCTTTTGTAACGCAGTATTAAGATTTCGTGAATAAAACCCGAAAACTTCCGCTTGGTTCTGAGTGACACGGACGCTGACTGATTTCGTTTTGTGGTGGTGAGACACAATTTTTGACAAGACATTCCAAAAGAGAATTTAGCCACCCCATCAAGTCGAGTGTGAAACGTTTGCGAACACTCTCCTTCGCGACCTGCTGTGAGCCTGGCATTCACCTTTGACCAGGAACATTGCGGCGAGCAGATGAGGAGACACCGGAAGAACAAACAAACAAGTTTCATTGGGATAATTTGTATTTTCACGGACCGACACGTCTCTCTCCACAATATGGTCTCAAATTCGTTATTTGATGGCGGAGTTCCTCATGCTGGGCACCCTGCAGATTCCGTCGCGCCCCTGCACCTTCCACAGCGCTCCTCTGTAGGTGGCGACACCCTCCTCATTGATGCGCAGCTCTGGCTGAATCTGCTCGAACAGCTTCTTCTTTGGTGGCAAGAGTGACTCGGGTTGCCCTGCAAGAAGCGAAGGACCAGCGATCAGCTCTGACAAGAATTTTTGTTTGTATCACTGTGACATCTCGCTGCAGTGCAAGTGAAGCAGAGTCTGCTGCTTGACACGAACAGAAAGTTCACCTGGGTATTCGTCGAAGACGATTCTCTCTCCCTTGACGGAGCCGGCCGGAGGCTCGATGATTTCAACCTTCTCCGGCGAACTGCCACACATGATCATCCCCTCAGATAGGATCCCTCTCATTTTGGCTGGTTTCAAGTTGCAACAGAAGATTGCAATGCGATTCTCCATCTGAAAGGAACGCAAAGTTGTCGTCTGTCGTACAACTACAAAATGATCATGGTAGGTTTTTCGATACGGACAAGCTGTACCAGACCAACATCCAAAACTAGTATTCTTTGGGTTACAACACTCAGTCGAACAGCTGCAGAGGAACAAAGCACACACACGAGACAGAATTTCCGCAGAAGAGCGAGCTGTAAATTGACCTGTTCTAGTGGGACATGTTTGACGAGTCCGCTGACGATGGTTCTGTTTCGCTCCTCGCCGACGTCCACCTCCTCGACGTACAGCGAGTCGGCGTCCGGGTGCTTCTTGACGCTCACGATCTGCCCGATGCGCATGTCCAACATCGACACGTCCACCACACGTGCACTCGCGCCCGCACCACCAGCCGCCTTGACCGCGTTCTCTCCACCTGCTCAGGAACATTAACAATTGCATAAAAGCCAAAACAATGGCCACGTTCAATGTATGGAACGAGACTGAACCTGTTCTCCGATATTCTGCATTGCTTAAACGGTATTTACGGAAGTACAGTCTTCAATCGTGTCTCCTGTACCTTTATTCACTTTCTTCTCTTTTTTCTTTTGCTGTTGCGGTGGCGGTTGTTGTTTTTCCTCAGACTGTTTCTCAATCTTTGCTTCTGCCACAGCGACCGGCGTCGCCAGCTCTGCTGCCGCACTTCTCGGTAACGGTACTTGTTTCACTAAACAGGAATATGAAGGTCTTTGTTGCTTGTGATTTGTCCTCCTGCTACACGATGGCACTGCATGAGCGAAACACTTGTGCAGCATTCTCAAGACAACACACAGACACGCTGCTTCGTTGCCCGGGTGAACCAAGAATGTCAAACTCTCGGACTTTTCTCACCTCCATTTTTGGTTTCAGCAGCAATCAGCCTGTTTTTCAAATTGTTGACGTCTTTCTTGAGGTTTTCGTTTTCGTTCCGAAGGCTTTCTTCTTCCTCTTTGCACGCAGCTGCCACTGTCAAAGAGCATGTGGGTCCACACAACTGCCTCTTGTGCTCAGCTGCTGAACACCGACACTGCCCGAAAACCGGGAAACGTTCGTCTTCAGCCAGATAGAGTGGCAATTCGAGAAAGTAATGAATGAAAAATGTTGAACTCCTTCCCACTGTCTGGTTCCTTCGTATCCGTCTGTTACCTGCACTCGTCATGACGCCATGTGTTTCACCGAACATCAATGGTGCTTACCTGCCCGAGTTCGGAGGTACTGCACTTGCTCACGCAGCTGATTCAACAGCTTGTCAGCCTGCCCCGCCCGTTGCTGCAATCGCTGCAGAACCGCCGCAGAAGCCATGATCGCCTGCAGAAAAAAAATGCATTCTGTGAGACGCACTGCCCGTCCGTTAGGTCACGGCAACAAACAGAACGCAATTTTGTTTCTCAGACAAAACAAATGGTTTCCAATCAGTCGCCTTGTGAGAAAGAGTCCAACATTATGAGAGGCTCCAGCTGGTGTGGAGTGACTTACCTAGTGATGGCCGGCCAGGTGAATAGACAGTGCGAGGCGGATGATCAAAATCCTGAGATTCGCGTTCCAAACTGGTGCCCCAATGCTCAGATACTGAATAACCCCGTCAATAACAGGCCTACTGAGAGGTTGAAGTTGCAATTGGTTGGAGAAACGGTAAATTAGACGCACAATTTGTTGTTTGAGGAAGCACCAAGCTTCGTGTTCAACCAGATCCATGGTGAAAAGGGCGCCCAGAACCACCAGGGGTCACGTGATCAGCCCCTGGGGGGAGGGATGCTGGGTAATAACCAGCAAAATAGCACAAAACTGATATTAAGCATCTATTCCCTGTCTAATGTATATAAATAATTA
>JAAUXT010017392.1_pt1 | contig 30481 bp, 37 predicted proteins | sample 7278171 | NCBI WGS metagenome assembly JAAUXT01 (sample SAMN14350112, study PRJNA611818) | marine sediment metagenome | isolation source: surface marine sediment (1.8m) | place: French Polynesia: Moorea | collected 2018-08
AAATGACTTGTGCCTTAAGTCAGTTAAAGAACAGCTAGCAGGAGATTAATCAAATCCTCGGCTTTGCCTCGGATTTAATTAATCTCCGGCTTTCTGTTCTTTAACTATTACGTCTTCAACAGAACTACCCGTGTCAACACAACCTGCATCGACATCATCCGCTGACATCGGCACGTCTCTCGCCACGTTCTCCTCAGTTCACCACTCCCGAGTCGCTACTGCGGACCGCTGTGCACTCCGCACAATGTGAACATCCCGTTTCCGACTGAGACGAGTCTCAATCCGGCGCCATAACCCCGGCACACTCGGGTAATTCCTGTGCACCGAGACCAGCACGGTCTCACCGTCTCTCTGCACCGAAGCAATCAGCAGGTGATACACAGTGTTTTCCAGGGCAGACGTTCCCGAGTTCAATCGATTGCCAAATTTTCCATTTGCATCAACGTTGCTCCCGAAGATAGGAACCAAACCAAAAGACACAAATCAAGTTGTTCGTCGCGCCTATGTTGCGCACGCACACACACACACACACACACACACACACACACCACACGTCCAGGGGGCTCGCGTCCAGGGCTTTGTTGAAGATGAATAGGTCCGCGTCACTGCGTCTCCAGGTGAGAGACGCGGCGGGCGGATGTTGTGACGCGCCGGACCGCGCCAACAGGTGTCTCCGTCGTCCATCATCGTCCACACCGGTGCTGGCGCGAAATCAGTCTTCACCACAGTGGATTACTCGTACAACTGATGAGCTGCCTTTCGGTGGATACGAGGCTACCTGTTCACCTGCTGTGTCGCTCAGGTCACAACAGGAATGCGCGCGCACACACACACGCACGCACACACACACACACACACACACACACGCACGCAGTCACAAACACGAACATGTGAAACTTTGCACATCTTATGCTGTTTGTTCAAAGAGAAGCAACTGATCAGGTCGAGAGGTGCAACGCTCAAACAGGTGAAACTGTTGTCAACGTTGTGCTGAAGCTTCAGCAGCATTTCTAGGTTCCTTGATGGGTCCCCTTTGAGGAAAGAAAATCTTTAATTTTCCAGCATTTGACTTCAAAGCCTGAGCATTTCAAAGACTATTTTCTCTGTGCCCCAGATCAAAAGAAACATTTCTCATAAACTGCTACAGACAACGGCAGCTGCTCGCTTCTCTTGATCAAGAGACGGCGCGGCGCAGTACATGACGACTCAAAGTTCACACGACAGAAGCAGAAAACTCAATTTCCTGGTCGTCGCGACGACGAGACCAAAGTTCTTTGCTCTTCGTGCAACTGACAAACGACTTCGACTTCAATTTCCCGTGGAGCAACTCTTCACGCGGACCAAAGTTCTTCCACTCAAAGCACGTCAAGGCTCTCACAATTTTCCAAAGTGTGTGTGTGTGTGTGTGTGTGTGTGTGTGTGTGTGTGTGTGTGTGTGTGTGTGTGTGTGTGCGTGCGTGCACGTTTGTGCGTGTGTGTGAAAGTTCAGAAGCAATCCGGATCTCAGAACAGACTGGCCTGCAAAAGACTGCTCCGGACATCAAAACCCCTCTTTTGTGTGGTGTCTCTCTCCGTCTGTCCAAGAGAGACAAATAGTGACCTCACTTCCTCTTGACCCCAGGTGTACAACATCAGATAAAGCGGAGAGAACATGCGTCAGTCGTGTCGTTCACTCCACAATCTGAACCAGGCTGACAAATAGCCGCAATTTACGTGTCAAGTCAAGCCTCCTTCACACGGGATGCGTCACGCCCTGCGTTCCCGCAGATGTCAACGGGCGCCTCGTCATCGCTCGCCACGCAACGCCCATTGACCTGCACAAAGACGCAGCGCGTGACGCATCCAGTGTGGAACGACGTTCTGGAGTAGCAAATGACTCGGCGCAGCCTCACATGATACGATACACTCATTGGCGGCCTCTTGGCGTTTCCTGCGTCACTCTACAGGAATGCATGCAGACTGGGAGCCTTTTGCACTCTGCTCGTGCACGCATGTATCTGAATGCAGACTGCAGCAATGCATGCGCATATCTGTGGAATGGTGTCAGCAGTTTGTTGCTGCCTTTGTTTCCTGCAAGGACGGATCCCACACCGCCACAGATCCAGGGGCTCGGTCGAGTCTCTTGACCGCGTTTTACCGCAAAATTCTGTGGAAATAGGAATCGAAAATGCAATCTCTCACCTTTCATGCAACGCAATCCACAGTCAGTCAGCACAAACTGCGTAGATCTGCAGCGCGACGACGAATCTGAGTATCCTTCCAGACTGTTTCAGTCGGTGGATATGATAAAACTGCACAGCGACCGGCGACAGCGCCGCAGCTGCGATGCGAACCCGTTTCTGACCCGAACACCGTGTGATGATACACCGAGGCCCGTTTCACGCTGCATGCGTCATGCGCTGCGTCCCCCTCTATACACACGTGAGCGGGCGCTGCGTCGACTGAAGTTTGCTTTGCACTGGATGTGGCGTTGCGTTTCTACAGACGAAAATCAACGGACGCGGCGTCGCCGAGTCAACAAAATTCACAGGACGCGCCGAGTGACGCAACGCGCTCCGTCGCCCACCGGACACCCAGGTGCCCGTTTGATCGGGTGGGTCGGCGACGCTGCAGCAACGCTCTGGTTTGTGCTGGGACCAATGGTGGCAGGGACACACCCCACAGCGGAGCAATGGTGGCAGGGACACACCCCACAGCGCACGCAGTGTGAACCCGGCGAGTCCGGATAAACAGGGCGAACGGCGGCCGCGGCACGATAGCGATGTTTGCCGACTGATAGGACGTGACCCACTCCGATATCAACACGCAGCAGATAAAGCTATAAATACATAAATACAGCGATGCACTTCTCTCATCTCGCTGTTTCCTGGTGTCATCTGCGATGAAGAATCTGCACTGCAATTTCCGAAAACAAACAAACGTCACTTGGCACTGACAGAAGTGAATGACAATCGTGATGACGGTACGACCACAAACCCGTCAAACAGGGTGGGGTCAGCTGAACTTTTCAGAAAGTTGAACTCTTGTGCGATTGAAGCAGAAACCTGGACACCTCAGCAACACCTCGTAACAGGATGTGTCACTGCGCATGAGCACGTCACGTCACGCCAGGTCGTGTCACGTCAAGGGTCACGTCACCCGGTCGCGCGCCACATGCGTCACAGACATCCCAGGTCAACTGTGTCGCCACATCAACCCACCCTGCACTCCACCAGATTCTACTTTCTTTCTGTCTTTTCTGCCGCTTTTCCTTGAAACACATTTTGTTCAGTCAATCATTGCGCGATATCTTTCAGTCAGTTTTCGTACAGATCAACTCGCACGAGCAGTGGCGGCTCGAGTTCCAGGGTCAGCTTCCCAGCTCGTGCGAAAGCGAGTCCAGGAAAGTGCGACGGCTGCAGATTCAAGGAATGCCTGGTCCAACCGATTTGTATTTGCCTCATTCATAACCTCCGACAGAATCTGCTGACCACTGACTCTACTGCAATGTCAATTTTCAACAAGGAGTTCTTCCAAACCTGAGCCTTTTTTCGACCTCGTTGCCACGAAGGAAAGCGTGGTCGACTTGCTCCGCGTAAATGTCATGTTTTCAAGCATTTCTCTTTCCAACCGCGCAGATCGTTTTCTCGATTCTCTGAACCCGACCGTTCTCGTTATCTGTGCCGTGTCGTTACCCTCTTCGGACCCTCACCGTTCAGCGGATCCGACCTCTGATCCCGAGAATGCGCCGAAGCCCCCGAGGGAACTCGCGCACAGTGCCTCCCAACCACACAACAGAGACGAAAATGCCTCTGTTGTGCGGGCGCAATGCAAGAGAGAATCACATGACAACAAGGACGCTCACGTGCTGAAGACGCGCAACTGCAAATCGTCCAATGATTCACAATTCAATTTGGTGTTCAGCAATGTTCCACCAGACGCTTGACGTGAGGCCCCTCACATCCCAACTTCGTATCAAAAACGAAGGTCAGACTTTGGCGGAAAGTTTCTTGCAGCGCGTGTCTCCAGAGACCAACGTCCCGTTGTCATGGGGACGACGACCAGCGTCTCATGTACAGCTCTGTCTGCGCAGGACGTAACGCAGCGTCCGTTTCGCACGTGTTTTGAGCGGTTCTTCCGGCCTTGTCTTTCATAGCTACAAACCTCGTCTGCAGGTCCTTAGCCTCGCAATAGATGGGAAACATCTGGGTTGTTTCAGACCAGGATTGGTGCAACGCTCCGCAGCGCACAGAACGCATCGTTTTCCACGGTGGAACGGGGCGCTCTGAGCGATGAATCGAAAGGCGAACACCCCTGTCCAATCCGTCTTCTTCACACATGCGCATCACCTGCATCCCATTCGGGTGATCTTTGGAAGCGTTCCCAGAAGGTGCGACTTCACACCCCTGGATGTTGCACGGATTGTCTCATGGTGGTGTAATCCTGTGCAAAACAGGCGTCAGGTCTCATCACTTTGAAATCGGACGCACCTGGCAGAGACATGTCACGTCAAAACGTCAACCACTCCGTCGGTGGGCGGGGCAATTCTTTGTTGTTGTCATCCACACGTAGCTCTGGACTGTGTCGTTTGTTTACCCTCCCAACTGGGAAAATGTGCGCACAAATTCGACGCAAAGCTTGCGTTGGGACCAGATGACCTGAATCCTGTTATTTTTCTGGTCGACGGTTTGGGCCACACAGTTCCACTGTCATGACTGAAGCACTTCCTGGCATTTCATGCCAGCTGCATCAAATCGTCATCTCTGAGCGGACCTGACGACGGGTAATTCAGCCAGACTCTCCGCGACCCGAGGCCGCTTCGTCTCGTGTCTCGGCCGCGCGGAATGTGGATCTGTCCCTAACGAGCAGCGACACATCACGCGATGGACCCAAAATGTCAGATCCCTGCAATGTTCTCGTCAATTGTCATGATGATGATTTGGGCTTCTACTTGCTTTTGCTCAAGCACTGCCGAATACGTCGGCCGGACACTTCAGTCCTCAGCAATCGTCACGGAATTCGACGCGACAGGCTTCTTTCCCGCTTGCCTTTGACACCCTCTGCAGGTCGGTCCTGACTTGATAGAGTACACGCGTACACACATGCACACACACCCAGGGTCACACACACACACACACACACACACACACACACACATTTACTCTCTCCGCCTCGGTCTCTTTCGATCTCGCCCTCAAATGCACACACACACACACACACACACACACACACACACACAAACTGTTTCTCAATTGCACACACACGTACACACACGCACGCTCGCACACGCACACGTCGCGGTGCGTCACTCACCGTGTAGATGGGGTCCTCGGTGCTCATACACATGAGGCGCACCTTGCGCATCAGCTGAATCGCTTCTCCCGACATCATCGTCATCAGCATCGTCCCCACCGCAGAACAACTCAAACTCCCGCAGCTCCAGCAAACACACTCAACGCTCAGAGATTATCCTTGATCTTCAATACAGGTCACTGCAATTTAGTCTGGGTACATCTCTTCATTCCCAATGTGTCCAGCGTCACGCATTCGTGTCGCCTCAAAGTCTGTGCAGCTCAATTCAATCCAGTTTCATTTCAACCTTCAGCTCCTCCTGATTTCCACACCCTTTCCAGCGTGACGCACCGCACAGTTCTGAAGTCCAAACACAGAAAACTCCACCACTGTGAGCGCAGGCAGCTGGCATGCAGCCTCGCCTTCCCCCCTCTCACTTGACAAAAGTCAGCTCGCGGGCGCCAGTGGAACAGAGAACTGCGTCCCTGGGTCTCGATCCCCTTGATCCTCCTCCTCCTCTCTTCCCTGTGAAACGGACCCCCTCCCCGCGGCGCCGTCTCCTCGCAGAGTCAGTCTCCCAGGACTGCTGATCGCATTCCTCCCGCTCCACTTGCAGCTGCGCATGCACAAACGCGCGCGCGCATTCCTCCTCGTTTTCCGTGCAGCAAACACAGCCGTTGCGCGCGTGTTGGACACAGCAAACAAGAAATTGCGCCCGTGGTTCTTTCTTTCACGCACGGAACCTCCCACTACTTCTCTTTTCCGCTGCTGTTTTCTCTTCTTTTATCCAGGTGATGTGAAGGCGAAAGGTGAAGCGACGAGGTGAAGTGAAGCGCTCTGAAGAAGCAGCGTCAGCTCCACTGCACAGTCCGTCCCGGATAATTCGAACCTTTCACGCAAAATCTTCTCGAGCAATCCAAGCCAGAGTCAATCCGTTTGAGAAAAACTTGTGCAGTTTGGTTTGGTTCGAGTTTGCGCACTTTTCCAATTCGAACTGCAACTGACTTTCCCTCCTCGCTGCACCACAGTCTCCTGTCAGACGATCTGAGTTCGAGCAATCCGGGTCCGTCTGTACGCGCAGCTCCTCCGCTGGGTTAACAGCCCGACGATAACGTGTCGATCAGCGTCCCGCTCGTCTGATGAAGAATCCCGCGGCGCAAAGAGTTGCGCTCGCGATGCCGACTCGTTCACGTTCTTATCTCGACTCGAGGCCTGTTTCGCACCAGATGCGTCACGTCACGTCACGTCACGTCACGCGTTGCGTTCCCGTCAGAGGGCACGTTTTAGCAAGTGCCACAACACGCCACACATACCACCTCGAAGATCTCTCTCAGAAACAGGGCAAAATTTTACGTGGCGTGTTGGACGCTTGCACTGCAAAGTGTGCTCGACGCCTGTTTGACGCCTCTCTTGCAACGCAAGGGAACGCAACGCGTGGCGCATTCTGTGTGAAACAGGCCTTTGTCTCATCGTCCACCGCAGCGTTTCCTTCCCGTGGACCTTTCTCCTCACGTTTGAACAGAACAATGCCCAGCGCTCATTCTCCAGGCATTTCCTCCCTTTCTCTGCTCACGTTCAATTGCTTGTTCGTGCGTGCAGGGTTTGCGCTTCTTCTCACCCTGCTGGGCCTTCTCATGTCAAACCCCACCCCGCACCGGATCGTGACTGGCTACAACTGCTGGGGTTCGTCAGCCTGTCACCGCACCCCGCACCCTCCACTCCGACTACACTCCATCTGACCCTGATCCACCCGATCGTGACCAAGACGTACATCATGACACGATTCACACAGCTCCCCAGTTCAGTGTGGACACGATTGGCTTGATCAACAACTGCTTGGATCCGTTAGCCAGTCGTCACCGTTCTTCGCCCCTGCAGCACACACACACACACACACACTCCGACCTCCTGTCCCCACTCCTGTCCTCTACTCAGCTTCGTTTCCTCACATGCATCACGTCTGTCAGACGAAACTTCCTGCGCTTGTCAGGACCACAACTCTGCGCGTGCGCGAAACGAGACGCAAGGAGAGCGAGTGGCGAAAAATTCAGCCTCACGACAAGGTGCACGCAGCTGGAAGAATCTGATCTTTATCTTTCTCCCGCAGATCTCTGTGGACAACTCCAGTGTGCACTCGTTTCAGTCTCCAGATTCGTGGTGCAGACAGTGAAGTGCAAGTTGTGCTGGATCATTGCAGACTCCGATCCCCACATTTCACGACAAGTGCCCCTTCACTTGGTGGTCACTTGATCTCCGCACGACAAATGAAGTCGGGTGTTTGCGCATTCCACTCCACAGGTTGCACAGTGAATGAGGGTGGTTTCTGTGGTTTAGAGCAAGCAATCACACAAGTGACTCACAGCCATTGGTGATCAAAACCACTGCTCGAGAAAATTCGTTCCTTTGGAAAAAGCAAACTCAGTTTTCACACCATTGCAAAATGAAGCAACATATCCGCAAATACATGCTGACAGCCATGTGAGTCTTTCAGCACCGCTCCGAATTCTGTGTGTGGTTCACTCACGCTGACGTGAAAAAACAACCGTAGACTTGATCTATCCGTAATTATGCTGTCAAGAACCACGGATTCCCGGCGCCACGGATCAACACCACTTTCACCAAGCTGCTCTGAAACTCGCGCTGAAATAACCCAAGATCCCCGCCACCAACTCTCACTGCGCGGTTTTTGCTTTCTACCTTGGCTGCTTGATCTTGCCAGGAGGTATCTGCCTTCATCTTGGCCTCATCTCTGTGTTTCCTGGGCACTGTGTGTGTATTTCTGCACCGGAGATGAGAGGGCAGATTGACAGGCTGCGCTCCATGCAGTTTCCATCAAACAGGGCCTTATCGCACAGCGCGGGGGACGGTCAGGAGCAACAAACAAGAACAAGGGCGGCGCAGCGGAGCGAGACGCGCTCACCGGGTCCGTCCGAAAATCACCACGCGGAGAGCGAGAGGGGTGATCTGCGCAAAATCGAACACACTCAACAAAGTTTCACAAAACACTGAAACAATTCGTACAAAATGTGTTCACAGCAACAAGTGTGAGATTTCCAAAGCCTCAGCCAAAATTCAGTCATTTGTGAAATTCATAAACCTCAATCGCACGACTCGCGAATCCCTCAAGCACGCGCAAGGAGAAAGAGCAAGAGCCAGCACACACACACACACACACACACACACACACACACAGGCATGCACGCACGCACGCACACACACACACACACACACACACACACACAGAGGATCCAATTCAAAACACGAAGGCCCGTAAGACACCGGAGCAACTCGTAGATCCAGCATACAAGGGGCAAAATCTCCACGTTGATGTACGACTGCGAAGGTGTCACAGTGAACAGTGTATCCCCACCCCTGGAGAGATCAACATTGTCGGCTTTTTCACACAGGGTGCGTCCCGCGTTGCGTCCCTCACTGCCAATAGCAAAGCAAGAGGATCGCAACGCCTGACGCACCCAGTAAGGAACAGGCCTGACGCCCCGCAGAGTGAGAGCAAGACTCTCCCGTCAGCTGAACAACATTCCTAACGGGCTTTACCCTCGATCCACACAAAAGGTTCAAATGTTCTTCACACATTTGTTCCCCACACTGGAGACTCAAGGCCTGGTTCACACCACCCACTTGATCTGGGACGCAGCACGTGGCGCGTCTGATGTGAAAAGTGCATCTCGAATCTCGTACCCCAAGTCACAGCGCACTTTCTCTCTTTCTCCAGCGACAACAGCACCCTCGTGAGCGAGCTTTCAGTTGCAACCCAAAACAGGTGTGGCAGGCAGACATGGAACCCGACACCGAACCAGAAAGGCCACACACGAGAATTCTGAAACACAGCTCAACGTCTCGCACGGTGGACCTTTTCGCGTTCGCACGCTTGTATTCCACCGCTGCGATCGACCACCTCGACCTTGAAACACAGGAACGGACGATCCTGGACCTGGCCAGAGGGCGACCCCTTCGAGAGGCCGATTCCTGTAGAGCAAGGGGTACAAATTTTCGAGTCAGGAGACCCCAGATGCGCCACTGCAACTTTGCATATCTCTGTGGATACCACGTTCACTTCCATGCTCATCAAATTCACTGCTGTCAGATTCAGCGGTCACTCGCTTTTGTTTTCCAAATTTCAGCCTGCACCCGGCCATGCAGGCGATGAATTGATCCTTCCTTCGCTTGATCCCCGATTGGTTTGCGATGGTGAAGATTCCGTTCTTCTGCGATCCTCGTGAGATCCGTAATCCTCAGATCCGTAATCCACTCCCAATTCCCGCGGTTCCGAGTCCTCCTCACACTCGGAATGAACTTCACGTCCGGGAAAAAACAAACAATCTCACGTGATGACAGAAACAGAAGCAGAGGCACGTGAGTCCTGTCTGTTTCACACAATAACAAACACGAAGCATTTCCTGGCACCGAACACACCAGACTCATAATTTCACCGTGTGTGTTCAATTGAAGTTCCGAGGGATTCACTCCGCGTTTCACGGTGTTGACTCTGAAGCGAGTCCCAACAACTTTTTCACAACTTCAGCAAACACATTAAACGTATAATGACGAATGAAACTCGCTCCTCTATCTTCAGCAGATTCTTTCTCGTGTCTCGCACAGTGATATCACAAAAATGTCAGTTTCAGGCCCATTTCACACTGCGCCAGAAAGTTGCGTCTTCCAAAGACGACAAAGCGCCCCAAATGTGCAGACACAGACACAACGCAAGACGCACCCTGTGAACCAGGCCTCAGACCCCATGTCACAATGATGGACATTTTGGGTTCAACACCCTGCACCGTTCCAATGTGCCCACAATTCAGCTATTTTTACCAGCAATCTTTTCTGAACTCCTCAAAAGGGTTTCACCAGTGGGAGGGGACAGGAGAAAGGAACACTTGCTGCTACTGAAGCACTTCTTCGCAGTGGAAAACCCTCCTGTATTCTCCCTGCGATCACTGCGCCAAGTCTGGGTTTATTGCGACTGAAAGAGACTCTCAGGCCTGAAACAGCACGACCACTCACACACTTCACCCACCAAAGACCACGAATCTTTTTTTCGCAAAGGATTTTCAGGCCAATTTTACACTTGGCATCCGAGCTTTGAAAAGATTTGATTCAGTAACAAATTTAAACCAATTTAAACTGATGTTGGTACTTTGTAAGACGATCATAAAACATGATCGCGAAAGCTTTTCGAAGTTTTGAGGCTGGGACTGGGATCTGAGGGGCTGGGATCTGCATCAACGCTTCGAGTATCTTCATCATCCTGCGAAGAGACGTCACACAGAGTGGTGATGGGCATTGGGGCGTCTGAGATGCGACTCTGGATGGGATGCAGGGATGCAGGGCAACAGGAGTGGGTCCAGGGGACCTGACACTCAAGAAAACCGACACTCAAGAAAACTAACTTCGTGCACCCAAACAAAATTCTCAATTCTGTTCATGGTAATTGTTTCAAGGTTGAGATTCTATCTGACCACACGTCAGGTTCAGTCGTCTCCACCAAATTCTGGATTCGCACCCCCGCCCCTCCCTCTCCCACATCAGCCGGAGAAGCGTCACGCATGGAGTCTATGCTCGCATTTCGTGCCAACGAAATCAAACAGTCTCAAAAGTCTTCTTCCAAAACCACTGGCGGATCCAGTAAGGACCTGAACTTGGCCCCTCCCCCTTCAATCACTTTTAAATGAATCCACTCCTTTAAAGAGCCGCAAACGCAACTTCTTCCGTTTATCCAAAACTGGAAAACGCCCCTCCCCACAAAGGGTTCATCCCTCATACTAGTATTGAGTAAGAACTTGAACTTGGCCCCTCCCCCCTCAACACTTCCTTTGCAGGGCCACAAACGCAGCTTCTTCCGTTTGCCCAAAGTTGGGTATCGCCCCCACCCCCCTGCAAAGGGCCGGACGCTCTATTCTCGCCCAGGATCAGCAGGGCAAACCCCCTGGAAGCCTTACCTTCCACAGTGCTCGACACGTGCGAAGCAGCGACTTCAACAAACTCCGACCGACGCAATGGTCCGACAGCATCTTCCAACGGTCACAAAAGCGAATCTGCGTTTCCACCGCTCAGAAAGACGTGCCCCGTCTTTCTTCAACCCACATGACCGGTGTTTGTCTCTCAACAGTCTTGTTCCTTCAGTCAGCAGAACAGATCTGCTGAATGTGTCACAAGTGGATCACGGAACAGGACACAACGCGTCGGGCTGTATTCTTGCGCCCTCTCGCCCCATACAGTGGCGCACGATTGAACTGTGTGGCACTTAGTCAATATCCCAACACTAAACATTGATATCCACCCTCTGCCACCGCGTCTGTGTCTCATCACTGAACACGGTTTCTCAATGACATCTTCACTGCGGAGCCTGTCAACCCTCTGAACGGGACCCAGCTGCCCTCTCCCCCACCCACCGGGGCCGGGCTGCACCCGTCGCCCGACTCCCCCGTCTGTCTCTATTGTGTCGCGCGTCTTTGTGTCGCACGTCGCACCTGTTGCTTGATACCACGTTCACATTGGAAGCGTCTTGCGTCGCATCTTTCTGCAACGTTGCGTCGTACGCTTCTTCCCTGCACAAGAGACCTTCATCAGAAAACACGTGTGCTGAAGACACTCGAACAGAGATACAACACACGACGTGCCTCGTGTGAACTGGGCTGTTTATGATTTTTGAGTGTTCACAAAGGACACGCAATGTGCGGCTCCGGGTGAAACAAAAACCCCATGCAGCAGTGAATATTTCGGGTGGATGACTGACACGAAGTCGGGTTTGTGGTGAAATGATGCAGAACCGCGTCAATCAACAATGAATCATCCGGCGCTGGAGCCGAGGCAGATCCGGAGTGCAAGAAGCAATGCTGGCCTGGCGCACTCGTCGCTCAATCGCGGGCACACACGCACGCACACACACACACGCACACACGCACACACACACACACACACACAGAATGTGTGGAATTCTTCGTAATCACAGGATTCTGCAGGTCTGTGCGGGACGGGAACCAGGACATCTAAAAACTGCTTCCGCCACAGGTTTGAGCCGTTCAAAAGTCAAAAGATGTTGATTTTCCCTTCCATCTTGTGGCCACATTTGTACATCTGTAATTCTACGCAGCTGCCCCTGTGTCACTGTGATCCTCAATCCGACGAAACTAAGCAGCGTGGGAAGATCACAACACGGACATTCCGCCTGGTGACCACGAAGGGTTCAACAACCCTGATCCGGAATGCACAGACAGGTTCAGAGACACCCTAGGGTAACCAACCACGCACTCCCACACACAGGGGTTGGCTCGTCACTTGACGTCAAGGAAATGCAAGAAGTAGATCTACTGTGCACGTGTCCAATCCACGGACGGCAGACTTGGGGTTCAAACTGCCCCAAGTTGTGTCAGTCACCAACGAGAGACACAGTGTGCAACGACAGCAGCAACAGCGAAGCGTCGTCAGCCACAGAAACACAAATCCCGACTGCGTCAGCTGACGCAGCAGACCTGCTTTTCATATCTGCTCGTGATGTTCTTGGGGTCACAAAGCGGAACTCTTCCCTCCACACTGAGCAAATCTCTCATTGTCAACTCGTCATCCACCGCCAAAAAGTGGCTGCTGCGTTGTGCACTCACAAAGCGCGAATGCTTTTGAAATGCAAATCGCAGGCAAGTCGAGAACCCCCTTCCAATGTACTGGAGAACAAGAAGAAGACAGGTGTCGACTGTCGTGCTGCCAGTGAAATTCACCGCAAAATCCACACCAGCCTTTGTGCCTGTCGCCTCGAGCTTGTGGTCGAGTACAAAATGACTGAAGCCCAACCATGGTGTCACGTGCAGCTGCAGAGTGCATGGCGACTTTTACAGCATCCCACACCAATGGGTCCAGCCCAACCGGAACCGAACCTGAAATGCGATTTGGTTCGTGCACCCCCCCTTGCCCCCCCCCACACCTACCTTTCTCCAGGGCAGCACGCTCAACTTCTCGCTGATCCCAGTGAAGGAGAATCTCTTGTTCCGGGTCCAGTGCGGGAAGGAAGAGGACGACGCCATGTTGAATCTGGATCTGCGTCCAGGCTGCGACGCATCAGTTCACACACATTCCGGTGCGATCCGGAGCGATCGCACTCGATACTGCCGTCTCAAGTGCGATCCTCCGAGGGTTCGAGAGTACACGTCGAGTCCGCTCAGTCCAATTCTCACGTCATCCGACACAGCCCAACAAAGTTCACAGCTCAATTTCTGTTTTCATGGGACGCGACAGTGAGCAGCACAACGTTGTGGCATTTGACAGCTCATTGGCTCAGAAGTCAAAATCTCCATTCGTCTCGTTGTTTCATATCGGGCTCAGCGGACTCCAGCTGCACCTTGGCAACGCACCTCGCTCCGTGAAATAATCCGACAGGTTGTTCGCTCCGCAGCAGCAGCGTTCAGCGCTGCATAGAGAATCGAGTACACACAGCTCAACCAAATCCAAATGTCCTCCAGTGAAGAAACTCCCGACCTTCATTCACTCAGGTACAAATTCCCACAAACCGGAAGTACAAAATCACGCGCCTCCAAACACCCGGGAGAACACGTGACACGGAAGTGTTCAGGTATTCCCAATCTTCCTTGCTGTACGGAACGCCCGTTAAGGAAAGCGATCCAATCCCCATCAGATCCACCACTTGGCTCCATCTGCTCCAGCTGTGTTGACAAACAACCCGGAATCCACCGAGTCCACGGTGGTTCGGGCCTCATCAGCGAGGTTGAGCAAATCACCACCGCCTGACGCACGTGCACGTCAAAGTTTGGCTGTCTCCACCATCGCAGAAGCGACGTCCACGCTCACTTCTGACTGTGGGCGCTTTGCTTGAATTGCCTATTCCGCTGTCGCAAGCTGTTTACTGTTTACACGCCACAATTCGTGTACAAAACAAGGGGCTTGGAGGCACAACAAGGCTTCGCACCCACCTGCCGCACGAGGAGGAGTCGCGACACCTGAGACGAAGCTTCCTTCACCTTGTGCTGCATTGCGCGCTGCACTTTTTGCGCAAATCTGCGTTCTACATTTCTTTCTCATCAGCTGACTGAGCTCACAGCGGAAAAGTTCAAAGCCCTCTTCAATTTGAACCGTTTTAGGGGCTAAGTGTGGAGTTTCTTTCTGGTGTTTGCCGAACAAGACAAATTCACGTGATCCTTGCGCCATGCATTGTGCGCCGGCGCCCGTCGATAAATTAGGTGGCAAAACGCCACCGCTATCATCACCACCGTGGAACGACGGCGCCACATCCAGCGTTCCACTCGTTGGTTCACTGTTGGACAAACAAGGACAGGTAATTGTACGCAGACCTGTACAGAATCCCCCACCCCCGCTCTCAACGCCCAGGCGGGTCAGGCGTACAGATCGAGAAAACGCCAGAAAAGTCCCAAGTTCCTTTGGCGCGAGTTCTGTACGAAAAGGCCTGGAAGCGCCGTGGTGTGGCTGCGTCGACCACTGCCGAGAATCGGAACTTCAACACGGAAGGACACAAGGACGCTGTTGACACCAACACGTCATAGACCATCGCAAGGCGTCGAATCTCACTCACAACACAACCCAACCCTTCCCGCCCAAATCCATCTTGCCCAAACATGCCCCACCCAGCCCAACCCAACATGCCCAACCTGAGCCCCACCCAATGCGCCGAACATAAAGTGGATCTTCCTAACCAGACCTTTACAACCACAGAACTACGTATTCCCCTCGTGTCAACACGATGGATTCTTGCAAGGCCACGTATGGGTAATTCTTTTTCGTTGGCGTCAAAACAAAACTCGCTCTCAAAGCGAGCACAGAAAGTTTCACTGTTCTGGACGTGAAACTCTTCCTTCCCAACTGAGGACCGCCCCCTCCTTCAACCAACAAAGCGATCCGCTCCTGCTCTCATCGATCTCACTGTGCACACGGCTAACGGCAGTCCATCCTTGAAAAGATTCAGTGAGTGAGTTGTGAGTTCGGAGAAAACTACATCGGAATGGACCGTGTGCAAACACGAGCAACACGCTCTGATGTGCCTCCTTCAAAGGGATTGGGCGTGTTGGAAGACGTTCACAATTCTCGGCTGCTGTGAATGGGTGTGTTCGATTTGCGCACCCCCGCAAAGTTGGGATTCACAACACCGCAGAGCTAAATCTACACGAAGAAAATCCTTCAAGGTTTGACGATTTGATTTTGTGACCTGCAGGTTTTTGTCGGTGAAAGAAATTGGATTGTTTTGCGAGAGCCTGAGAAAATGACTGTTCCATCAAATGCAGGAAAGCCTCGCCAGGCCGAAAGGCACGCGGGAAGTCCACCATGCTCGGCGCCGAAATCGAACACACTTGCGCTGAACGCTCCGAACAAACACATCCAAATCCTCACGGATTGCTGGAAAAAATACTCGTACGTTGTGGATTTCTTTCAGCTTTCTTTTTCACTTCCTATGAAGGTCGGTGGTGGAGGGCGATTCAGTCTCGATGTTCCGGTACTGAGGCAGTCGTTGTTCCAATCAGAAAACAAGAACACCACTGTCTTGAAGACGCGCCACTCCGACGCCAAAATTAGTTTTTTCACCTGGTAAAATTTTGACAAGTCATGAATGGGAAATTTGCGACGTGCGCTTCTGTTGTGTTTTTGGTCGACGATTCTGTCCACCTCCTCTCGACTTGTTGTAAATTCAAGAACCTCACCATTTGTCCCCAAGAAAATGTCCACATGTGTCAAAGTGGCGCTACAATACGCAGGCAAGCGATTTCGAGCGCGATCACAACTGTCTCAATTGAGCTGCACCACTCCCTGCTCCTATTTCACCCCGAGGTCTGTGTGATTTTCTGACATTGATACTCGACACTGAAGCCAAGCGTTGGTTCACGCAGACTGCCTTTGCGTCTGTCACACGGGATGCGTCACGCGTTTCTGCACAAAGCATTGCGCGCTGCGTCGGATGTGGTGACACAACGTCCTGTCGAGAGCAGGAGACGTTACGCACGTGTGAACCACACCTGAATGTGAACCAGACCTCCATGCATTCAGAGGTCAATTTTCGGTTGACCCTGTGGAACCTGAGCACATAGAGCTCAGTCCAAGTGGTCGCACCCAACTTGAACCTGAAAACCATTTCTTGCAGAATGAAGATTTTCAACATCAAGTTTGGCGAGTCAATTGTCAACAAGGTCTGTTCGAGAGAGGCAGACATTCCGAAACGGTCGGGTTCAAATTCGATGGGACCATGCACGCGTCAACTCACGTATTTTCCGGCGGTGTTACTGAAGTCAAGAATACGTACCTACAACGAGAAAGCGAAGAGAGAATTTAACACATTTTGCGCGGAAAGGAAAACACCAACCACAACCACAGCGATCTCCTATGCAGACCACGTCTCCGTGCCTCACTCAGACGTGGCAAAACCTCCCCCTTTCTGCAGCCACGTTCAGAGGCGGGTCCAGGGTCCAGATCTGGCCAGGGACCCAGCCCCCAACGGAGATCTCTGTTGAAATTTATCAAATTAGGAAGACGCGAAAAGAATACCACGGTGCAACATCGGAGAACTGGTTTCGCGGGTCACTACCCGCCACCTGGATCCCACACCCCACCACTGCACTCCCCATTCACCCCACCTCTTGGATCCGCCCCGCTCACTACCGTACTCCCCCATTTACAGTCGACATCCTCCTGCCTCTCGCTTTTCTGTCGCTTCAGCCAAAGCGATTCACACTCGAGGAGATCTAATCCTTTAATGGCGCAACTCGATCACCGAGGAAAAAGTTTCCGTCAGCCCCCTCGCGCTTTTACAAACCTCCACCACGGTAGTACGTCGCTGTGGAGGCCTGATTTGCACCGAGTCTTCAAAACCGCCTCCGATGCTAAATTCACGAAGATTTGAATCCTGAACAAATCGAAGCCTGTTCTCACCGGATGTGCGCATCCCCACGTGCAAGCCAAAGGCTGCTGCGTCACAGGAGCGATTTCACACTGGAAGCTACAGGAACTGCTCACGCCCGACAGTCGCTCAAGCTCGTTTCACACACTGAAAGCGTCACGTGTCACGTCGTTGTGTACCTCGTAAGGCTGTGGGCGCTGCGACCACATAACACCACAGCCCCTCGTGACATGGGTGGCACACAAGTGTCCACTAAATTGCACTGGGATGACTTTCACATGTATGAATTCTTCTGCGCCCACAAACGCTGTGCAAAGGCAAGTCCCCACTGACGTGTTCTTGCGTGCAACGCTCAAAGACCAGAATCCGCCGTGATGAGGCCTCGTTTACTGCACGCTGCTGTGCGCGGTGACACCCGCGGCTTTTAACCGCGTTTCTGCTGCGCACGTTGCAGAAAGGACGGGCCCGTCGCATTCACGTAAACAGGTGATCCGGAGACGGCCCCATCGCAACGCCATTCTTCATTTCCCCGCGCATCGTGTGAAATGCGGTGTGTGATTGAGGCAATGCACGCGCTGTCGCCTCACATTCCTCACTTTTGAAGGCGCTCACACATATTTTGTCAGTTGGATGATTCCAAGGAGACGTTATTTGACTGGTGGAGTGAAGACGTGAAGGAACTTACCCCTATAGGCTGAGGAATGTGCACTGACAAACGCCTAGAAGGATTTTCCCTCAGTTTCGCGTGTTCTATGGTGTGAACGAATGTCCCAACAAAACCCTCCAGCTCGGCGTTGAAAAGTGCTACGTCAGGTCGGGGTTTGCAGGACAGTGGGCGTCAGGTCAACAATCTTCCGGCTGTTCGCACTTCCGGCTTGCCCTTCAGCCATGACCCAATCAAAGTACGATCCCCAGAAAGGCCGTCCACACCAATTTTCACGCCCATTGCAACTGAGCTCATCTTTCCCCGTTCTGCCTCACTCCTTGAACACGCGTACTGTACGCTCGTACGGACTGACACTGCACTGCGCTGCCGCCCTGAAAGACGGATCCGGGGAGTCACGAATCGCCTCCTCGACAAAACAATGAACCTTCGCGCACTGGTGCCACCAGGCCAAGAAATGTTCATCCACTCATGTAAATTTGTCTTAAAGTTTGGAACGCCACTCCCTGCCCCTGTGTTTGTGTTTCTATTTGTGTGTGTGTGTGTGTGTGTGTGTGTGTGTGTGTGCATCGCCCCTCACGCCTCCCCTGGATCGGCGCCTCGCTCCAGCGCCTCGCTAACATCATCATCTGGCGGCGAGATCGAACACGCGTCGTTCATTACCCGCGATGATAACTTGTAGTGAGTACTCAAAGGCCGCGAGTACTCAACATACCTGGAACCAGCCGACAAACACTGTGGCTAATCAGTGCATGAGAGGCCTCGAGATGTACTGGGCAGCGCCCGCATACTGACGGCGAGTACTCGCCGGCATACTGACGAGAAGTACTGATGAGTATTCCCAGCATTTCTGACGAGTACTCCGAATGTACTGACGGATGGTTCTCTCCGCTCCCAGACTGACGAGGCCCAGATGCAGCGAAGGCGAAAACGAACAACTCAACAGGGACTTTCAGCAAACGTGCACAAACGCACACAAGTGTCCTTGGTCTGCTGAGCCTGGTTTCCCCAAATCCAACAGGTCATCGCCTGATCGTCATTCTGCTATGTGTCCTACAAAACTGTTCAGTCCAGTGTTGTCCAGTCCACGCTCCACAGGACTGCCATATTTACAGGAAGTGAAACAAACAAGGCGTTGACGCCACACAAAGACTACTGCTTTTCCCTGTTCACAAAGGCAACCAACAGACGCAGGGCCGGCCTTCTGCAGAACTGCCCCAACGTGTCACCTTCCACCAATGTCATGAACATGGACACGGCAATTTTGTCTGAAACCAGCCTCCTCAGGACAGGCCGTGAAGACAAGCCCTGACCTGGACGTGAAACCTACTTCACTTCAGCCTCCGGCCTTCCCTTTCAACGAGGTGATGCCCAACTTGCGGACACTGGACCTGCCGTCCGATCTCTCTCTGTGACCTTCAGCCATGCAAGGTGGAAGTCCCCACAACTTCATCCAGATTCAGATGTCTACTTACCAATTTGGTGAGGCCAGTCTTCAACGAGAAGAGAAAATATCCAAAATTCATGGCGATGTTTCTGCAAAGTTTCCTCTGTGTGGCGGAAAGAAATGCCTGCAGTGTACGGCAGGCAGCCTCGGAACGTGGAGTTGTCCGACTCGTTGCGCCGTTATTCTTCACACCACGGCCCCGTCTTGTCAGCCGTGTTCACACCGTAGACGGCCGGCGTAATCGCGTTCCGTCCTCTGCACAAGTCAATGGGCTTTTGCGTCTTGACTGCGCCAACACGCAACGCACGACGTATCCAGTACAAAACAGGCCAAAACAAACAGATCTTCCACTCCTCCCACCGCTTCAGTTAACCGTGTTAAAACATCGCTTCTGACGCGAGTTATGCGCTTGAGTCCGGCTGCCACTCTGAGTGGAGACGGCTGGGCTAATCCGCAGTGACAGTCGAAGGAGCGAGAGCCTCGGGAGAGCCGGGCGTGCGCTGCGGCGGAGAAGCTGCCCCGGACCCGGAGCCGCTGCTGGAGCCGCCGGAGTCAAGCTCAGGCTTTCCTTGAGACACACAGGGCCCCAGCGCCGTCCTCGCAACCTCAGCCCAGGATGATGCGGTGAGATTTCAGACAAGCCAGCTGCAACCTTGTCACCACCAGCGACAAAGGAATGCGCGACAGTGGTCGTCGAGTAGCGTCACACTCAGGCTACTGGAATCTGAGCCTGACGTCCACGCGAGCCATTCGTGGACATCATAAGTACGACACCAGGCCTTTTTGGGGGCAGTTTGGACTTTGGGATGTGTGATGATGTCCTGAGGAGTTCATAGCGGAACCAGGCCCGATGACAAACGGTCACACAATGGATGCGTCGTGCGTTGCGTCCACTTGACTTGTTCAGGCACTCAACGCACAAGGCGCCCACCCCTTGTCCCCCGGACGGCGCTGCAGCTTCGGGGGATGAAGCTCCTCCCCGCGAGGGCCGGTCAGCCACACCGAACCCACCGCACCTGGAACCCGTAGCGATCCAGACTGCGAGGTGTAGCGGAGAGGTTCACGGAGGCCGGGGTGAGAACGTCCCCTCCCACGCACGCACACGTACAAACGCACGCAGACAGGTGGGCAGACACGCACGCACACATACACGCACGAACAGAGGCCTTTTTGCAAGCCGTGAGTTGAGATTGCATTTGTCGCCTGTTGCACTTGTACCAAGTGTTTCTGAATCGCCCCTTCGGGGCAGCATGCTCCGCTCCCCCTGGTCGCTCACCCCACCCTTTGCGCAAACTCCTTGGCAACACGTGTCTGCCTTCCACCGCCACACCGCTGACGTCGCCCACACGAAGCGCAGTTCACTGATACCCACACGCGCCTCCCACCGGTTTCCTAATCATCCGCAGTCAGCCTCGGAAAATGGCGGCATTCCTCGCGTAATGAACGGACGCGGGAGTCGAGGGTTCGCGGGTCAAGGGGCGATAACGAACGCGCGCGCAACAGGCGTTTTCTTTCGGTGGAGGTACAAGTTTCACCCGAGAAGACAACACATCTTTCGTTCAGTGGTGAAAGGACACGGAAGTTCGCAAAGGTTTTTTTTCAAAGTCTGGATCGCACCCCAACCCCCTCCCAAGCCGTTGATCTGCCTCAAGAGCCTGAGACTTGAGTGGTGAAAGCCTGCGTCAGTCGCAATCCAGAACGACTGATCTGGATCGTCTGATGCTGCGGAGTTCAAAACATTGCGATGGGTGCGCATTGAGGGAGAAACAGCAGCTGCTGCTGAAGAAATCCGTCCGGCCAGATTCACACCGGAAGCGTCACGCGCGCTGCGTCCCTGTCCAAGCGACGTCGTCGTTTCAAGTCCGTAGACATGGCTGGGATACCTACACTTGTTTAACACTGAATCTGCCGTGCATTGAGTCTGATCACAATTCAACATAGCAAGCGTCGACGCACCGTGCAGGCACACAGCACAAGACGCATCGAGTGTGAAAAAGGCCTCCAGCGTTGTTTTTGCAGCAGACGGAACATTTTAGTTTTCCAGGCTCCAATATATTTCCTTCAAAACACGTCAGAAATGCGAGACAGGAAAGGAATCAGACGTTTTGCGCTTGATCGATCCGCCAAAACACGTCAATCCCGGTGAGTATCTGCGGAGTACACGAGTCGTAACTCGAGAGGAAGAAAACGAAGAACCGGGAAGCTCAACCGCCTCACTGACAGACTCGTGGCGGGAGGGGGGGGGGAGAACCTGGCCATTCACACCGAAAGTGCCGTGCCTAGCGACTGTTGCTGAGACGCAAAACGCAAAACTTTCCACACCGGGTGTTGAAAAGATGCGCCTTGGCGTGCAGGGTGCATTCCCCCCCCCCAAAAAAAAGTCTGAGGAGGACAAGGTTGCGTACGCACAAATACACTGCTGCTCAGAAAATAGGGCGTTGCCACCCCCACCTCACCCCACCCCTATCCAATTCGAAACGGCCTGACGCATCGCATCCCGTGTGAATGCGTGGCGCTGAGGATGCGCAATTTGTTGGTCCTTTTGGCGGCAGCGGCAGCTGTTTTCGAGGCCCGATCTCATTTCCCCAGACCTGTCGCGCCAGTCTGCGGGGAACGCTCATATTTGGGTGATGAATAAAGTGGGTGAAGACACTGAAGCTGCAGCGCCGTCCTCGCAGCGTGTCAAGTTCACTGTGCAGTGAGGAACTGCAACATCGAGTGAATCGGGCTGCAAACTCTCACAGGTGGATGCTGTTTTGTGTTGCAGTCTACTCACCGTAAAACAAATTTCTCACACCAATTTCATCACGTGATGCATTGATCTACCTAAACCGCATATCTTCAAGGTGATGGGGGCTCCGTCGTGCCCTTTCAACGCCACGCCTATTGCAAGGCGAGGCACGCACGTGACACAAGCACATCCGGTATGAATCAAGCCAAAAGTTGCGACTTCCTGTTTGCGCACGCCACCAGACGGCGCTGCTGCGCGGACGGCGTCGCTGTGAACGAGCAGCCCTCATGCGGCGGCACGCGGCCGCTTTGTCATTGTTAATTAAACCCGGTAATGGGAAGGCCGCTCATTGTGCGCTCTGCAATGAGTCGGCGGCGCGGCTGCGCACAGATCCTCCTGCGTCGCACTGGTGGCGTGCACCGTCAGGTGACTTTCACACCGGATGCGTCGTGCGTTGCCTCCTTGCGTTTGTGACTGGGCTCTGGAGAGGGACGCAACGCACCACTGAAGTAGCCCTGTGGACAGGCTCTTGAGTCGCAAGCGATGTCGTAGGTGCGTCAAACGATACGTCTCTGTGAACGTGTCATTGCTGGAGACGCAGTACCCCATTGACTTGTACATGGCCGCAGTGGATGACACATCCAGTGTGAACCCGACCTGACTGAGCGGCGATGAGTGAGGAGAAGAGACCCTGGATTAGTCATCGCAGCGGGTGGCCGGACTTCACACACACATTCCTCATCGCCACCATCTGTTGTCAGCATATCCATATCAGTCTTCATGTTCAGGGAAATGGGAACTTGATTGGGGGTTGTGCAGTGAACAGATCGCTTTGACCCGATGCATCTCTCAACAAGAACATCCCCAGGTTGAAGACGCGCGTATGAGCGTTGCAAGCGATCTCGTTGACCCGTGGAATCCCAAAATGAATTGGAATGAATCTGGGATGGCCCCCGTGGGCCGCTCAACTTTGTCGCCTAACCCGCTCATTTTTGTGACATCACGCGCCGGATTCTCCATTTCATCCGGGAAAAAATATCCCTGGCACAGCCCTGTTTCAGACCGGATGACCGAACAGAGCCCAGCTTGTTCAGGTCTGATGCGCTACGAGTCGTCGCTCGCACTCACTGCCCCGCAACGCGTCCAGTGCGAGAAACGCCCGATCCTTCTGCGACTCGGCGGTCCGATGGACACTGCGCATTCCGAGGTCGACAACTGGGGGCTGTGAGTCAATCCGAGATGAATTTCTTTCCTGTTGACCCGTCGCTTCGGGCCACAATCCAGTCAATACGGCCTGCTTCACACTGGACCTCATCGTGCGCTGCGTCCCTGTCACTGTTAGCAAGGACTGCGTCGTCACCTGCGATGCAGCCCCGATAACTTGGACGCTTGTCGACGGACGCAAAACTCGGACATCCTGCCGTACGTACGTCCCTGCACAAGTCAGACGACGACGCACGAGGCCTCAGCGCGAGACGCACCCAGTGATACGCCTGCTGGAGGAGGACGCGCGTACGTACGAAGCCGTCGAAGCAGGACAGATCCATCCATACTGCGCCTCGGGTCAGGGAACATCGGACTCTCCACTTCCATCACTCTCCACGGGGGCGGACCGAGACGGGTCCTGCGTCCCGGGACCCCGAACAAAAACTCATCCACAAGACCACGGGAACACAAACTTTCTTTTGCCTGTTGAAAGGAGGACAGATAGCGGCTCATTTGGAGGTGGGCCTCTTCGGCAGAACTCGGGCCCTGCTTTGGTTCAAAAGCAATGGTTTCGAATCGGGAATTCACACGACGATTCTCGTGTCAAACACCAGTGAAGTCTTTTCCATTTGGTTCACCAGTTTCACCGACAAGTGAATCAAAGGGCCAGCCGGCTCAAAAGTGATCCAGGCTCTGTCCTTCCACAACAGTGGGGAGAGATCTCTGTGGGGTGAGAAAAGAAATTTGTTGGGAGGGGGTGGGACCCCCTGGATCTTCTCCTGCAACCCACATTCCTGCGTAGATCTATCATCGGGGCCAACATGTCCAACGAACCTTCCGACATTGATAACGGGAAAGGGCGATCTTGATCAATGAAAATCTCAATCAAATCTGCACGCACGCACGCGCAGAAACGAGCGTTGACTTCCTTATCTCGTCCACGTTTCCATGGTATCGCAGGAAACGCTGCTGATCAAAGGAGCCTGCATCGGGTCCAGGAGGCGCTCACCTGTCCACCGAAAAGAGGGTCCCAGTTCTCAAGCGGGTCCAGAGGGGCGTGCCCCCTCCCCCGTCCGAGGATATTCTGCACAGCACTCATTCTGTACCGTCTGGCGCAAAATCTATGACTTGTTACAATTTCACAAGTTGGGAGTGACTTCCCGCTCGCATCAATCCCGGTCAGACTGGGTTCTTGTCGCTCTCCCCTTTTCCCGACCCTGGATCCACCAGAGGGAGCCTCGGAACGCCGCGCACCGTTGGCACGCGAGCAACACAGTCCGTTTGGAAACCAATTGGGCGAAACGAGCGGAAATTGGAGCCGCTCCTCGCGCGCATGACCCTCTGAACCCACCGCTCAGATCATTGATTCCACTGCATTTCTCTCCGGCTTTATCCTCACGCACTCACGCGCGTGCCACAGATCAAATTTCAACAGCATCAAAAACTCCATTTCGTGCACGTTCAGCAATGACAACGGAGACGCAGGCCTTCTATTCGTGGGAAAACAATCAACGCATTTGAGTCAACGCGAAGAACCGCAGCGGATCAATTCTGGATGTTTGTGGAGGGGAGAGACGCATGTGCGCTGCTCCCTGCAAGTAGTCCCGGCTGGAGGAAGAGCAAACAGCGAATCCCCGGGGGACGAATCATACTTTGTATTGTTTGGACATGAATCGGGACAATAGAGAGAATGATGAGGCCAGTTCTTCTGATTAAGGGGAAGAAACATGGGCCTGTTCGATTTTTTTTGCGCATATCGACTCCGTGGTGCAAGGAGCTGCGCGAAATGTTTGTCAACTTGATTCCCTGGTGGAGAATTCAACTGAAATTCTGGCTCACGCCACCCCAGGGAAATGTCTCGCATCACAGCAGTTTTTGAATGTTTCAGCCACTGGCGCCGTGTCCAAAGCTCAAAGCCCAGAAATGCGTCCAAGAATGGCCCAGCCAAGAAGTCTCTATCGTTCTCAGCTGAAGCACACATCCACAAATTGACACAGTTTTGCAGGAAGAAGCAAACATCACATTCAATACACGGTGCGTGTGTGTAAATGTGTCAATAGATCCCATACCTGATGTGCTCAACTGCAACACAGAGTACAAACAATGCAGCTGTGTGCACACACACCTTCTGTCAGTCTGACACGTTCATGATCAAAAGAACAAATTGTGACTCCTGAACTGGCGACCTTTGTGCTTGGTTCCAGCCCACTGGGCAGAAACACACCAAGACGATTCCACACACACGCTCACACACACACACACACACACACACACACACACACACTCCACACACACACACACGCGCGCGCGCGCGCGCGTCCTGTGACTGCTTGGCGAGAAAAGTGAGATCTATTCCACAAACGGAAGTGTCACGCGCCCGTCCCTGAACACGTCAGCAGGTCGTGCATCATCCCCAGCTGCGTAACGCCCATTGACGTACTTGCCACGACGCTGCGTTCACTGTGCAGGGACGCAATACGCACACGCGTTCCAAGTGCAAGACGAGACTCACCGGAGGAAGGGGACGGTTGTCGCACTCTCCCATCTTGACGATTCCGGTTGAAAATTCCTGCGTGACCAGACCACTGACAGGACGCTTCAAGCCCGTTCACCGTCTGTCGACGATGCGACACAAGCGAAGCCGAATCCTAACGTCACAATAAGCGTGTTCCTCTATCCTTCAAACGGCTTCATAACATGTCCGTGTCGTGAGAATTTATGCGTGTCGCTGAGATAATGCAGCTCGTATTTCCCAAAACATTTTGCGATGTAAATTGGCGGAGCGCAGTCTCCCTGAATCTGTGCATCACTCATCAGCAATCATCGTCATCGAAGCCGTCGCTCCCTCCTCCAGCACAGCGCCGCCGACGGGGGATAAATCATGGAAATCGCGCCGCTGTCGAGGACGAGACGAGATGTCGAGATGTCCTCTTCACCATCGGTGCAGGGTTTTCAAACTATGACTCTGCACTGCGTGTGTGTGTGTGTGTGTGTGTGTGTGTGTGTGTGTGTGTGTGTATGTGTGTGTGTGTGTGTGTGGATATCAGTGCTCGTATACGTTCGCGTTTCTGTGCGCGTGTGTCTTTGTGTGAGTCTGTGCTGCAGACTCTGACCGGCTGTGTGGCAACGCAGTCCAGGCCCACAGGACTCTGGGCTCCTGAACAAGCGCCACTAAAGCGCCGGTGTCTGGCTAAATTGCGCCCATAATCATCCCGTTTCCTCTACTTTTATGTCCCAATGTACTCAGAGCTGCACTGCCGAGCAATTCCGCACAAACACACCGTTTGTCCGCACAGCACAACACCAACTGGAGACCGGCCGCCTGAAGTTTGATTTTTGAGTCAATGGTTCTGCAGTGTGAAATCTGATCCTGTTTCACAGATGAATCGCTTGGAAAGGACACACACAGCTTCTTCAAGCCAAAACGACAATCACAAGCCACCTCAAACGAGTTGCAGTCCAGTGATCCGCCAGCCAAGCCAGATCAACTTGTCCCTTTTAGTCCTGTCCTTTCACTTGAACTTGTGCGCTTGGCAGAAATTCTCTTCACAGGTTCCCGCTGTCCCACAGTGGAGTGGAGGGGACCGTGGTGCCGTCTGTCCCACGCGCTCTCATGCGGCGGGGCGGGTGGGGCTGAAGCGGGCGTGCTGCGTGAAGCTGCCACCAACACCAAACTCCAGACCCTCTGCAGCTTCTGGGCTTATACTGCCGAAACTTCCCGCGCACACATGCAGCCACCGCTGAAGCCATCCCGTAATCAAATTTCGAGTGGAAACCTGTGGATCCAGCGTGCCCAACAGCACTCACTCCACTAAATGCTCACTGGCCTTTGCCAAGATCCAGTGATTGCACACTCTGAAGCATCTTCGGCCCTTCTCCAGTTTGTGGACGAACTACCCATCAGAAAATTTGAATGCCACCTGAAGATCACGTACAATTTCCTGAAAATGTCCGCCCCCACCCCAACAACCATCAACCCAAACCAAAATCGTGCCTTAGTCCTGGATTCATTGCTTATCCTGCATTCATTGCTTCCAAGCAACAAGTCACAATTTTCTCGTTTCAATTCACTGACAAGCAAATGGCGTCCAAGAAAGCGAAGGAGTTCTGTGAAACTTCTCATTGGCTTCGCTCAACATGCCCCACTGCGTTCTGTGCTCTTCCTTGGAGCTTCGCCCGACTGAAACATCTCTGTCCCCCCCCCCCCACCATCCATTTGGCCTGACTCAGAGTGGGTTGCAAAGGGCATTCTCGCCAAATGACGAGTGTGTGCGTTCCACGGCGTACAAAAAAGAATGCGCTCAGGCTGTTTTGTCTGCCCAGAGAATCCTTCCTAAACCTGCATTTTCTGGTACAAAGTTGCAGCACACTCAGATGTCAGTCCAAGCTTTCAGACTGCATATTTCGAGAACGACACCCACACTTCTTGAGTTCACCTTCTGGGCACTTGAGCATTGCTCACGCAAAAACCATCCACAGGGAGTTAACAAAGGACCGGCAAATAAACCTTGATATGTGTGTGTGTGTGTGTGTGTGTGTGTGTGTGTGTGTGAGAGAGAGAGAGAGAGAGAGAGAGAGAGAGAGAGAGAGAGAGAAATGTGTGTGAGTTCACGATGGGTGGCAACGAGGGGGCCACTTTGGGGTGTGTTGATCACCAACCAAAAAGGGAAAATCTCTGGGCTCGTGTGAATGATGCCACCACCACCCCAACCCCGCAGCAGGAGGTGCTCCCAGTTTGGCCCCTGGCCGTGACCTGGGTCCGACAGCGTGACCACTGGGGAATTTTGAAAAGCAAGGGGCTCGACAAGCACATCAGATCCGCATGCTGATGTTGCCCACACCCACAAATATGGTTTGCTTTGCAGTTCAAAACTCTTTTCCGCACAATTTAGCACACAAACGCGTTTGACTTACAGGAGCGGATCCAGAGGGCCTGACCCCCAGAGAAACCAGTCTTCTTGCCTGTGATCTCATCCCACTGAGCAAGTGACAGGAAGTCTGAGATCGGGACTGTCCCCTCCCACCTGTGGATGAAACGCTGCGAAACAGCCTTGAGATGGGGCCCGGAGTCCAAGGGAAAGTGCCACTGACACTGCAAAACGAGTCGAGGCAAGGTCCACCAGACTTCCAGAGGCGACAACAATCCAATTGAGAACCAATCGTTTCAACTCCAAAATCCACAAAAGCACCTCAAGTCCTTTAAAGGTAACGTAGGTTGTGTGAACAGCTCTGTCACACAAGCGCAAAACGGCATTTACAAATTTCACCGGGAAAACCAAAATGTTGAACTGAAGTCAACAATAAAGAATATCTCACCTCCAAACGAGTTGTTCACACCTCTTCTTCTCCTTTTTGGCTTCTTCCACTGGTTCAAAGCGGAAGTGACGCGAATATCAGAAAACAGCTGCACTTCAGACACACAGCCGCGCTTCCTCCGCTTGACCCACCATCTGACAGGTAAAACTTGGCAACTTTTACGGAGCACAGACACTGCAAACTTTTCTAGAAAATGGAATGCGTACAAAGAAATAAGACGACGCAACTGAGCCACAGGAGTGCCACGCCTATTTGTATTTGCGCGTTCATGACAAATATTTTGTGTTGATGCATTTATCGCAAGATTTCGCCACTATCTATTGAGAAACGAAGGTAAACGAAAATGTAACAGAACACCTCGGTAAGTGAATATAAAAACACCAAACTTTGTCACAAGCAGCAGCTGATTTAAAGTAGCGAAGCGCAAGTCTGAAGAACTCCCTGATATGTCGCGACGTAGTCAACGTTTGTTGCCAAATGTGTGGGCGATAATAGGTCATGGAGTCGCAAACCATTCATTGAAGAAATGCCAATTCTGCCAGATTTTCTGACGTGTGCTCTTCACGTATCAAATGAGGAGACTCTGCACGTGACCTCCAGTACGTAGACACAAATCCCCTGTCGGGATCTTGCTCCCACCCACCCTCACCCCCTATCTTCACAGAAACGGAATTTTGATCAGACAGTGCTGTAGTGATACCACAAACACACTGGTTGGTATCTCGGGTGAGACTGGCCCGGTGGCGTGAATCTCTGTATTTATTGAATGAACAGTGCTGCCACCTGTCACGCAGTGGTTCAAATTCACAGCTGGTGTGTCACACCACACTCCTCCCCCACCAGGGGGGCTGGCCTTAGCCAATTAATTATGTTCTAAATATTTTTATATTTAATTATTACATACATTAGACAGGGAATAGACGCTTAATATCAAAATTCTGCTATTTTGCTGGAAATTACCCAGCATCCCTCCCCCCAGGGGCTGATCACGTGACCCCTTGTGGTTTTGGGCGCTCTTTCTGGAAAATGGTGGCAGCGGCACAGTGTCTCATAACACTTGAGGAAACTAAGTTGCTCTCCTTTCTACGTCAGAATATTCAGAGAAAACTTGCAGAGGAGGCAGAGAGACAGGGTCTCTCTAAGAGACACCCATGAGTTGTACAAGCCGTGGTTGCTTACTTCAGCCTGGGGCCACTGCCCCATAACATTTTCAACCAGTTGGTCTGGCGCCTGGCACAGGATTCTTAGGTGAGTACAACCCATGTCACTCCACATGCAAGGTCAATCTGTCCGTCAATCTACATCTCACTTCAGCTTTGACAAAGAAACAACAATTTCAACAAATCTTCTTCCCTGCATTCCAAGGTGCAGTCTCGCAAAGTTCTTTTTCACCTGTCGTTGGGTGCTTGGAATACCACTCGCACCATTTGACCGCGCGTCTTCAACACGGTCATGTTCTTGTTGCTTGAAAATGCAAATGCGTCTGGTGACCGAGATCGGCTTCGATGTTGACAGTCGTTTCGAGATGGGCCTCGAGGTTGGTTCTTTGGTTGTGTTCATTGAATGAGGTGAAGTGACAAGTCAAGGTCAATGACGAGTGTCCACCCGTCCCAAATCATCCCTCCCACCAGGTGTGCCAGACTGACCACTGTGGAGTGACCCGGGTCGGCTCAAATGTGGAAAACCACTGACCTTACTGTTGAGACAAATGCACGTTCATCGCCAGTCGGATGACCAAGGTGCGGAAACACTGGTTCCTGATGGGCACAAACACAGCAAAATAGTCGATCACCTGATCAATCACACTGGCTGAAAGGGGTGATTGATTCTGAGCATGAGCAACTATGATCAATCACCATGATATCTCTTGTTTTAAAAAGCTGAATGCTTCCACTTCTACTATATCAGCCATTTTCCAAAAAGAGAGGGAAAAACCCTTGATCACGTGACCTCCTCCTGGGGGGAGGCATGCTGGGT
>JAAUXT010010189.1_pt1 | contig 30437 bp, 30 predicted proteins | sample 7278171 | NCBI WGS metagenome assembly JAAUXT01 (sample SAMN14350112, study PRJNA611818) | marine sediment metagenome | isolation source: surface marine sediment (1.8m) | place: French Polynesia: Moorea | collected 2018-08
ATGACACCATATGCAACTTGTAGAGTACCCCTTAGGGTGTCTGCACCCACTGTGATTCCAGTCTGTGATCACTGGAACAGGAGTAAAACAGAGGTTTTGTCCCCCCAAGACGGATGGACGCAGATACAGGGGCAAACCAATATCAGCTCCGCTACCGCGGCTGATAACAATGACATGTTCGATTCACGAAACTGTACGCACCGTGTCCCACGCTAAAATCACAGGTTTCTGCCTGTCGTTGTATCTGTGGACTGATTTCAACCACTTGTGTCCCTCCTACAGAAAACAAGACACTGGGTACTGAACAGGAGGCCGAAACAATCTTCAGATGGAAAACCTGAGCAATTTCGTGCAAAGAAGCGTGACGTCATCACCTTGGTTTCCCTGGGTTCGAACAGGTTGAGGAAGTGTTGGTAGGAGATGAGGTTGGTGTGCTGTGGGTCGAGTAGCAGCATCAGCTCCCGGAACTGCGCCTCGCTGATGTCAAAGCGGAACCTTCGCAGCAGCTTCCGCAGCTCCCTCCGCGAGATCTTCCCGTCCCGGTTCTGCATCAAGAAAATCGACTCATTTTCCAGGGCAAGAACAACCAGCTGTGCTGTTCTGCCCATTTTCGGATATTTTGGAGGTTCTTGTGTGCTTTGGAATGACGTTTTCATCTGAGAATACCAAAGAATTGTTCGAGAATCCCGAGGCTCTCAGTTCTCGAATGGGTTCTCGCAGAACAAAAAGAACGGCACCACTGTCACCCCCCAAAACAAGTGTCGTGTCAGCTTCAGCTCAGGAACTTTGACAACAATTCTGTGAAGTTGAACGCGTCACCAAGCACTGATGTGATATTTGTCCTTTTCAGGGGCATGAGGAAAGTCAAATGATTGAGCCAACTCACATCCAGTTGAAGGAAGGCGTTCTTGTAAGAGGAATAGTGGTTCTGCACGTGATTCTCCAGCAGCCGCAGCAAGTCGAGAATTCCAGTCGTCTGCCTCACACCCATGTTGGGAAAATACCTGCGCAAAGAAACAGTGAGTAGTCTGCTTCACGACACATCACGTCCCCGCACACCGCAGGTTCAATTGTTCTCTTCTGTATTTGATTCGCACTTTGACATTTCAGCAGAAGTGCACTCACTTGTGACCGGGTTTGATTGGAATCGTCTGTCCATTGCCAGCTGCTTGGGGATCCTGAAACTTCTCCAGGAAATATTCCCACGAGATTTTACCGGAAGCTTTGATCTGAAAACTGATCAAACGGCTGGGTGTGAACTCCCAGGATTTTCTGCAAAGTGCAGGAAATGCACCAAATACGAAATTCGCTGATTTGGGGTTTGTGTGAATATTCACCTGGCCATGAGGGTTGCGAAGAGCTCGTCAGACATGGGAAACACAAACTGACCCAGCACGGACTTCAGATCTTCCAGGGTAACAAATCCGTCCAAGTTGCGATCCATCGCGATGAACATGCGCTTGATGTTGGAGTAGTTGGTGCGCATGCGCCGCCGGAAGTCGAGCTCCACCTGGTGGAGACTCTTCCCGGCGGAGACGTAGTCGTCGAGCTGGACGTGAGGCGCTTCTCTGCGGTTCTGGTTGTTCTCCGTGTGCTGCTTCTGAAACTCCTGCCACGTCATCACTGCGAACAGACAAGCGATTCAGATTCAGTTTTGGTACACACAAAAGAATCTGACCTCATTTGCGCGCCACTATAGCCAACTCACTGGCATGAATGGTGTCCCCAGGAGGTGGTTTGTTTCTTGTCTCCACATTGATACCAAGTCTGTAGAGGAAATTTTTGTAGTCGACCAACCCTCTGTGCTGGTGATCATATCTCTGGTACAACCTGTGGACGAAAAGTTTTGCACTTCAAAAGAACAGAAAAACCTCACTTGTTGCAAACCTGTTACTTTTTGGGGGGACTCCAGCTTTTGTGTGCTCTGAGCGTTTGAGCAAATAAACACTGTTCAACTGTTTTCTCCAATACAGGGTTTGATAACGAGACTCACTTGTTGAACTGGTCGTCGCTCATCCTGAAGCAATAATTCTCGAGCACCTTGCGCAGCTCATGCTTCTGGATCTGCCCGTCTCTGTTGTAGTCGAACAGTCGCAGCCCCTTTATCACGTTCCGCATGTTTTTCTGGATCTGACGGGAAAGCAACACTTTCGTGTGTCGTGTGTGCTTCAACTATTCTGGGTCTGCAAATACATTGGTGGCCACACCAGCCAAACGTGTTGGTCGTCGTTACCTTTTCTCTGAGAAGTTTCTCGGTCATTTCCGTGCTCATTTGTGTTGGCGACTCTGTTCCATCGAAACTGGAAATGGAAAGGTTGTTTTTTCTTCGTTTCTGTTCAACTGTACTGTCGATCGAGAACAGCAAAATCAATGAATTTCAAACTGGCAGAGAAGCTGCAACATACTGCTGACTTTCAGAACTCAACGATTTCACATTGGAAGACCAGTTCTCTGACTTCATCACGGACTGATAGCTGGATCCAAATTTGTCCAAAAAGTCGTCGTAGTGCACTGTTCCGTTCGAGTTTGTCTTCACCTGCAGGAAAACTCATCGAAAACAATCCAGTGAACTGAAACTCACAGAATGAAACCAGAACCCAAATGAGTTGGGAGAAAACACCTTGAGAAGCATGAAGTTTGCTTCGTACCTTGGCAACAATTCCTTCGAACTGTGCGGAAGACAACGGGAAACAGTAGGTTTCCAGTACTCGACGGAATTCACCTTTCGTCACAGTCAAGTTTTGATTCGCATCGTAGTTCTGAAAAGCCTGAAATACAAACAAAAAGATTCGAAAGAGCAAAGGCAATGTTGTTTTCGATCACCTCTTCTCATTTGTTGATTGTAATGTTGCAAAAATATTCCGATCGACAAAATACAGAAAATGCCGGCAATCAAAATCCTCGAAAGCTTTCTGAACTCTGATGGGTTCACAGCGCGTACCAGTTGCAGTTCCCGTCCCAGCAACGACACCTTCTCCCGTAGACGACGTTCCACTTCGATTGCGGAGAGTTCAGAGCCGAATCGAGATGTAATCACCTCAAGGGCTGGAGACAGAGGATTGCAACACAGATTTGTACATGTATTGAACGAGCGTACAATGATCGGACCCGGCCAACAAATCATTGTCAACGTGGAAAATCAAACTGACAACGAATAATTTGGAATTGGAAAAAATGATTTTTTTTTTCTCTCACGAGGGCAGACAGGTCCTTCCGCGGACGCCGTCGGGCGGCGTTCTGCTCGACTTGGCGGCGTTCTCAAGGCCGGCCGCGCCGTGAACGCCACTCCCGCCGTCGCCGGACGCAGCGCTGTCACTGACGTCGCCATGGCAACCTTGTTTGGACAAAAATTACACAGTTTCAAAACAAGGGAACTTTTTTCAGTGACACAGACAACAACCAGTCAGCTCATTTGGTCTGCGTTATGAAACACGAGTATTGTCAGCAGTTTTTGCAAAAATGACCATCTGTGTTCTCACGATCAGTTACAAGTGCCGTGTATACATAATCAATGAAGCTCAATTGACAAACACTTCAGATTCGTGTACAAGCCATTCACTCCACAAATCAAATCGTGACAGGAATTCTTATCTCTCGAGCTTCCATGAAAAGTGAACAAATACATTTGAATGTTTCGTTCAGGTTCTCCGAAATGTCGGAGACAGTAACTTTGTTGGACATTTTTGGGAAAATGGTCGGGGCCTGCTGTTAGATCCTGACACCGAAAGAAACCAGCAGTTCCACGATGTTATCTCCCCGTCAACGACTTTGCGAAGAATAATCTCAGATTAAGTCCATGGCAACGAAACCACGCCAGACAACTTGAGGTAAGAAACCAACAAATGAAAAATTTTGCAAAGAAGGCTCTGCCATTCAAACAGCACAAATTTTCCCACAAGAAATTTTCCCACTGTCGATAGTGAATTGGATTCGCTTAAAATTTTTGACGAAATAGAGCTTGTTTTGAAAGTTCAATTGTCCAAAAGTTGTGAAAGAGATCAGAAAGACTTTCTTCACACTTTAATTCAAATTTCAAAAGACAGGTCTGCTGCAAACATTCTGATAGAGATCCAAACGGTATTTCGGTTTGAACAGGCGATGTTGGAAATTAAAGTTTTACAGATCCTAATTTTCAATGCTGACCCGACAAATTGAGAAGAGAGTAAAAAACATACCGTTGAAGGCGTGAACAAGTGTTTCCAAACTTAAATCCTTCACAAAACAAACTTTTCCGAAGATTATTTGCAGATCGGCGTCCACACTGGGCAGCAGGTCGTTTGTTGCTAAGAAACTTGTGTTCTGATCCAATTTGATCCGATCCAATCCACAATCCAAATCTGCCACCTGGTGATCGATTTATGTGTCCCGTGTGAACCAAATCTGATCACAGGTCAACTTTTTGCTCCAGTTTGTGATGCCACAACCACACACGGAGTGTCACTGACGCCCGCACATCCTGGGCGAGACTTGTGCGTGTTGTTCTGTGCTTTATTGGAACACAATAAAAAGCGACATCTCGAGCGGGGTCCAGGGGGAGTCTCGAACACCCCCAAATTTACCCAAAACGTTTTGAAATCGGCAAGTCAAAGACTACTGCCTCTTCCCCCAAACGAAGACTTTGGCACGACTCCCACACCCGAACGTTGCCGAATCCATCGCAGAACAAAGCAAGGATCAAATTCCGAGTCTCAACCACGACCTGTTTTATCAAGCGATCGTTTCAGGATTCCAACAGTAATGATGATTCTGGTGCAAGCTGTTCAGTTTCTGCATGTCTTCGTCTTTGATTTCAAAATCGAAAATGTCAATGTTCTCAGCTATGTGATCCGGGTTTGTGGATTTGGGTATCACACCTGAAATGGAGAAAGCGGCAAAACCTTCGTCACCAATATCCTCGGACCTTCTTTTCCACCTTGCTGCCAAATCACCAAACCAACCGTGACAAAATCAGTACTCACCGATGTCATCTTGAACAGCCCACCGCAGCAAAATCTGCGCCAGACTCTTGCCATACTTGTCAGCCAACTCGCAAACTGTCGGATCTGTCAGCAGCTGAAAAGTGCAGTTCAGTCTGGGTGAGTAAAGCATCTATGCGAGCCAAGTGTTTGTGATGTGTTTGTTCCAGACGCGCGTACCTTTTTCTCTGTGGCTGAGGTTCCCAGAGAAGAGTACGCCTGGAACAGGATGCCGTGTTGGCGACAGAAATCCACCAGTTCCGACTGCACCAGGTGTGGGTGATGCTCAATCTAAAAGCAGGCAATAGTCTGTCGAAATTTTGAAAAGAATGTGAGTGTGCAGAATAAATTATTGCCTGCACGTACGAAATTGCCTGCACGTACGAAATTGCCTGCATGTGAAATTCATGGGAGAGACTGACGTTCACAACAAAGTTTTTGGGAAACTTCGAATTCACCTGCAGAACTGAAGGCTTCACTTCACAATATGCAAGCAATTCCTGCATGTGCCTCATCGTGTAGTTCGACACCCCAATGGACCTGAATTTGCCTGAGAAATAAGAGCACATTTCACTGTGCGACGCTGGTTTGTTCACTCAGTGCACTCGATTTGAACTAGTGTTTCGTTCATTTCTTTGATAAAAGTGCAAATCATTGTAATTACAGGGAGAACACAAACCTTTCTTGTGGTAACCTTCCAAAATTTTCCAGGTGTTTTTGCGATGCGCGATGTTGGCCTCGTCGTCGTGTTTGAGACCCACTGTTCCGGGCCAGTGAATCAGGTACAGGTCGATGTAATCCGAGGACAGGTTCTTCAGGCTGCGATCGCAGATCTCCAAACATTTCCCGATTCGATGACCGTCAGGTCCTTGCAAGGAAATGTAACATGGTGTTGGAAAAGTTTTTCTGCAACTCTGGGACAACAAAACCAATTGTATGTGCTTGCATTGCGGTTGACATGGGTTCTCACCTTCCTGTTCAATCACACAACTCCTTTCTTGACCAGAGGTCTCAAAAAGTCATTGTGTGATTTCACAGGAACTATCTTTGGTCGAAAAGTCATTGTGTGATTTAACAAGAACCATTTTGGTGTACAGTGTGAGAACCCTGTCTGAGTTACAGGCACCAACCAGTTTTGCTGCGCAACAGGTGTTCCTGTTGTCTTCCAGTTGGTGAATTTCAAACCCGTTGGCTTCATCCACATGTCTCACCAATCTTTGACGTGATGAAAATGTCCTTTCGGGTGAGGTTATGCTTGGGAAGCAGCTGTCTCAAAGCCTCGGCGATGGCCCACTCGTTCCCGTAGCCAGACGCGGTGTCTGCAATCGGAAGCAATGCAGACAAACCAATCGTCTCTGTCCCCCACCAATTATTTTCAAGAGTGATGGTCAGAGGTTCTGCCTGTCCAAGGAATGAGAGGAAGTTGCACAGACAAGTTAGTGGTTTTCACATTCAACACCTGTATGACCATTTTGTCTCACAGTTCCTGGATTAGGTGTTTCAAATCGGTGTTTCACATCCCGGCCGCAATCCTGCCTTCCCACTTGTGACAAGACACGCCCACAAGTATGATGACCAACTGATGATGACACACCAATAGCTCTGTATCCAGCATTCAGTGCAGCGTCCAGTGTGTTGTAGACATCTGCTTTCTGCACCTGGAACATCCCCACTACAAGCAAAATCCAACAAATTGTTGTCACTGACAGCAATTGCGCACACATGTGCTCTATTATCGCTCACGACAATTAGGTTTTCCTTCACAACAGAAAGCAGAAAGGGCAAAAGAAAGTTGACCCATTGCACAAGCAGATAGAAAAGATCTACAGCCGAACCTGACATGATCGGCATGGTTTTGCCGCTGAGTAATTTCACGGATTTCATGCTGGCGGCTGGATTTCTCAATTGCCCAATGTTGTCGAATTCGCAGGTGGCAGCACTTGCTGTTGAACTTTTCCCGCTGACATTTGCCGATTTGCTCCCCTGGCTTGTCCAGGTGGGGCTACACGGACACCAGTGCCAGATTCACCCCCCCCCCTCAACCACCAGCCTGCGTGCCTGCACACTTTCCCTTGTACAGAACACAGCAAACCCACATCACGCAATCGGGATCAAGTGCTTGAAATATCTGGGATGGAAGGGACGGTTCACACGGACAGACATGCTTGTTCTCTGTCCTTTTGTCGTTTCCAATCGGTTTCAAACTCCACACGAAAGCACTTCAGCACGAAGGGAGACAAAACCAGATCCGGTTTGAAATTTTTATTTTTTTGCGTGTATTTTTCGTAAAATATATATCTTCTGGACCAATACGCACTTTTTATGTACATTCGGAAACGATGACGATCGAATGAAAATCTGAATTACTCTGAGCAGCGAACTGTTGGTCATGAATTCCTGGCAATTCTGCGCTCATGTTTGAATGGCAACTTGGAGTCTGTTTTCACAAACAATGGATGATCCATGAGGATATATGTTGGTGTCAGAAAAAATGTTTCCGTGTCAAGACGTGGTGATATTTTTGCACAGCATTTTTTGGTCACCAGGGTGAGAAATCTAGTGCGTTACGTAACTGCCTTGCTTTGTACAGTGTCCCATCTCCTGACTAGTCAGACAATTCAGATAAACAAATTGGTAACCATTGCAATTTGTGGTTGTGAAAGAAAACAATTTTTGATAACTGGAAACAATGCAGTACAAAGGACGGGAGTTGCTGCGAGAGACATTATCATTCCACAGAAGGCATAAATGAGCATCTCCCAATGATAATTCACAGAATTGCGCGGAAAGAGAAGTTCACACACGCCCCTCGTCGCAATTGATAACATGACCGACACCCCACGACAAGAGTAAACCCAGTACCTGACAGCAGAGTCACGTCTAAACAAACTGTAGATACAAAGTTCCAACATGTCAAGTCATACGAGAAACATGTAACATTCAAAGAATTTGATTCAACAACAGGTGTGTGCACAAATCCATGATTTCGCACAGATCACAACAAAAATTTCGTCAGAGCGGTGTGAAGTGAAAATGACCAAACTTGCACAGTTCTTCAATCTCTTTCTGTTCTTCGGTTCCGAGTGCCTTTCCAACAAAAGTAGGCAATAAATATGATACACTTATGTTAGTGTGCTTGGACTGCACACGCTCTCTCTTCACGTTGTCGCGCGTGCATAAATAATACTCACAAGATAGTTACGGTTCGGCTCAAATGTACAGAAACGATCCGACAAACAGACGCATTGTGTCTTCACCGTGTCTTCAGACAGCAATGCCACATTGAAGTCAAGTTTCTTCGAGTATCAGTTGCATTGAAACATCAGGCAGCTCTTCAAAGCATAATGTACCCACTCGCACTGTCTCGCACACGGGCTAGCTCTCATTTCTCTGGTCAGTTACATACTTCGTGAGTGTACTTTGTGAGTTTTATTAGAAAGCATGTAATGGCAGTTTGGCAATTTCTACCACGAGTTTCGGTTTCAACGAAGTGGAGTTAGGATCAAAACTTGCATTTTTGGTCCCTTGTGGAAACGATTTATCAGTCTATACACGCCCTAATTTTTCAAACTCTCGCCCACTTCACATTCTCTCGCATTGCCTACAAGTTAGGCACGACAACGCACAAGCACACATCAACAAACAAGCACACAACCGGTGCAGAACACATTTACGCATCACACTGGCGCACAGCGTCCACTCACTCACGCCGTCGTGGCGTGCATGTGGCGGTTCTCAATAGGCACGTTGGTGCGCACGTCCGCCAAGAGGTCAGGGTGCGACGGCGCCGCCTGCGCGAACTGCACTTTCTCCGCCGTGTCGTTGACGGAGGCGACGCTCGGCTCGGGCTCCTCCTCGCCCTCGCGCGGCGCCGTCACCGCACCGGCCGCCACCTCGCTGCTCGGCACCAGTGGCTCCATCTGCTGCGGGGCGTCGTCCCCGCCGCTAGACGTCGCCTCCTCGTCGGAGCTGCAGAAGAAGCGCAGGAAGATGTCGCGGTAGCTGAGCGGCGTCGGCGGCCCGAACTCGGCGTCGTCATCTTCCATCATGGACAACAGCACGCGAGATCTCACTGAAAACGAGACAAAACGCACCGATTAGTAAGGGTGGACCGGTGCAAATACAAATACCGAGGAGAAGTTCCGTGGATTCCGTCTGCTGAAGTGTCTTCTGTTTTACAAATGTGGTCAAATTGATCTTATTTCCTGGTATTGATCATGTAGTGCCTCACGCAACGTTTCGTTGATTGGAACTGCAGATGAAATAGGTTCAAGACGTTCTTGAGCGATCACAGCCAAAAAACAAGACGACAAGTTCGACGACTACAGAATCTGCCAAACACAACGCGACGCAACAGGAGTGTTTGTTCAATCTGAGACTTACTGTTGGGAGTACTGTAGGCGTCTACTGTAGCATCCTCAACTTTGGGTCCGATCAGAGGACCCATGGGCACTTTTCCAACAGGCGACGAAACCGTCTGTGGTGCCACCACACCGCCAAGCGTGGAATAACCAAGGCTCGCGAAGCCCGAAGAACACGAGCCCAGAAACACCGCAAAACAGAGGACCATCACCTAGAAGAGAAGTGAGACGCTCTGTACACAAAGTCCTTGCTAACTACACGGTTTCCACATGCAAGTGACATTGCACGCGCAATTCCTCCAAGACATCCCATTGACATTTTTCGAGGCCACAACTACACAAAATTTTGTTCAACACCCGAACTGTCTCTTTCGTGTCCCTGAAACGCACTACACGACAAAGCTTCACGAAGACGCACCATGAGACAGGTATTTGTGGCTGGCGTTGTGTTGACGCACGGTGTCACCTTCCCAACCAAACTCTGAAGCTTCTGTAGCTGTGACAACAGAGATCTACAAAGACAAAACGAGTAAATTGATGAGTTTACTTTGGACACAGACAAAACAATTTGCTTGGAACTGCTTGACCCTCGATCGGCAGTTTTTTTCTTCCTCCGATTTATTCACCTGTTGTTTGTTTCCAGAGTTTCCATTTTTCTCTTGAGGTCGACATTTTCTTGGTTGTAGGCCTCAACTCTGAAAGCAGACGAGTCGGTTGAAATCTTGGCAGGAAGAGCAAGAAGGAAAACCAAAGGAAAATCAGAGTATCAAACAGATGGCACACAATCACTCCCAGGCACTCACTTCTTCTCTAACGTCTCAAGGTATTCCTTCTTTTTTCTTCTGCTTTCTTGTGCCGAAATCTGGAAGAAATAACCATGTTGAAAAGAAAAGACGCGACACTTCGCCTGTTCACAACATCAAACAAATCACAACTTCAGCCGTGAAATAATTGCGACAAGCAACTCCATCGGTAAAGTGTTGTACTGAGAGCTCTGCTTTGCTGGCTGCAAACTGCACTCACCTTGTTCTTAATTTTTCGCCGCACTTTTTTCAGGTTTTTTTCTTCTTGTTTTGTGAGGGGCAGTTTGGTCGGGATGGGGTACCCTTCTGACTGCAAGGTTCTTTTTTCTTCTTCTGATAACAACAATGGACCTGACGTGGGAATCTGAAACAGATAAGTTACTATGAAGCCTTTTGTATTTGATCAAGCAGAATGTAACTTGACATGACCATCTGCCGAAAGTTCAGCGAAGATCTCATGTGAATCGCAAGTGTCAGCATTTTGCATTGGAAATCAGTCGTTCAAAATGAGGAATATCGATGTGGACAAACTGGAAGCGAAACTAGCTTGGCTGCTTCAATCCCAAGCAGCAGCTAGCTGTCTGCACCAAAGTCCACGTTTTGTTCTGCCGTGAGCGTGTGATCCCCCTCCCCCCCCCCCCACTTCTCATCTTCCACCAGCCACTGAGCAAAGTTCGTTCACTTCTTGGCACACCAGTCGGTTTTCTTCCACCTCAGGAAACTTACGGGCGAGGAAAAAAGGCTGGCGGCAGCTGGTATGGAGGCGGCGGAGTGGTGGTGGAGGTGCGTGCTGCGCAGCGGGTTGTGTCGGTGCGACGCCAGCGACGCCGAGTGTGAGTGTCGGATGGGACTGTTGGGCGCCGAGCGCTGCGGCGACATGCCGCCCTCGCTGTCGCTACTCGAGTTGCTGCTCGGCGGCGTCGGCGGAAGGCTTCCGTCGTATCCGCCTGGAAACACACACGGAAAACAAAATCAACTGCAGTTCATTCAGGCCAGCGCAAACGACCCTTGTGGACGAGCTTTGCACATCGCACAACAGGACCTCCATATTCGGGCGCGGGCGATGGGGGTAATTTGCATTTCCTGTGGAATGAAGCCACAAGCCAAACAGGTGCGGGGAGATGCCGGCGTGATAGCGGTTTGAGACTTCAGGTGAACAAGTTTCCCTGTCAATACGACTGCGGACATGCTCTTCTGTATGTCACGACTACACAGCAAACGAGATTTGATACGGGCGTCAGAAACCAACAAGCGGCTTGGTACAAAAGCCTTTCAGTGTTGAATAATATAACTGACAAAGCAGGAAAATCCAAGCGAAACACAGCCCGTGCACCCTGTAGGAATGAACTCTTCGAGTGATTCTTTGACGATTCAAGTCGAATTGGCGACGAGATGAAACATCAGATCCACACAACATTGGGTCGTTAGGTTGTTGGATTCTTTCAGAGACAAACCGAAAATCTGAACAAATGTTTGGTCTGGCGCAAAAAGCCTCTTCCAAAGTGATAGCGTGAGAAAGAGGCAGCATGTTTTGACAACTCAAGTTAGGATATTCACCGCTGGATTGAGCAAACACCAATATTGTGGGAATCAACAAGTGTTTGTCGCCTCGGCTGTGTGCGGAGTTTTCGAAATGTATCAGTATTTGCGCGAAAAATGAGTGCATGCCCAGCCAAGAGCAAACGAATTCCTGTGGGGACACGCGGTGCATTTCGCAACACAATCTGAATTGATCAGAATTTTCCACTGCGAAACTGAACAGCTTATGGATTTCCTATGGACACTTCCTCGCAGCTGTGGCGGTGTGCGAACGCAATGCGTGACGTACATACAGAAACTAATTATTTCCTGTTTTTCATCACAGACTCTTGGGTTCCATATGGTTCAGTCACATATGTTGGGCTGTTTTAGTTTTGCAACAAGCTGTTGATCAGAGTAGCTATCTCTCACGAGATGTAACACTCGCATGGATCACAGTTCATGGTCACTCAATTTGCGTGTATCAACAAGTAGCCCATCATATAGCTGGCCAAGGGCATGACAGCGATTATTTACCTTGACTACTCAATACAAGAAAGAACTTCGAATCATACAAATGTGTGTGCCAAAGTGAAAAGAACGGCGCTCACATCAAAACCCACAAAAAAAGAGCTTCGAACCAGACAGCACAGGATTGTTTCGTCACCTCCACTCCAACGCGATAACCACACCTTTTTGCGTTCCAGCGCAAAAAGTGAGAAGAACAAAAAGCTGAGGCCTCCTCCGGTGGGCAGACCATTTAGTGATAACCTCACATTAGTTTTTACGGGCATAACTTGTGCGTGAAAGTGCACATGTCTGGCTCCTGGTCGTTCACACACACGGCAGGAAAAGTTGACTCCGTTTGCAACCAACAAAAGCGAGAATAGCACAAGTGATGAGAGCATGAAATCAGAAGGGAGCGAACCAATGCCAAACACCCGAAGGTTTCGGGTACTCGAATTCCCAACTCGTTCCGTGGTGTTTGTTCGATTGCCCGAAGTAGCACTTTTCGGTGGACGTGTTGAGATTGATTGAGACTTTGAGCTCTGCCAGATCACCTCCCAGGGTGTAGAACCAGGGGTTGGCACCTCCCAGGGTGCAGAACCAGGGTTCGCTCACACATACTCGCTCCACCCACTCCAGCACGCAACTTACTCAGGTCATCGGGACTTGCTGCTCGATCCTGTGGTTCCAGCTTCAGCCGCACTTTGGGCAAAACCAGTCTGTCCGCGTGCTTGATGGTCGCTGTGGTTACAGTGCCTGGGGTGCTGCCAGGTGTGGTTGCTAGGATAATGGTTGGCTGCCTCAGAATAGTCTGTCCCGGACGTGTGGTTGTCACGGTGACTGTTTGAATCTGTTCGGCTGATGTGCTGATTTCTTCTTCTGGTTCCTGTTTGATGTAGGTCAGAGCCGCATCGCTCTGTTGTTGCTGCTGTTGCTGTGCTGCTGCTGCCTGGTTCTGTTTGTGGATGGTCAGATTCAGTGTCTTGGTCGTCTTCATCAGTTCCTTGTCAAACTCTGCAAAGAAAAAATCACATCATCAACTCAGATGTATCGAGAAGCTCAGGAATCTCGGCACGTGATCTGCCACCTGGAGCAGCTGGGGATACGGTGCCTTACAACAGATCAAGTTTTCTGATCACGCATGTTGTCCGCCGTGAGGTCGATTGATCACGCACGCAATGAACAAGACCACGAGTGGTTGCAAGACGAGAACCGCGGTGGGCATGTAGAAACAAAGCCTTGCGCTGCGTTGTTTTGTTTGATCAATTTTGAAATTTTATCTCAAGGAGGAGTTGCCTCCACTTTCCCAATGGGCGTTCTTCACAACATCCAGAGACAACGCGAAAAAGCTTTTAGCTTCACTTTTATCTGGCGCAGACATGACTGTAATTTTGTCAATATTTCCCGAGACTGACAAGTCAAACAGTTTTGAAATCGTGAAAGCAAATATGAAACTTGACAAGGTCACTTTTCACAATGAAACTTGAGGATCTAATGTTCCAGTACACCTGTGTGTGTTTTTGGTGGAGTCTGCAAACGTCCGCAACGATGCGTTCTTCGTTCTTTAGAAATGAGCAAGGGTGGGGCCAATTTAAAATTTGTTCGAAGCGAACAAACTGAGCTGGCAGGTCCACACCTCGTTCATGCCCAAGAGAAAGTGGAACATGTTCCCTTCTCAAAGGAGACGCATGGTGTTTGGTTGTACATGTATTCTCGAACAATTCAATGAATATTTGCGTCGGTGAACAGACGATATCTTTGTTTCCCCAGGTCAAGGTTCAACTCCGCGACAAAAGAAAAACAGAAGTTATTGGAAGACACGTGTGGGCGGCCAACAAATCAACTGAGGCGGACAAATCGATACATTGCAGATATTGCTTGTTCGAGTACCCTCAAGTTTTCAGTGACTCGTGACTTCTTTGTTTTGAAGTTCGACAATAAAACGGGTATCTGCGCCTCAATTTATTGTTCCGAACATCCTGCTCGCCACCAACAAAGAAGCGCAGAAGGAAGTTCCGCTTCGCAGTATTTCCTCTGTTCCACATTCGCCTTCTGGTTAGCTCTGTGTGTATGGTACACGCTGTGTGTGTGTGTGTGTGTGTGTGTGTGTGTGTGTGTTATGTATGTGTGTGTTGTGTACACACAAGTGCGTGGTCGCGTGCGTGTGCGCGTGTATGTGTGCGTGCGCGTGCGTTTCAACTGACCATTGTCCAGGGGCTCGTGTTTGATGGCGTCCATGTCTGAGGCGGAGTTGGCGAGCGAGTAGCTGTGCTCGTTGGCGATGGGCGGCGCCGGCTGCAGCGCGTCCGTCATCATGCGGTCGTTCAGCACCGGGTCGTCCAAGAACTTGTCGAACCAGTCGGAGCCCATGGAGTCCAGCTCGGCCGCCGCAGACTCCATCATGGAGGTCTGCCAACGAAAAAGGCGTCCCTTTTTGTTTGAGTGGGAAGGGAAGCACTGGGAAACTCGTGTTTCCTGCCTTTGCATTTTGCAGGTTTCGTCAGACGATGGGTATTTCACGCTTGGACTTTGTTGGTTTCGTCTCTTGTTCCGCGAGTCCGCCGAGTTGTACGTTTTCGCTTCAGTCAAGAGCGCGTGTACAAACAGTCTCATCGACGATTGTCGTCATTCGTCTGTGCGTAAAATGTGATTTCTGAGGCTCACGAAACTTCGTACAACATTATTCGCGGTTTTGCACCTGTCGGCGGAGGACAATTCGAGCCAAAAGGCACCTGCGCAGATCCGGAAACAACAATAGCGAGAAACAACAGCTTTTCTCATGCAGGACGTAACGTTCAATTGTGAGGATTCCCATTCTCGACAGAAACGGGCCGCGCAAAAAGCTTTTCTGTTTCACCAAACAACAATTCTTGTTGTTCGGTGTCGTGTTCATGCGAGTGTTTGTCGGAATCGCGAGTTTTGAGAACCGTCTCATCTCAAGTTGCGCACTTCATGGGGACATCTGAAGAAAGGAACTTGTTGGTTCGCACTGGAAATGTTGTCCTTGAGAAGTTCAATCAATGTGTGGTGTATGTGTGTGACATGGAAATGTGCAATATCAATGAAGAGACATGAGGCGTGATAGGCTTCAAATGTAAAGACTGTGATTGTTGCACTTTTTGCTCAAAGTAAACAGTGAAGTCCAAACTGAAAGAATCTGTGGTGGGCCTGTCGAGGAGTGGTTCGAACCGAACCACGTAACAACGCACAGTGTACGATAAAATTTTCCAAAGCTGAAAACTACTCGTATTCCCGAACTTTTTTTGAACTTCATAAAATCTGAGTTACGACACAAGTGACAAGTGTGTCTCTCGAAGCGTCGCTGTTCCGACATGATTGATCTCTTCACGGAGACTAACGCGACGGTCTACATACCAGCGTCGGTCTCATCAGCCAAGCAAGAAAAATAATATTTAAATGAGAGATGCTGTTGAAACTGCCTTTTATGGTGCATGAAGGTGGGGGATTGTCTGACCGACCTGAATTGGGCATCAGAACCGCAAACCGGGTGGTGAGTCAGAGGCCTCGCGACTTGTCATGCGTTCAGTGATAATTTCGACTTGATAACAGGAGAAGCTTACACCCTCTGACCCTTGACCGGTTCAGTGAGGTGTCTCCGTTCCGGTTGTGGGTGGGAGGGGACCGAGCTTCCCCAAAACAAGCCTCCCCACATTCCTTCGGTCCCAATAAACGCTCTTTGACGGGTCACGCTTCAGACGCCCTCAATTTTCTTGTGATTCACTGAATTCTAAAAATGCCAAAACAGAATGCATTTTGTGTTTGATCAACATCCACAAATGGCATGGCAGCGAGAGGCATTTCTGGGAAGCACTGCAGACAAGTTGCGAACTATGGGGCGTCGTTTTGCAACAAGTTTCTTGATCACAAAGGAAATAAATTAATTCAGTGCACTTGACAGCAAGTGACACCAGAAAAGACAACAAATGATGAGCGAGCACGAGTCCCGTCGCAGAGAGACTGGACCACGCGACCTCATTTTTCCAGACAATATCAACAAAGTGGCTTCTGTTCCAAAGCCTTGAGTCGTGAAGTGAAAGCGTCCATTGATCCCCGAAATGTGTTGAAGAACTGCGCAACACCAGACGAGAGAATAAATTCACTTTTCCCCAAATTTCAATGTTAAACGTGGTCCCAACGGTAAAGGACACTGACATTTCTCAAACGGGCAGACATGGCCGTCGTGCTGACATTCAACATTTGCCAAAAACAAACAATCATCAGGTGGAGGACTGTTCGCGAAAATTCGTGCGATATATTCACGGTGCAGATCTACGCAAAACAAAGCTTTATGACGCCATATCATATCCAAGATATTTTTTTTCTGCCAAGTTGTGTGTGTTCGAGAAGTGTTGCCTTTCAGCATCAAACCACCTCACTCTTGTGTACAACAAACCCACACCAGACGTACACAACGCGGTGGTTGCTGTGGAAACTACACAAACCATGTCATCTGGAATCTAATCTGGAGTTCTGCATGGAAGTCTGGATTTACTCGTGCTACACACGAAGCTGGCCGCGTGCCCCTTTCACCTCGCACAGTCTGCTGGATTCCAAGCCAAGTTGCATCCAGATGTGCATGTGCGCGCACGAGTTGACTCCGGAATGTCAGATTGAAATGTGACAAGAACACGAGACAATCGTAATCTCCCAATCGATGGAAAAGTTTTTGTTTTGTTCAATTGCACGTGAACGAGCAGCATGTGAGAAGTCCCACCAAGCTTGGGGGCGTGGCACCCACGAAGAGCGTGCATCATGTCTGAGACCAGACTCTCAAGGGTTCGCTACCCAAACACACACAAACACTGCCAACTGCGTGTGAAACTCACAACTGTTTATGAGACACATGTGAGAGAAAATTCTTGCGTTTGAGTTTGCGTGTGCATTTCTGCACGTGCATTTCCAGGCGGAAATACCAAATTCATATTTCATCATCAGACACAAACGATGCTGACAAATTAATTACGCCATTGTTCTGCTGGACTGAAATGTCACTCGCCAAACAACGACAAACTCGTATTGATCATATCAACAATGTGCGAACGATTCAACGGACGTCACACTTACCAGGAAATCAGCGTAACTGATGTTATCTGGATCCATCACTGGTGAAGTCTGATCCGCTCCGAAGTCCAAGCAAGTTTGCATCAACTTTGACTTTGGACAGTGACCGATACACTGATCCCAACCTTTCTTTTTCTCCAATGTTCAGATCTTCTCCGACGAAAAATCTGTGGAGATCTCCAAAATGAGTCTGTTGCCTCTGGGTGCAGTTCAAGTTGACTGACAGGTCTTCTAACTGCTGCGTTCAGCCTCCGGCAATTGAGTACCGCAGAAACAGAGAACCTCACTCAAGTGGTCGCGAGCATCTGGTTTTTGACCCAACCAACTCCAAGAAGCTATGAGTTCTTCATTCAAAGTTGATCGCAGAACGCCCAACAAGGAATGGTAGCGTTCCAGATGGACGCAGTGTTAAATTCCTCCACAGCTCAATGCACAACCATTGACATTCCTACGTACCTGTTGTGCACTTGTTGTGAACATGCATGCACGCACAACCGTGCAGGTCTTGTGTGTGCGTTTGACACCGGGGGTCACAGTGCATGCAGTTTGTGTTCATTCCACCAATCGGCAAGCAGCAGACGTGCATTTTTTTGATGCATGTTTCATTCTCCTGGCTGGAAACATAATGCGGTGCTTCAAGTGCAGAAAAGCATTCGTCTCGGAGGGTGATAAAAATCAACGACAAACTTTTCTGAACGAAGATGTTCACAACAACGAACTGGACCATGACAGTTTTGAAACCACCTGAATGCACCGACCACATCCACCTGCTCAACAGACGCAATGAGAACCTCACCTCCTGCGAGGAGTTTGAAATGCAACACAATGGAACACTCGTTCTTAAAAGTTCTTAATTTTGCCATGCACGATGACAAAAGGACCTGACTCGATTCGTGCGAACAGGAGTCGTCACCGTACAAAATGTGAGGACAATTCTTGAGTTTGGCAACAAGGACAACACAGAATGAGCGCGGCTTGTCTTGTCAAAGAATGTTCTTTGCAATAAATTTGTCGTTGAGAATAGCTAAGAACGTAGATGAATGTGTCGTTGAGAATAAATTCTGAGAAGGTAGATTTTGATCAGCGTCAAGTGTCATGTCAGTGTGAAAACGCACTCCATCAAAACACTCGTAAAGTTCCCAAGACTTCACTGCGGGAGGTAAAGGACCACTGAGTACTCAATCAGTGCCACCGAACTTCCCCAAAACGTCACTTGCGTTTGCACGTGAGCTCTTGCTAAAATTGCTGCAAACCTTCACTGCTTACTGAGACAGGGCAACGGACCGTCAGCGACTTTTCCTGAAAGGGCCTTTTGCATTCAGGTCAATGTAATCAGTTGAACGCTGCGGACCGATCACTCGAGGGCTTCTTGACCTGAACAGACTGAATGCCACGGTCAGTGAAGTGAGAACGTCGTATGAAACGCTTCAGCCATGCATGGCATCAACTTTTTTGCTCTCACCCACCGAGGAGGCCCCACGGTTGGGCGCCTCGGATCCAGATCAGTGCGCAACAAACAACTCGCTCGGTGGGTGCGAGTCCAACACCCCGTTCCCAGACGCGTCTGTGCCTGGACTTTCGAAGGCCTGGGCAACGTCGACGCTATCATCATGCACATGAGATAGATAAGGATGTGCAAAACATAACACATGGTGGCAATAACTGCCTGATATTTCCCACATAGCAGTGTCATTTCGCGTTTAATTTGAGGAATGACCCAATTTCTGTGTATTCATGATGCCTGCTAGCAAAATGCATTTGAATGAGAGCACCGTTTGGTACGCTTGCATTATAATTTTCACATTACCATGTAGGGGCGGATCTGACGGGGGCCTCCCCCTTCCCCTCTCCCTACCACAATCGTCGTGCCAAGTGAAGTTTGGGTAACGACTCATTCCTGCTTCTCTCCGACCCAAACCTGGATCCACCCCTGTTGTCATTTTCCCAGTGTTGTGCCAGCGAATATCAATTGTCACTGTGCAGAAGCTGCATCAGTTTGTGCAGATCTTGATCTATCTTGTCGATCCAAAACACAGCTTGTACAGCGTGTGCTTCGCTGCAGAATTTCGATCACAAGTTTGGCAATGATCCGGCTGCAAAAAGAGCTGACGGGCTGGATGTGACCTCGCCACCAATCAGGTGATCTCTGCGCAGCCCACAGCCTCATATCTCAATTCGTGGTTCCACTCCCGACAAATGTTTGGGTCATTTGACTTCCAGGACGTCCACTGTTTCATTGTGTCGTTTCACCAGAAGTTGGGCGACGAGGTGCCAGTGCTTCATTCCGGGAGAGAAACCCTGGGAGAGCAAGTCCACCACCCGCGAACTGTGTCAACCAAGTACGAGACGCGAACAACGCCACCATTGCGACACCATTGTTCAAAGGGAAATGTGAATGATCTGTGAATGATCAGTCCAACATGTTATGACAGTCACTAGTCAACAGCTCCGGTGTTTTGCGCAACTGAGTAGCAACCAAGACCTACAATGTGGAGGACATCAATAAATGCACACGCAGTTCATGTGCAGACAGCGCCAACGCTTCCGGACCCTGCAGCGACAAAGACACTTGACAAACTTGCATCCAAAGACTTTGCAGCAAATAGAAACCTTTTCCTCGAACTTTCTTCAACAAATACTTTATTGGTGGGCCCGAGGTCTCTTTGCGGAGCACAATCCCTCGACACATGCAATTTTCATCGGGAGTCTGACCTTTCCTGGCAGCAGAAAAAAATGTCCTGCGGACGTCTCTTCCGGTTCGGGTCGGAAGAAACTCGTACTCGCGCAGCTGAAATCACTGCTGGGTGCACTTTTCTAGTCCACCCTTCACAAAGGTTTTAATTCCGCTGTCATGACCTTTCAACAGAGAAAGATTACCGGTATCAACACAAAATCCAAATCCAATGTTCACCGAGTCATACTGATGCTGGGATCACCAAGGTGCTGAAATCCAGGTCATGCGATTTTCCTTCCTTGGAGCTTGTTTGCAAGAAGACATTGAGGCAGACGGGACATTTCAATTCTTTCTCAGTGCAAAACAATTTTTTGTGTTTTCATGTGCTGCGGCAAAACAAGGAACTTCGTTTGAAATAACAAGGAGAGGTCTTGGCCTTTCCCTCTGGACAAAGAGAAGGGTGGAGACCTGATCTGGTGAACAAACGACACAAATCTGACCTGCAAATGCACAAAAATCTTTCGCTAGAATTGCGCAAGCAAATCTCTGGCGCAAGAAATCCTTATAAATCGGTCTGTTTGAGCAACCTTTACGAGGCTGATACCAAAACTCTCCAGTCTGAATTTAGCAAGCGTCACACAACTGTCAATTTGCGCATCTGTACCTTCATCAGAGACACGCTCGTACGTACGTAGCAACCCAAAACTGTCAGACTCGCAGTAAATCCGACCACCAGACGCACACGCTTCACGACACGCAGCTGCACTTGTAAAACAGTCGTGAATTATTTGTCAGCTGGATCAACATTGACAATCGCGCATTCGAATGATCGCATTGACTGGAAAAATGCGCCGAGCGTGCCTTCACAAAATCAAGCCAATAAATTTACACGGGAGGGGGGGGGGGGGTTCCTATTTTGCCATTCGTTGCCGTACCACGAACATGCAGCCAAAACGAAACTGTGGACAGCACGGCCGGACAAGCCTCGACAAACTCGTACGTACTCGCACGGGGGCATGCAATGTTCAGTCGCATTTGTCATCGAAGGCTTCCGTGACGCACAAGTGAAAACCTGGAGAAACACACCCATTTGGAAGAAGAGAAACATGTACTTTTCAACACTCGATGCCAAATGACACCACGCGAACTTTTTGAAAGAAGACGCCCCAGGCTTCGGTCACAATTGCAAAACTTTTTGACTTGAACCAGTCAAGTGACATTTCCACAGCCTTCATTTGACTCTCCCCATCTGACGAATGAAAAGTAGCATTTCCCGATGGAACATGCAAATGAATTGCACACAAAAGCGCCCGCAGCTTTGTTGGGTCAAACTCGGACAATTCGACACTGTACGCAAATGAACTCAGCACCAGAAATACGTAAAAAGCTTCGCAAAGAACAGTGGGAAATGACTCAAGTGTTCGCGAGTACCACACAAGCGTAAACCACACAAATCTGAAACCAATGTTTTCAGTGTCGTGCCGAGTATCAGCCGGAAGACGCGGAAGCTTTTCCAGTGATTGCTGACTTGGGTCTTTGCAAGTGGAAGATAATTTTTGATTCGTGTTTCTCTGTTCTCCGGCCAAGTCCCTGGACCACAAATGGGTAAACACCTCGGGGATTGTTTCAATATTTGCCCGGAAACTGACCTTCACGTGCGTGCGACAGCTCACCCCTGACACACAAACCTGCCATACGTCCAAAATGTTGACTACCAAAGTATCATCTGAAGAGGAAGTTATTTTTTCCACCGTGTTTCGCCAAGTCTCGCTAAACACCTCACTGACAGGTGATTCCCCACTAACTTTTTTGAATCTGTTCCAGTAGTTTGAATCCGTCCAGACATTTTACTTCTGGCTATCCCGTACTTGCCGGTTTCGATGCTCCCTGCTAACGTGCTCACTGTTGTCTCAGCAATGTTTCTGTTGAAAGCATTGATTATCGGAATGGCGCAGTATATTTTCGTTGGTCTGTGCATTAGATCCTGATTAGCAAACAGGAGGACTCTTTGTATTGGATTTATGGTGGGTTGGAGCTCGTTTCTTGAATCCATGTACACCAAGCAGTTGGAATGGAACACCCACAAACTTCTACGACAGCACCCCCCACCCCCAACGCAAATGACAAGGAAGTTGGGACGGTGGGTGATACGAGGAATGGGCAAACCAAGCAAAAAAATCCTCTCAGTGTTGCTGACAAACAACTTTACCCGTGGGCACGGCTGAGATGTTTTGGACACAACCAAACATGAAAGTAACCATGTCCCTATGACGCAGGTGTCTGAAAATTGTGCGCACTTTTTCAGGGCGCAAAAAAAGGGCCGCACGGTAGAGTCCACACGCAATTGCCTCCTTTTGAATTCAAAGTGATTCTGAGAAATCTCCAAGGCGTGTCCAACATGCTGCCTGAGCGCTGAGTGTCCAAAACACTGAACCAACTTTCGTAACTGAAGTCGACCAAGCATGACAGTGCTCTGTCAATCTAACTCTGCAAGTGGGTGTGTCTCCAACAGGTTCTTCATGTCTTTGCCTTCACAGATGATCCTGGGTCATTCTCTTGAAGTCTGAATGCTGTTAACTCCGAAATCTGGTCGCGTACATGGATTTTCGGTGGAGAAACTGCTTCCATATGGTTCACACAAACCATGTGTTGGAAGCATGACTGACCTACATTTGTGGAAGTCGCGTTGGAGAGTCGATCTCATGTGAAAGACCCTTGTTCTGCTTCCCAGAAAGTATTTCCTCAATCAACTTCCAGGTTCCTGTTGTTCTTTGGATGTCGCAGAACAGCATGTGGTAACATGAACTTTCAAAACGTGGGCGTGCCCTGAGGAACGAAACCAAAACATGCCAATTCAACAGAAATGCTGAACTCACCGAGTGATCGTTTGGGGAGGGCGTCCACATTTCATTGTCCAGAAAGTCCAGTCCGGTCATATCCCCGTTGAAAGTTAGCTTGCTGTCGCTCTCGCCGTAGAAATCCATGTTCGTTTCTGTCTCCAGGAGAGATCTGGAGGCAGTCGGGAGGCCTGCCTGGTCGGTAAAGCCGGGGCGATCTCACTTATGCTGTCAGCTCGGTGAGAAGTTGATCAGAAAGACGGAGCTGCGCAAAACGAACCGCGAGGTCGCTGAGGAATATCACGAATCCAGAAGCCGAAGGCAAAACCACGCAATTTTCAGGTGCTGCTTATCTCTGGTGGTTTGCACTTTCGTTTGAGTTTTTGCATTTCTCGGGTGAATGCTCAGTTCATTTTTGCAGGGTGGATTTTAGGAGGTGATGGAGAGTCATGGGAGATGACATTTTTTGACATTCAAGGACGGCCAACGCTCATTTGTACACGTGGAGGTAGCTGGTAATATCCGCCAATCAGCGGTGTCAGACTTATCACGTGGTATTATTTTTTTCCCTTGGTGTAAACAACGACGCGTGAAAATGTGTCACGCCCACAAATTCTGCATGATGCAAGGGCATTTTGAGTTGAGACGCCCCGACAAAATGTTTCATTCTGATTCTGTAAGCTCTTCAGTGAAGGACAAACAGACTGATTTTTCAACGTTTTATTGCTGCCAACAAACATGGAGCCTTCATGGTAAAATGGTGAAAGAAATGCAGCAGCGCGCAACGATAACATCACAGCCTTTCCGACAAAATGACAAAACTGTTCAGCAATGTAAAATGTTTTCACAATTACATGCAGAGAAATGTGTGACCAACATCAGTGTGGCGACTCAGGATGAACATCGAAAAACAACATCAAGAATACGACAGGGTGCAGGTCAAATTGAAGCATCAAAACCAGGCAACACCAGTCAAAACAGTTTGCTCGAGTGCGCATCTCTTCAGTAATTGAGCGCACACATCAGCGCGACTCCTCTCTTGATCCAATGTTTCTGTTCCTTGTCCGACGGAACTTCAACCATCAGCACGAAGTTCGTCGAGTGCCCGGTGGTTGAAAGCGTTCCTGAAAATGAAGCAAACAGGTGTCAGTGTACTGTCATTCAACTTCGCCAATGAAAACAAGCACACTGAGCAAGGGTCCCGACAGAAACAGCTGAAACAGGTGAAAGAACCGAATCCATTCTTCTTGGAAACCGTTTGATTTCCCAGGGCAAGAAAATACCTGGGTATGTCGCAAGCAGGTGGCATCAGTCACGATTGTGCTTGGACAACACCCAAAAACATTTTCCGACACATATTTTCACAACTTCTGATTACTGATGCTGTGAGCTGAGCCCCACAACCACAACAGGCCGGGCGGGCATAGTCGGCAATGTACCTGCTCTGGTCAGTGTCTTGTACACTGGACACTCGTAGATGCCCTCGGTGGGTCGCGTTCTGTTCGCCTCTGGCTTGAGCCACATGCACGGCATATCTGTGTACAGCTCCTTGGCTCGGGACTCGCACAGCACGAAGGACGTAGGATCCCAGCGCGCCCCCTCCAAGAACAGTCCGCTGATGTAGCAACCGTCTCCAGGCGGATTCGTCAACTCCTCCCTGGGTTCTTTGAGGACCTGGCAACCAAAACTTTGAAATGAAAATTGCTTCCACACAAAACAACCAATTATTTTTTTATCAGGGACAACGAATTCACTCGTTGATGTGTCGCACACCCACGCACACACCTTGAAGCCAAACGAGATGGTATCGATCGAGATGACTTTCTTGCGCGCGTAGTTCTGCAGCGTGCCGGTGAGGAACGCTTGTGGGAAGAAAAACCCGGAGATCCAGAACACCTGCGGGGGCGGAGAAAGGTGAAAGTGAGACAAACAGCGAAGAAACCACAATCAGTGGAACTGTGATTGTTTTCGAAACCAGTGGCTTTTATTGTTTTGGAGGACCTTGGACCGTTTGTATCTTGGCAGACAAGGTGGTGGTCATTTTGTTGGTTGATTAAAGTGGAAAAGGCCATTCGGGAAGCACCAAACATCCGACTGCGTTGAACATTGCAATCAAACACGTCTCACTGAGGGGATTCCGTTGTTAATCCAGTCGTGAATGAACTTCATTCGCTCCACCAGATCCACGACCCACGAGGCGAGCGGCTTCAGAGACGGATACGCCTGCAGGTGAGAAGAGCACAATTGTGAATGTCGCACGAAACCGCGTACGGTCTGTCAGAAGCTTGTCTGAAGGAACCCAAATTCGGACCGCATGACGCGCAAACGTATTTTTGTGACACGTGGAATAAAAACAGACTGAAGCAACGGTTCTTTCTGCCCAATTGCCATTTGGAGTGCAAGTGAAGCCAAAGTTAACAATTCAGATTTCCATACACTCACAAGTTTAGTCAATAACACATGTTCAACTGACGCAGAAAGATTTGCACAATTGTAAATGTTGCGGCATGTGCGTGTGTAAAAGCTTTCGCAAAAATCAATGCTGGAAATGAATTGAATTGTCCGAAGAAAGCAGATTTGACACATGTTGCGGTATTTGCCTTCAATTTCCATTTCAAAAGGATTCAATCAACAAGTTTCCGTGATGGCACGGGTGAACAGGATGATGAAATTTTGCCACGTCTTGCTCCCATGGCACGTACTTCTGACACCGAGGCAAAAACACGGCGAACACGAAAACAATTCTCACGTGTGTGCGCAAGACCCACCTTTGCAGCCCACATAGACGGCACGTGGTTGTTGAACAACGAGTTAGCCATTTCCTCCAGTGCTTGAGACATCACGACCAGACCTTTCAAAGCCTTCAGCAGATCATTCAGACTCGACTTGATCACCTTCAGCAGCCCGTTGTATCTGCAAAACAATGATGCGGGCGGTGAGAAAATGTTGAAGTGACAAGGGAAATTGGCTGAGTGCAGCCAACAAAGGAAACATTTTCTTGTGTGTACATTCGTAAATGCTCTCGCAAGACACAAAACACTTTTCTTCAGTCACGTATAAATTTCTTTCTTTCAGACCTGAAGATCTCTTGTATGAGGACGGTGTTCATGGACTGCTCGTACAGAACCGGGTATTTCTTCATGACGGGCTCCTCTGGAACTGGGTCGGGCACGAGCTGCAGAATCTGCTTCGATGTTTCTTCCATAACCTGCCAAATCGATAGAAATCCAGATGTCATATGATGATGTCTATGTGCCGCTTTTTGATGTGGACTTGGAATGTTTTTGTGGGGAGAAGCAATAAAACCGGTGGAGGAGGCGGGAAGAAGCAAGAAAGCTCACGAGCTCAAACATTTTCTGCAGCAAAAGCTTGAAATTTAAGCGGAGGACAAAAAGCCAAAAAATAATGCACATCTGTATTCGATTCAATAAGCTGCTGCTTCTGCGTCTTTTTCGTTCATTGAAAAGAAGCAAACTTTCCAATGCGAAACATTCATCCACAAGCCATGAAAGCTGAGAAGTCGATTGCCCGAAAGCACAATGCGAATTACGACCATTCATGCGCGCGTGCATGCGCGTTTCATTCATTTGACAACACATGCACACAGTTTCAAAAGAATGCAAAAGCAATTTTATGCGAACAGCACAGTTCCATGGTGTACGTGCAAGTTTGCGAACCAGTGCAGAAAAGACGAAATCAAACACATCAGTGTATACTATAGAACTCTTTCACAAAACAGTACCAAACACACAAAAATTCCGGAAGAATTCACGAATCTTTTGCTGCATGGGAAGCAGCACTGTAGGGCTCAGGATTCAACGTTTCGAGAATTTTTACATCGGGACGTGCATTTGAAATGCAGCTTGGTGACCGAAAAAATGTAGACAAGATCCTACCGGAGGGGGAGGGGGCACCCCCTGGGCAGTGTTTTCTTCAACTTTTCCTGATTTGGTTCACGGTACATTCAAATGCATTGAAAACAGATGCTGCTCATGACAGGCGCCTGTCTCCATTGCAAGCATTTTCGTTCACAGACTTACAAAGAGACACACTGAAGAGCAAAACAGTTTGGGGGTTTTGCACTGGCAGGAAATACTGTGGCGAAAATATGCAAAAGGACTCAAAACAATTGCGTCTGAAAATAACATTTTACACTGTGATCGACACTGGTCATGCAACTGATTAGCACCGCTGGATCAGTGTGCGTCATTCTGTGAAACGTGTCAAATCTATTTCCAGAAGAGTCATGCTTTGTACAGTGGGTTAGTATACCTCCAGAGAGCTTTCAGTAAACAGCTGAGAGGAAACATGAGATTCATGGATCATTACGACGTCAACACAATTAATTTTACAATGTAATAATGCTTTACGAGTGAATGCTATCCGCCATGGCGTTGCTTTGTTCTGATGAAACAGAGCCATTGGGTTCCGTTTTCCAACGGAACAAAATTTGAACTGCGATACGGCCGTTCGTGAACTGTGAACCTCTGCATGTCTCGAAGCTCACAACTCACCCGCTGCCAGCCTGCGCACGATGGGTGGGGCCGAGAGGACGATTTCACATTCACAAGTTCGCCTGTGCTCTTCTTGCAAAAACACTCAGACATTCTAAATTTCCTGTTTTTTTTGGACCATCAGCGCACCCTTTCGACCTGAGGGCTCAGATCCGATCGCAATCTGCCACTTTGAGGACAATCGCACAGAATTTAACACCTCAGCACACGAATCTCAGTTCAATTTCTGCAAACAGGAATGCGTAATGATCTTGTTTTCAACGCGTCGCAAGAAAACAGACCAGTCGCTCCTCACCTCTTCCCTCGTCATGCCGCTTCCAGACGAGGTTTTCGGCTGGAGCAGCAACAGCCCCTCGAGCATTGAGAAGGTCTCGTTCTGCGCGAACGTGATGTTTGCGTTGTCGTGGAGACCGATGATCTGCGGCGTGTCGTTGATCGGCAGATTCTTGATGTACGTCATGTAGCCCTGAAACGGAAGAACACGCGGAAGCGCGTGTTGGGCTCTGGCCTTCACGTCTGGTTGAAAAGTTTAAATTTCCGGCTGTATCGTCTCAGAAAAATGTTTCGTCGTGTTGTAACCAAACCTGACGCGAGTCTCAGCTCGACAACAGTGAGGACAGAATTTTTTATTTTTTGCAATGCTCAGAAATACGAGGTTACTTCAACATTTCCGTGGATTTATCATGTCTGGTACTGACAGTACTGCACGGGTGAATTTGGAACGAGTTGCCTTCTTTATTGCGCAACGATGTCAACAAATTGACACAATGGAATGTGTACTTGATTGTTGATAACACTGTGCACAAAGTTCAGTCCCGAAAGTGTTCATTTGCGCATCAAGGCTGAGGAGGAGGAGGGTTGTGCTTCATCCCTTCAAAGTATCCTCCGTCAAAGACCAAGCATTTGCGGCATCTCCGGATCCAGTCAATGAAACATCTCCTCCACTGGTCCTGTGTGATGTTACCAATCTCCCGCTGTACAGCCAGGCGCAGGAGATGGAGATCACCGAATTCACAGCCGCGCAGCTTCTTCTTCAGAAGTGGAAACAAAAAAAAATCACAAGGGGACAAGTCCGGAGAATAGGGGGGATGAGGAAGGCGCCTCCACTCCAACCTGTCCAAGCACTGGACCACAGTGTCCCCCCGGTGGGCTGGGGCGTTGTCCATATGTAGCAGATATCTGTGTCTTCTGGCCCAGTAGAAATGACCCCTCCTGACTCTGAAATTGATCCACACATCTTCCAACAAGTCCCTGAAAAGTCTCTGGTTGATTGTCTGGTCTCTGTAAAATTCCACATGGAGTAATCCCTTTCGGTCAAAGAAGGGGACTACCATCAATTTCTTGGAACTCCTGGGCCTCCGGGGGACTTGAGGGCGGTTCTCTTGAGGTGTTAACCACTGCATGTTCTCCTTCTTTGTGCAGGTCTCTGTGATGTAGAACCAAGCCTCGTCTGTCGTGCACACCCAGTTCAAGAAGCTGGGGTCTCTGCGGTACCTCCTCAAAAAGTCTTGACAAAACATCCTTTGCTGACGTCTGTGCACATTGGTGAGCTGATGGGGAACAAGTTTGGCTGATTTCTTCTTCAAATTTAGGTCTTTCCTCAGGATTCTGAAGGCACTTCCTTGGGACACACCCAAAGTGCACGAGATCTCCTCGACACAGATGTTTTTCTTGCCATCAACAAGAACTTTGCACTGTCTGATTCGCCTCCTGGTCCTTGCTCTTTGGGGAGCACCTGGTCGCATGAAATCTCCCAGTTTGGTCTGTCCAGATTTGAAGGATTGATGCCACTTGTACACTGCACTCCTCCCATAGGAACCCTGCCCAAACACTGTTCTCATGGAATGCAGGCAATCGCGCGGTGTCACTCCAGTCTTCACACAGTACTAGACACAAATCCTCTGCACCAGGTGTGCTGGAATCCGCATTGAAATGTTTGCTGTCTTTTGGTCCATTTTCAGAAAAACAGTGTCTTCACAGCGAAGTCTGCTGACTGATTGACCGGACACACTTGTCCTCAATGACCTCGGCAACTGTAGTCTCGTGGTGCTGACCAGGCACCACTGAGTGCAATGTCGCACCGCTCGCAGACATGATAAATCCACGGAAATGTTGAAGTAACCTCGTACGATTGTGGCTTTCCCTGGTCGTTCGTCCTGAGCTGGCTTCGCTCACCCTGTGGTCGTTATCCGACTCCAGCTGCTTGTAGACGCCGGACTCGGAGTAGACGTGCGTGTCGCTGAGCACGGCGTCGCTGTAGTAGTCGTTGAGGATGGTGATCATGGTGCGGCGGTCCTGGTCGTCCGTGACGCGTCCGCCGTAGTTGATATGACCCGCCGTGTAACGCAGAACCTGCGCCGTGCGTGGGGAGGGCGATGTCAATGAGGAAATTCGTACCACTTTGGGTTTGATGGAACGTGCTTCGAGCAGAGATCTTCACTGAAGTTATCAGTAAGGGCTCCACCAAACGCCAGTTGTCGTTCAGTTGGTCCTCGGGAAGCCACTGAGCGCCCATTGTTGCTTGGCATTTCACGATGGAAAATATCATTTCGCGCCAGCCTGAGCTCCTCTCACCTTGTAGGGAATGACGTCGTACTCGTTGATGAACATCTTGAGCTGCGAGACGCAGATGCGCAGGTCTCCGTCCGTGAACTCGTACGGGATGTTGAAGCCGAGCGCGCCGTACTTGCGTCGCTCCAGCACCACGCCGTGGAACAGGCACAGCGACTGCAGCAGGTGCTTGAAGCCCGCCGTCTGCAGGGAAGAAACCAACAAGAACTCTGTGTACGTGTGTGTGTGTGTGTGGGGGGGGGGGCGACACCCATGGTTCATGGTTCGATGACCTGTTGCTTGAAGAAATCACATCTGCCACAAGGCCACAATCGGGACGCCGTCGCAAAATTTGCTTGATTTTTGTGTGGAGTTTCGTTGTTGCGATTCACTGTGTGCTGCAACACTCGCAACGGGCATTCCCTTTTTGATAGTCGCGTAGCTGGCCATCTAGGTGACGCTATTGGCTTAAAAACCCTTAGTATTCATGTGTGTGTCAGTCCATACTTTGGAATGTAACCTCCCCCCCCCTCCCCTCTAACCACCCCCTCCCCCTCTAACCACCCCCTCCCCCTCTAATCACCCCCTCCCCCTCTAACTACCCCTCCCCCTCTAACCACCCCCTCCCCTTTAACC